>Ga0209123_1000093_pt1 | contig 150926 bp, 170 predicted proteins | sample BarGraIncu00431A_FD_184500 | JGI IMG/M metagenome (GOLD analysis project Ga0209123, IMG submission 184500) | Arctic peat soil microbial communities from Barrow, Alaska, USA - Barrow Graham LP Incubations 004-31A (SPAdes) (version 2) | ecosystem: Environmental > Terrestrial > Soil > Wetlands >... | reverse complement strand
ATATATTACTCACCCGTTCGCCACTCGCCACCAGGATTGCTCCCGTGCTGCCGTTCGACTTGCATGTGTAAGGCATGCCGCCAGCGTTCAATCTGAGCCAGGATCAAACTCTATAGTTCGATCTTGAATTTTTTCGCTCTTTCGAGCAACTCATAAAAACGGAATTGAAGTGAACTTCACTTCTATTTCCATGAGCGTTTGTAAGTCAATTAAGACTTAGTTCCGAAGAACTTGGCAATCGCCTTCAAACGCCCACACTTATCGGCTGTATATTTTTAAAGAACCCCTACTTAACTTGACTTTCGTCAGGCCTTTCTGGCTGCTTCACTGTGATCAGCGAAGCCTTGAATTATATACCGCTTTTCAAGCGTCTGTCAATTTATTTGACAGTTTTTTCGTTTTGAGCAACTTACAAAAAATCGACTGATTGCCCAAATACATTGCTGCAAATTCACGGGAATCTGCAGCACCTCGCTTGATCAGAATTTTGTTACGTTTCATTAGCGAAGCCTTTGATTATGGCACGGTTTATTTGGCTTTTGTGAACTTTCTTTGGTCCCGACTGGAATGCCTCTTTTACGCAGCCAAAGGTGGCTCTCTTCAAACGCTTTCCCATCAATGCAAACAAAGCATTCCCAGCGGCCAGGGCAAGTGGCGAAACGCCGCGCTCGCCTAGAACAATTCAGGCCTCTACGACGGGGGCCTCCGTCAACTAGACCGCCCAGTAGTTTGGGAAATTGGTTATTACTGCCGGACGCCGTTACTGATGCAGCATTCGCTCGGAACGCCTGTTGATAGAGCAGACGCTCTATACAACCTGCTGTTTCGCTGGTTCATAGGCCTGTCCATGGACGACACGGTTTGGGTGTCGACGGTCTTTACCAAGAACCGTGAACGCTTGATTGCGCATGATGCAGTCATCGCGCTCTTCAACGAAGTTCTGGCTATTGCCCAACCAGAACGACTGGCTCTCAGGCGAGCACTTCAGTGTGGACGGCACACTTATCCAAGCCTGGGCTGGCCACAAGAGCTTCGCGCGCAAAGCCGGCAGCAACGATGACACTGCATATTTCAGCCCATCGTGGACGCCGATGCACGGCTATACCGCAAGGGCAATACGGCCAGTGAGTTGCGCTTCATGGGCCACACCCTGAGCAACAACCGCCACGGCTTGATTGCCAACGCGGTAGTCACCGCCGCCGATGGTTACGAAGAGCGTGAAGCGGCCAAGGTGATGATTGCCGATGCCAAACAAGTTGCAGATGAGACGGCTGAGATCACGCTGGGCGCGGACAAGGGCTACGACGCGGCAGAATTCATTGAGGCATTGGCGGACATGAAGGTCGTGCCCATGTGGCACAAAACACCAGTAACCGCAGTTCAGCGGTGCCAGACAGCGTCGCCAAGACCGACGGCTACGCGCTCTCGCAGCAAAAGCGCAAGCTCATTGAACAAGGATTTGACTGGACCAAGTTCATTGGTCCGATTCGCCAGATGATGGCGCGTGGTTTGAAGAAGGTTGACCAGTTATTCGTACTGACGATGGCGGCCTACAACCTCACGCGCATGCGCACCCTGGAACAAATCCGTCTGCAAACGACGTAGTGGCAGGAAAACGATGAGAAATGACGCCCAAACCATCAGAAATCTGACTCAAGAGAGTCAAGTTTCCAAATTGCGCAATCAGTCCCCGAAAATCCCGCTCACGCGGGTATCGAAGTCTGTTTTGCAGACCCATATTTCAGCAGCCTGCTAAAGTCAATATTTTGACTATGGCCTGACCTTCATTTCCGGGTCAGTCGCAATGGCTGAAAGCAATATTGGCGGTCGGAAGGATAATCCCCACCCATATGGCACTTATTACCTTTCTGAACGCCCAACTCGCCTTTGGGCACGTGGCTTTACTCGATCACACTGACTTTGCCCTTGAAACCGGCGAACGCGTTGGCGTGATTGGTCGCAATGGCACTGGCAAAACATCATTTCTTAAAATATTGGCAGGACTTGAAAAAGCCGACGACGGCACCCTGCAGTTGCAACAAAACCTGCGTCTGGCGTACGTGGCCCAAGAACCGGCGCTGGACCAGGATGCCACTGTTTTTGTAGCTGCTAGCGCAGGTATCGCAGGCGTTATCGCCTTAATCGATCAATACTGCGAAGGTGTGGGCGACCTCGACGCCTTGCAAAGCGCGATTGAAGCGCAAGACGGCTGGAACTGGGAGCAGCGCGTAACGGAAACCCTGCATCGCCTGCACCTGGACGAGAACGCCGTGGTCAGCACATTGTCGGGAGGCACCAAAAAACGGGTCGCCTTGGCGCAAGCTTTGGTCGCCCAGCCCGACGTGCTGCTGCTGGATGAACCGACCAACCACCTCGATCTGGACTCGATCGAGTGGCTGGAAGATCTGCTGATTGCATTCAAGGGCAGCGTGGTCACCATTACCCATGACCGGACCTTTCTGGACCGGGTGGCAACCCGCATTGTGGAGCTGGACCGTGGCAAGTTGCGCTCTTACATTGGTAATTTTGCCCAATATTTGATACTGAAAGAAGATCAAATTGCGCAAGAAGCGGTGATCAGTGCCAAGGCCGACAAGCTGCTGGCGCAGGAAGAAATCTGGATCCGAAAAGGCGTCGAGGCCCGGCGCACCCGCAGCCAGAGCCGCATCGTGCGGTTGCAAGACCTGCGCGCCAGCCGCCGGGCGCACCGCGAAGCCGTTGGCAGCGTAAAAATGGACGTGGCCTCTGGCGCCCTTGGCGGCAAACTGGTGGCGGAATTGACGGAAGCCAGCCTGTCTTTCGGCGACAAAGTCATCATCAAAGACTTTTCCGCCACCGTGATGCGGGGCGACAAAATTGGCTTGATCGGACCCAATGGGGCTGGCAAGACGACGCTGCTCAAACTCATTTTGGGCGAATTGGTACCGGACAGTGGCAAGATTCGGCAAGGTGCAAACCTGCAGGTCGCCTACTTCGACCAGATGCGCAACGCGCTGGACTTGGACGCCACGCTGGTGGACTTTATCAGTCCGGGCAGCGAGTGGATTGAGATCGGCAACCAGCGCAAGCACGTCAAAAGCTACCTGGGCGACTTCCTGTTTTCGCCGGCCCGCGCCAACTCCCCGGTGCGATCCCTGTCTGGCGGCGAGCGTAACCGCCTGCTGCTGGCACGCCTGTTTGCCCGGCCAGCGAACGTGCTGGTACTGGACGAGCCGACCAATGATCTGGACATCGAGACCCTGGAATTGCTGGAGGAATTGCTGCAAAGCTACGAGGGCACCGTGTTTCTGGTCAGCCACGACCGGACTTTCCTCGACAACGTGGTGACGAGTACGATTGCGTATGAAGGCAATGGCTTGTGGCGTGAATATGAAGGTGGCGTGCAGGACTGGCTGATTCAGTCCAAACGCAGCAAGGAAATTCAGCTCGCTATGAATTCAGTAGCTGCTGGTGCACAGCAGACGGGGGCTAGAGGGCAAAAACACTCTAAATCTTCTGACCTCAAGAAAACTCTGACGCCCCAAAAGCTCAGCAACAAAGCGCAGCGCGAACTCGACACGTTGCAGGCAAGAATAGACGCACTGGAACAGGAGCAAGCGGCACTGAGAGCCGAGTTGGCTGACGCCAACCTCTACGCCAAAGATCCCGCTCGCGCTACCGAACTTTATGCACGGGATGCGGCCATTGAAGAAGAAATGTTGACCGCCATGGCCCGCTGGGAAGAGCTCTCAGGCAGTTGACTCACACCCGATAGCGGTCCGTGGAGCTGCTCAGCTTGGCAATCAATGCGGGCGCTATCGCGGTGAGGGGCAACACTTCGTCAGCGGCGCCATGCAAGATCGCCTCACGCGGCATGCCGAAGACGATGCAGGAGGCCTCGTCCTGCACAAAGTTATAGCTGCCGGCGTCTTTCATCTCGCGCATCGCCTGGGCACCATCGTTGCCCATGCCGGTCAGCATGACACCAAACGCGTTGCGACCGACCACGCTGGCGGCAGACTTGAACAACACCTCGACCGACGGTTTGTGCCGATTGACCAACTCGCCATCTTCAACCACCGCCACATAATTGGCGCCGCTGCGGTCCACCCGGAACTGCTTGCCCCCGGGGGCAATATAGGCATGCCCCGGCAGGATTCGCTCACCGTTCACAGCCTCCTGAACCGTTATCTGGCACAAGCTGTTCAGACGGGCAGCAAAACTGGTTGTGAAACCAGGCGGCATATGCTGGGTGATAACAATACCGGGCGAGTCCGCCGGCAGGCGCGTCAATATTTCCTTGATGGCCTCGGTGCCACCGGTCGATGCACCAATACAAATCAGCTTCTCGGTTGACACCCGCCCGATGGAGGTAACCGGCACGCGAACGGGAACTGGCCCACCAACGGCCGTGGCGGTAAAAGAAGGTGCCGTCACCATCCGTTTGATATGGGCCGCCGCCGCGATACGGATCTTTTCCACGATTTGTGCCGACAACTCACTCAAACCGTCGGCTACGCCAATTCTGGGTTTGGCAACAAAATCAACCGCGCCTAATTCCAGCGCCTTCATCGTGACTTCCGCCCCCCGCTCGGTCAAGGTCGAGATCATGACGACCGGCATCGGGCGCAAGCGCATCAGTCGTCCCAAAAAATCAATGCCATCCATGCGTGGCATCTCAATGTCCAGGGTGAGGACATCGGGATTCAGTTCGCGAATCATCTCCCTGGCAATCAATGGGTCATTGGCAGTTCCAACGCATTCCATGTCCTGTTGCCGGTTGATGATTTCAGCCAACAAGCTTCGCACCAACGCAGAATCGTCCACCACCACAACTCGAATTTTCTTCAATTCAATATCCTCAAAACAGGTCCACGGAGCCACCCGAAGTCGACTTTGCGACGGTCGCCGCATTGCCTTTGCGCTCTTCCACGGCAAGCGTTTCGGGATGCGAATGAGCCAGGCGCTTGACCAGCGCTTTGCCCGTCACCGGGAAAAAACAAACTTTGCGCGGATGAATATCCAACACATCCTGCGACATCACAGGAATACGTTCCGTTGCCAGGTAGTCAAGCACAAACTGCGTGTTCCGCTCACCAACGTTCATAGTGGTAAAGCCAGCCATGACCTGCGCCCCGCCGAAAATTTTGGCCTGCATCGACTCGCGACGAGCGCCTTTTTTCAACATTTCGTTGATCAGCAGTTCCATGGCATAGGATCCGTAGCGGCCAAAACCGTCGGCACTGTCGCCGTCGGGGAGCATAAAGTGATTCATACCGCCAACGCGCACCTTGCCGTCCCAAAGACAAGCCGAAATGCATGAGCCCAAAACGGTCATGATGACCAAATCTTCAGTGGAAACGAAATACTCGCCCGGAAGTACTTTTACTGCGTCATATTGAAAATGATGATCGTGGTAAAAAAATGAAGCTTCCCCAGGATTTCGGGCTTGCGCCTTGAGTTGATCAACGCGCGATATTCGCCCTCCCGCCAATACCTTGGGCGCGATTGGGGCTCCTGCAGAGCGAACCGAGAAAGCGCCCAGGCCAGATTGAGGCAAGTTCATGTATGCCTTGAAATCAAGTGGAGCGATGGTGTACCAAGACTACGCTCTTTCGTCCTGAAAATTTAACGGCGCTCATACACAGTCTTGCCTCGCAGAACAAATAAATCCCGCGACTCGCTGAAATTTTCCGCATGTCCCACAAACAGCAAGCCGCCCGGCGCCATCACCCGGTGTATGCGCTCGAGCACCTTGCGCTGCGTTGGCGCATCAAAATAAATCATGACGTTGCGACAGAAGACAACATCAAACGGCTCACGAAATGGCCAGTCATCCCGGATCAGGTTCACGCTGATGAACTGAATCATGCGCTGCAGTTCGGACTTGACGCGCGCCATTCCTTCATTCGCCCCCTTGCCTCGCAGAAAGAAGCGCTGCATACGCTCCTCATTGACGCCCTTGAGTCCCTCAAGCCGGTAAACGCCTTGCGCGGCAGACGCCAACACCTTGGAGTCAATGTCGCTGGCCGTCAAAGCCAAATTAACCTTGGGACCAAGAGCCTCCATCGCAGTCATGACAATTGAATAGGGTTCCTCACCCGTCGATGCAGCATTGCACCAGACGCGCCAGGCGGTGCCCGCTGGTTTGGATTTCAAATGGCTTGCGAAAATCTCAAAGTGGTGTTGTTCACGGAAAAAAGAGGTCAGATTCGTCGTCAAGGCATTGACGAATTCTTGCCATTCGGGTCCGTCATGCGCCTCCAGCCATCCCAGGTAATCTTTGAAAGATTGATGCCCGGTATCGCGCAGACGCCGTGATAAACGGCTGTACACCATGGCATGCTTCCCATCGTGCAGACTGATACCGGCACGCTGATAAATCAAGGTCTGAACCCGATCAAAATCAGCATCCGTCCAAACGAATTCGCGTCCCTGCATGTCCGTGCCACCGACGTCCGAAACTCCCCCCGTCTGCGCATGAACCGAAGCCATGAGACGAGAATCTCTATTTAGGAGTGACATGCAACCCACCGTTTCGGAGCACCGGCTGGGCCGTTATTAAACGACATCAGGCGCCAACTCCATGTCCAGGCCTGACATAAGTTTTTCGATGTCCAACAGGATCAACATGCGATCCCCCAAGGACCCGAGCCCCAAAACGGCGTCGCTATCGATCACACTGTCAACGTCCGGGGCCGCCTTCAGGCTTTCTGCCGGGAGTTCCATCACATCACTGACCGAATCCACCACAATGCCCACAATCCGATTGTGCAGATTGAGAATGATGACCACGGTGAAGGAGTTGTATTCAACTTTAGAACAATTGAACTTCAACCGCATATCCACGATTGGAACAATCGTGCCCCGCAAATTGACCACCCCTTTAATGAAATTGGGGGCATTTGCAATGCGGGTGGGTGGCTCATAGCCGCGGATTTCCTGAACCTTCAGAATGTCAATGCCGTACTCTTCCCGGTCGAGCCGGAAGGTCAAATATTCTCGGGCACCGGCCGATATCGTTTCGCCAATTTTTCCCATTACACCCATCTTGCTCTCCTTCTAATCGTGGGGTTTAGTGGCGCGAACGACGAACCAGCGCACCGGTATCAAGGATGAGCGCCACCTTGCCGTCGCCCAAAATTGTTGCTCCCGATATGTTGGGAACTTTCCGGTAATTTGACTCAAGATTCTTCACCACCACCTGCTGCTGCCCCAGCAATTCGTCCACCAGCAAGGCGACCCGACAGCCATCCGCCTCAATCACGACCATGATGTCGCTGGACTTTTCAGGATCGAAGCGAGGAACTTGAAAGACTTTTTCCAGCTCGATCACAGGCATGTATTCGTCGCGCACTTTAACCAATTGCGCGCCCTGCCCAACCGTGCTGACGGCATCAGACTTCACCTGGAACGACTCCACAACCGATGACAACGGCAAAATGTAGACTTCATTACCCACGCCAACAGACATGCCATCCATGATGGCCAGTGTCAGCGGCAGACGAATTGACACCTTCATGCCGTAGCCCTCTGCGGAATCAATCTCCACCGTGCCATTCAAGGCGGCAATGTTGCGCTTGACCACGTCCATTCCCACACCACGCCCTGACACATCCGTCACAACTTCAGCCGTGGAGAAACCGGGCGCAAAGATCAGCATCCATACTTCAGAGTCCGGCATCTGATCTGATACATCCATCCCTCGCTCACGGGCTTTTGCCAAAATCTTTTCACGCGACATGCCATGGCCATCGTCACGAACCTCAATGACGATCGAGCCCCCCTGATGGGCCGCCGACAAGGTAATCGTCCCGGTTTCAGATTTACCCGCACGGACGCGGTCAGCCGGCATTTCAATGCCATGGTCGCAACTATTGCGGACCAAATGCGTCAAGGGATCGGTAATCTTCTCAACCAAGCCTTTGTCAAGCTCAGTGGCCTCGCCCTGCGTCACGAAATCGACCTTTTTTCCGAGTTTGTTCGCAAGATCACGCAACATCCGTGGGAAACGGCTGAATACGATCGACATCGGAATCATCCGGATCGACATCACCGATTCCTGCAAATCCCGCGTATTCCGGTCAAGATCCGTCAAACCAGTTAAAAGTTGCTGATAAAGCGCCGGATCAAGCGCCCGGCTGTTTTGAGCCAGCATGGCTTGCGTAATAACCAACTCCCCCACGAGATTGATCAGTTGATCAACCTTGCTGATAGCAACCCTGATCGTCGCCGCCTCTGGTTGCACCACTGAAGCGGCCGGTTTGGCGGCAGCCTTGGCTGGCACTGCTGATCCGGCGGATCCAACAACCGCACCGACGGTCATGCCAGCAGAAGGATTGGGGGCGCCTGGAGCGCCATCAAAGAAGCCGAATCCCGGCAGCGGGGCCAATGGGGCCCCCGGTGGCGGATCATCATCGTAGGAAACCATCTTGGGCGAACCAACCGCACCATCGAAAAGTCCATCCCCATGCTCAGGCACAGCAGCTACGTCATCAAGCTCCTTGATAGCCACCTGCGCCCTTGAAACGTGAAAAGCAAACAAATCCAGCAAATCCTCATCCGAGGATGAAGTTTCAACCGCAAAAACGCGGGTGTCAGCCTGATTGCTGGTCAGCGCCGTGATTTCACCCAGACCAGGGATATCACGAAACAATTCCTTGATGGCGTCAGCCTGCTCCGGATGATCCAGTGGCCCGATTCGGATTTCAAGCGAACGTGTTGTTTTCAACGGCTTATCGGCAGCCTGAGCCACGATCACGGGCTGAACTGCCACGGTAGCTGGCGTGGTCACTGGCGTCGACATCTGCTGACTGGACACGACACTGGCCTGAGGTGGCGCGACATTTCCTGAAGCCAACACACTGATGCGACGCACCAAATCGGCGGTGGGAGGTGAATCGCCCTCACCACCGGCTTGATGACGGGCCAAAAGTCCGCGCGACGCATCGGCCGACTCGAGCAATACATCGACCATGGCGGCGTTAGGCTGCAATTCATGACGACGCAAGCGATCCAGCAACGACTCCATTTGATGAGTCAACTCCGCCACATCCGAAAAACCGAATGTTGCCGCCCCGCCCTTCACGGAATGCGCACAACGAAAAATTCCGTTCAGCTCTTCATCATCTGCCGTCTCAAGATTCAGGCTGAGCAACATCTGCTCCATCAAGTCGAGATTTTCCCCCGCCTCTTCGAAAAATATCTGATAAAACTGGCTAAGGTCAAAATCGACCCCTGACCCGCTACCTTCTTGATGCGCTTCCGCCATATCAAACTCCAATGTTACGTGTGTTCACCCGACGCTCTCTCAACGAGTTACTTGATTACTTTCTTAATGACTTCAAGCAGTCGGGCCGGGTCAAACGGCTTGACCAGCCAACCCGTGGCCCCGGCCGCGCGCCCGGCCTGCTTCATGAGGTCGCTCGACTCGGTAGTCAACATCAGAATGGGGGTGGTTTTAAATTGCGGGTGATCCCTTAACTTCCGGGTTAATCCCAGGCCGTCAAGTCGGGGCATATTCTGGTCCGTTAAAACCAGATCGAATGACTGAGCCTGCGCCTTTTCATAGGCATCAACACCATCAACCGCTTCCACGACCTGGTAACCGGCCCCGGTTAAAGTAAACGACACCATCTTGCGCATGGACGGCGAGTCGTCAACAGCGAGTATTAAAGGCATGGAAGCTCCGACTATTTCAGTTGTAGGTTAATGGGAAACGTTTAAAACAGCTCTACTGACCCGGCGTACATTTCGTCCTGCGTTACCGGATTCGGGCGCTCTGGCACGTCCTCAACAAACGGTACGGCCTCGCCGTCTTCAAGACCCATTGACTCAGAAGCCAATCGATAGGCGCAACCCTGGAGTATTTTTGACGTGTGAATGATCAATTGCGAAGCCATGTCCTGAAACTGTAATTCAGTCACGGCCGCCCGTAGGGCGCTGCGAACTGCGTCGAGCTCTTTGGACGCGACTAGCACCGGATCGGCAAGGTTTGCACTGGCACTGGTAAACCGCTCCATCAAGTTCGCCATTGTATGTGCCAGAAGCCCATCAAGACGGTTCAAATCGTGCACAACAACAAGAAGAGAATCCTGCACCTCCGCCACCAGCATGACCGGCAGCTGCACAGCGGGAACAGGAGTTGTTGTCTGGTTCGGTTGCATTCTTATATCCAATTTCTTCACCGAAGCATCGCGTCACCCACGACTTTGTTTGCGGCACTAGAACTCTACGCCGTACTAGATTAGCAGGATTTCTCCAATATTTGGAAAAATCAAGCGCAATCCGAACAAAATAACACGTTCATTGACCTAGTCTCGAACCCATCCACCCAATCTGCGCGTATCGTGGACAATGATAGCGATCATCATGCTGCAAGAAGATTCCCCACCCCGTCCATTGCGAATTCTGCATTTAGAGGATTCGGCTGTTGACCATGAACTCGTGCAACTTGCTTTACGCAAGTCGGGAGAGCCCTGCGAACTGGAGCGTGTAGAAACTCTGGAAGAGTTCGGGAGACGGGTCCAAACGTTCAGTTTTGATGTCATTCTGGCGGACTATCGGCTGCCCGGCTTTACGGCCCTGGATGCCTGGCACATCCTGCAACAACAGGCACAGCCCCCTCCTTTTATATTATTGTCCGGCGCCATCGGCGAACCTGCGGCCGTTTCTGCCATAAAAATGGGCGTGAGTGACTACCTGGCTAAAGACGACCTTAGCAAATTAGCGCAGATTATTCGCCGCGCCATGGAGGTTCACAGCATCCGGCGGGCGAAAGAAATGGCGGACATTGAGCTTGCCGTGTCCGAACAGCGGCTTGCAGATTTTGCCGAGCATTTGCAGACGACCATGGAACAGGAACGCGCGGCGATTGCCCGCGAAATTCATGACGACATCGGCGGCGCTCTGGCTGCCGTGAAATTTGATCTTTCCTGGATAGGCCGACACACAGCCGATCCGCAGACTCAGGGCCACGTCAATGCGGCTACAGAGATGCTGCAACATGCGCTTGAGGCCAGTCAACGCATCATGATGAATCTGCGTCCCGCCATTCTGGATCAGGGCTTGGTCGCTGCTGTTCAATGGCTGGCGGTGGGCTTCAGGAAACGTACCGGCATAGAAACAACGGTACATGTATTTCAGGGGAAAAATCCTCTGCCAAAGGCCGTACAGTTGGTTGCCTACCGAACTGCACAAGAAGCCTTAACCAATATCGCCAAACACGCAGATTGCAATCACGTCACCATCGATCTTTCAGATGCCGAGAACGTATTGACTCTTGAGATCAAAGACGACGGCAAAGGCATCTCGCCAACCGAGCATAACAAGCCGAAAGCGTTTGGCCTGCGGGGACTCCATGAACGCGCAAAGACAGTGGGAGGCTGGTTAGACGTCAGCTCCCACAGCAATACTGGAACTTCAATTATTCTTTCCGTGCCCTTATTGCAACCGCAGTCAGATACAAAACAGGGGACTGATTAAGATGATTCGCGTTATTCTTTGCGACGATCACGCCATGGTTCGCCGCGGCATCCGGGAGACGCTTTCTGAGGCCGTCGACATTCAAGTCACAGCAGAGGCAGGAAGCTACGCCGAGGCTCGCGAAGCCATGCGAACCTCGGCATGTGATGTCCTCGTACTCGACCTTAATCTGCCCGGGCGAGGGGGCCTGGAGGTTTTGTCCAGCTTACGCGAAGCCAGTTCACCCATCAAAGTACTGATCGTGTCCATGTTCCCCGAAGACCAGTACGCCATACGCTGCCTTCGTGCGGGCGCTCAAGGCTACCTGAACAAGGCGGGCGAACCTGCCGACTTGATCACCGCCGTGCGAACCGTTGCCCAAGGGCGCAAGTACGTAACCCCCGAAGTCGCCCACATGCTGGTCGACAGCTTGAACACGCCTGAAAATGCGACATTGCACGCCTCGCTGTCGGAACGCGAACTCCAGACTTTGCTGAAAATAGCGTCTGGAAAGCGCCTGTCAGACATCGCCGAGGAACTCATGCTAAGCCCCAAAACCGTCAGCGTGTACCGCTCCCGAGTTTTGGAAAAATTGAAACTCTCAAACAACGCCGAACTAACGGTATACGCCATTCGCAACGAACTGGTATGAAACCTTGCGGGACAGCCCGAAGCTCTGTCCTCAACTGATCAGGATGTCACTTCGCAGAAAAGATATCAATCGCCCGCTCCATGAGCGCCAAAAGGGGTTGATCCAACATCGGTAAAGTTGCAGCAATGCCGATGAGCCCGACTGTCAGCGTGATCGGAAAGCCGATGGCATAGATATTCATTTGAGGCGCTACGCGAGAAACGATTCCAAGCGCAAGATTCACAAACATCAGTATGCCAACCATTGGCAAAGCAATCCACAGCCCGCTTGCAAACAAGTCCGAACCAAGGTCATACAGTTTCATTTTCTTTAAGGCTTCCAGAAAATTCTGATCGACCGGAAACGCTTCAAAGCTCTTGATCACGGCCATCAGCACCATCAGATGACCGTTCATAACCACAAACAAGAACGATGCCATTTGGCCAAAAAAACTTGCCACTGCACTGGATTGGGTATTAAGTGACGGGTCGAAAAAAGAAGCGAAGTTAAGCCCCATCTGAAACCCCACCACCTCGCCCGCCAATTCGACTGCCGCAAAAACGAGTCGTACCGTGAACCCAATGGCCAGTCCAATGCCCACTTGCTGAATGACGGCGCCCATAGCCTCGGGTCCGGTGATGCTGATGATCGGCTGGCCTTGTAAACTGGGTTGCGCCGCAAATGCAATAAAAAAGGCCAAGGCAATCCTGGCTCGCAAAGGAAATGCTTTTGAAGAGAATATGGGTGCAGATGTAAAAACTGCCAAAACACGCAAAAAAGGCCAAAGCATGGGCGAGAGCCACGCTACCAACTGGGCTTCAGTCAATGCAATCACGGCATCCGCACCCGGTTCAAATTACTGCCGATGGAATCGCTTCGATAGTTCGGCGAATGTACTCAACCAGCATGTTCAGCATCCACGGGCCTGCCATCGCAAATACGGCCATGGCAGCAATCAATTTAGGAACAAAGGCCAGCGTTGCCTCATTGATCTGGGTTACCGCCTGAAAAAGGCTGACTACCAAACCCACAACCAATACCACACCCAGCACCGGGGCCGACACCATCAACAACATCAGCAAGGCCTCCTGGCCCATCGTCAAAACCATTTGCGCATTCATTGGCAACCTTTAGGTAACAAAACTGGCGGCCAGGGAGCCGATGAGCAGATTCCAGCCGTCAGCCAGGACAAAGAGCATCAACTTGAACGGCAAAGCCACCAGCACAGGCGACAACATCATCATGCCCAGCGACATCAGCACGCTGGCCACCACAATATCGATCACAAGAAAGGGGATGAAAATCATGAACCCAATCTGGAAGGCAGATTTAAGCTCACTGGTCACAAATGCCGGCACAAGAACACGCATGGGTGCATTTTGTGCATTGGCGCCCGGCTCCAGTTTGGCCAGCTTGGCAAAAAGGGCAAGGTCTGACTGCCGCGTTTGCTTGCTCATAAACTGGCGCAAGGGGTCTTCGCCATTGGCCAGCGCCTGCTCAAAAGAAATCGTACTTTTTGTATAGGGAAGATAAGCATCGTTGTAGACCTTATCCAGCGTCGGCCCCATGACAAAAAACGTCAGGAAAAGCGATAGCCCGACCACGACCTGATTGGGCGGTGCAGACTGGGTCCCCAAGGCCTGGCGAAGCAACGAGAGGACAATCACAATGCGCGTGAAGCCGGTCATCATCAATAACACCGCTGGCAGAAAAGACAGTGCCGTAAAAAACAGCAAGGTCTGGACTGGCACTGAAAAACTAACGCCCGATCCGCCCGTCCCCACCAATAAGGGCAACTGCCCGCCACTTTGGGCCAGCACGGCTGATTGCGATATCAACGCAAGCAGTCCCACGGCAACTTTGCGAAGGAGTCCTTTGCATTGTTCCCGGCGCGGGTTTTGATGGCTCACGACAAACTCCTGCATCAAGATAGAACGGGTTGGGTTTCAATCACCGGTGGCGAGCCCGCGTCCATTTTCGAGTCAACCGCCGCACGATGCAGACAGGTAATGGCTTGTGCCGTGACGCCCAGCGTCAGCCAGGTGCGGGATCCCTCAGGCCCCACTTCAACCGTAACAACGCGCTGATGTGGGCCAACAGCAAGCGCTGAAATGATGCGAGAGGCTGACGTGCTACCAGCGCCCCCGCCAGCCGAGCGGCGCTGCACCCACTTAAGCCCGATCGGAACCAGCGCCAGCAGAACAACAAAAAGTCCGACAGAAATCAGGGTCTGTGTCATCGGCAGCCTCAACCCTTGCTGACACGACGCAATCGTTCAGATGGCGTGACGACATCGGTTAAACGAATGCCGAATTTATCGTTCACCACGACAACCTCGCCCTGCGCAATCAAATAGCCATTCACCAAAACATCCATCGGCTCGCCGGCCAAGGCATCCAACTCAACAACAGAGCCTTGCCCCAACTGAAGAATATGCTTGATAGGCACCTTGGTCCGACCCAGTTCAACCGAAAGCTGAACTGGAATATCGAGCACCATATTGATGTCGTTGATGGGGGCATCCCCCGAGAACGGCGAAGATGAAAAAGGACGCGGAGACTCCCCCGACAAAATGCCGCCCGGCTCGGCCCCCGCTCCATCCGATATTTTTTGCTCCAGAAGCGCCTCGGCCCAATCGGCCATGCCGTCATCTTCTGCTGGTTTTCCATCAATTGCCATGTTTCTATCCTTTCCAGTTGAGGTCATTACCCCTCAAACTTTTATCTATCCGAATCGCATATTTTGCGTTGTGAGTTCCATACTGGCATTCAAATACCGGTACCCCGTCCACCGTCACCTGGATTCGTGGCTGACGATCCAGTTCAATAAAATCCCCCACTTTCATCGCCAGCAACTGCTCAATGGTCGCGTCCGCACGGGCCAGCTCGGCGACCAAAGTTATTTCTGCGGCCTGAATTTCCTGCGTCAAGACATTAACCCAGCGCCGGTCCACCTCAATCGAGTCGCCCTGTGTGGATGAGTACAGTACATCGCGAATCGGCTCCAGCGTCGCGTAAGGCATACAAAAATGGATTGCCCCTGTAATCTCCCCAATCTCAAGCTGAAAAGAGGTCGCAATGACAATCTCACTGGGTGTCGCAATATTGGCAAACTGCGGCTGCATCTCCGAGCGCTGATATTCCAGTTCAAGCGGATAGATCCCCTTCCATGCATTCTTGTATTCTTGGGTAATCACATCAACCAACCGATTAATGACACGCTGCTCAGTGGCCGAAAAATCACGTCCTTCGATCCGGGCCTGAAACTTGCCAATGCCACCGTACAGCGTATCAATGACGCCAAAAACAAGTGCTGGCTCGCAAACAACCAAGCCACTCCCCCGTAATGGCCGGATTGCCACGATATTGAAATTGGTGGGCACCGCCAATTCACGCAAAAATGCGCTATACCGTTGAACCGTCACGGGTCCCACCGAAATTTCGGGGCTTCGCCGGATGAAGTTAAAAAGTCCCACCCTGAGGTTTCGTGCAAATCGTTCATTAACGATTTCCATCGTCGGCATACGCCCGCGAACAATCCGTTCCTGGCTCGAGATGTTGTAGGAGCGAACCTCACCTTGCTCGAGCACTTCCTCAACAAGCTTTTGACTTTCACCCGTCACCCCCTCAAGCAGGGCGTCGACTTCTTCCTGGGAGAGAAAGGATTCACTCATAAGCCGGTTCCACGTTCACCGTTATTGAACAATGAAGCTGGAGAAATGAACGCCGCGTACCGGATTCTCGTCAGCCGCATTCTTGTCAACATTCTTCTTTTTAACCTTGGCGCCCTCTTTCACCGGCCTCGTCGTCTTATGGCCGGTATCAGCCGCATCAAATGGACGCGACGCCGCCAGCAATATATCCGCCGCCAGCTTTTCTTTCCCTTCAATCAGCAGGAGTTCTTCCGCCGTTCGCTGGGAAATCAGCAAGAGAATACTGCTGCGAATGGAAGGCAGGTACATTTTGACCTTGTCGGTTGCATGCGCATCCGCCAGTTCCAGCGTTATACCAATCTGTGCCACCTTTTCACCCCCAGGATCGGCCAGGTTGACGACCATGTTGTCAAGGGGCAAAAACGTAGGGGGCCCCTTGGGTGCCACGTTCACAACTTCTTCAAGGCCTCCTTCTGCAGCATTTTTCTTGCTCAGAAAGTACCACGCGCCACCACCAGCCAACGCCAAAACCAGGAAGACGACGCCACCGATGAGCAATAATTTCTTGCTTTTGGCCGGCCCTTTGACTGGCTCTTCAGCATCAGACTTTGCTGCGTCAGGTTTGGTAGCCACTATATTTCCTTATCCACATTGTGTTGAACTTCATTATTTAGCACATTGAATGCAACAACGGCCAGATTAACCATGGAAAAGCATGGCTTTCAGGTTGATGTGTGGAGAAGTCTTTATACAAAAAGATCCACGGCCCGTCCGACCGATTGATTGACCCGTTGAAGGCTTTCCGTTGGCGCCACATCCGTCGTTGTAATGATCGCCTGACGTGCGCCCGGACGATGGCCCTGCTCTTGTGCCCCCGAGCCATCCTGCCCAGATGTTCCTACGGAAACCCCCGACAGCACCAAACCTTCACTTGTAAGAAGGTCCTTCAAGTGCGCAACAGCGCCCTCAAGTATCTGCCGGATTTCAGGCTGGTCGGTCCGAAAACCAATGTGCGCCTCATCGCCCTTGAGTGAAATGCTCACCTCAACAGGTTGACCGCCGAAGCCATCCAGCTTCAATTGTGCATTTTGCACCCCCTGCGTCACCCAGTAACTCACCGTATCTGCCACCTTCGACTCAAGCGACAGCATCGACGGATCAGCCATCACTGATGGCGCATCCACACGACTTCCCGTCTGCAAAGCCTGTTGCCCCCAGATGCCTTCGATTCCAGATCCGGCAGGCAGCACCGAAGACTTGGCAACCGCCTTATCAGCTTGACGAAGAAAGCTGTCACCCATCCCGCTGGTCACCAGCGCACCCGAAAGCGCGGGCTCCCTGGCCGAGACATCCATAAGAGAGGCCAACTTGAGCGCACGCGACTCTCCAAGTTTGGCGGCAACATCTGCCTGCAACTCAGCGCCCCGGGATTTGTGGGTCTGGGATGGCACGCCTTGCGCCATCTGATCAAGCAAGGCGTTGACGTTTTGCTTGGTGTCTACGGACTTATCCGATCCAAGCGCGACGGAGGCCGTAATCGGCAACTCCGATTTATCAGCACCCATAGCGGCGGCGATCAAACGATGACCGCCTTTCGCACCCACCGGAAGCTCATCACTGACGGGGTTCGTTTTTGCGCCGGCTACTTTGCCAGCTTGCGTCAGCAGCATTGCCAGATCCGTCGGCAAGATCGGCGTCAGCGGAACTAACGGGTCAGAAAGTGGCGCTTCGGATTTTTTTGTCTTTTCTTCAACCGTCAATCCGGTATCGGCTGCGTCAGTTTGGCCAGACTGTGGCTCAAGCGAAGTCAAAATCGCAGAAAACCCACCCCCGGCGGGGGCGTCTGCCCCGTCACCTGATTTGACTTTGCCTTTGCCGCTGTTACCTTCTGCGCTGGCCACCATTTTGGGGCTGCTGGCCGTGCCGCTTCGTTCAATGCTCATGATCGTTCTCCACTGAAATACCCAGCTGTTAATTGACCGCTACGCAAGGCCGCAAACTCATCCATCTGCTTTTGCTCGCGCCGCGTTTGAAGGATGGCGATATCGGTCTGCTTTTTTTTCAAAACCTGCTTCAAACTGATCAGCCGAAACTCCGCGTCCAGGACAAGCTTTTTTGCCGCATCTACCTTTCGATTCTCATTTTCAAGAACCCCTTTTTGCAAGTCAACGGCATGGTGCAAACGAGCCATGAACTGGTAATGATGACGCATCAACTCTGGCGTTGTGCGGGTTTGCGCGGCGGCCGTCCATCTCGACTCTGTCTCGGCGGCGTAAGTTTCCAACTGGGCCATCTGGTTCTGTGCAAACAAATGGGAACTCTGGGCATGCATCGAATCCTGGCTTGCCTGGTCCCGTTTGCGCGTAGCCATCTCGATGGCCAGAAGAAAACTTCTTACGCCACTCATGGGGTCGCCTTTTCGCGATCTATCGTGGCAATCATCTCGCCTACGCTAGTCTCCAAAGACGCAGAAACATACATATCCTGCTGCAAAAACCTGGCCATGGCATCATGCAATTTAATGGCCTCATCCAGAGCCGGGTCAGACCCACCCACATAGGCCCCAATCTGCACCAGATCGCGGCCCTTTTCATAGCGGGAGTTGATCGCCCGAAAACGCCGAGCCATCTCGGAATGATCCTTTGGCACCACGTTATGCATGACACGAGACGCCGACTGTTCAATATCGATAGCGGGGAAATGCCCCGCCTCCGCCAGCGAACGCGACAGCACAATATGTCCATCCAGGATGGCCCTGGCCGCATCGGCAATAGGGTCCTGCTGGTCATCCCCCTCCGACAACACCGTATAAAAAGCCGTAATGGAGCCCACGCCGTGCAAGCCGTTGCCACTTCGTTCAACCAGTTGCGGCAACTTGGCAAAACATGACGGTGGATAGCCCTTGGTAGCAGGTGGCTCGCCTATGGCCAGGGCAATTTCACGCTGAGCCATGGCATATCGGGTGAGCGAATCCATCAGCAACAACACATGCTTTCCCTTGTCCCGGAAACTTTCAGCTATTGAAGTGGCGTAAGCAGCACCTTGCATGCGCAGCAAAGGTGGTGCGTCGGCTGGAGCGGCAACCACCACAGCCCTGGCCCGCCCCTCTTCACCCAGGATATCTTCAATAAACTCCTTGACCTCTCGTCCCCGCTCACCAATCAAACCCACCACAATCACGTCCGCTTTCGTATAGCGGGCCATCATGCCCAGCAGAACGCTCTTGCCCACACCGGAGCCAGCAAATAAGCCAATCCGCTGACCTCTGCCAATCGTCAAAAGCGCGTTGATGGCGCGCACCCCGGTATCCAGTGTTTCTCGCACAGGAGCCCGGTCCATCGCATTAATTTGCTTGCGATCAAGCGGCAAGGAGGTCACATCAACAATCGGCCCCATACGGTCCATCGGTGCACCTTGGGCGTCCACCACACGACCCAATAAACCATCGCCCAAGGGCAGTCGTAACATGCCATAACCCGAAGCACGATCCGTTTGCCTGCGTTCGCCCAAACGCGGCACCGGCACATAGGCCGCCGCCGGCACCACACTGGCGCCGCTTGACAAACCATGAACATCACCCGCGGGCATCAGAAAAGCGCGGTCGTTTGCGAAACCGACCACCTCGGCCAGCACCGGCGGCTGCGACTTCATCGACACCAGGCATTGCGAGCCTACCGGCACCCGAATACCCGTGGCTTCCAGCACCAGACCGGTCAGCCGCGTCAGCGTTCCCCGCACCTCCAGGGTGCAGCCGGTGTTGACGCGTTTGCGGGCATCATCCATAAAAAGCTGCCACTTGCATGACGCGTCACTGTTCGGCAACTGACTCCTCCCAAGGGGAACTCAGGCCCAGATTGGCGGAGGCCCGCGTCCATCTCTTTTCCATGCTTCCATCCACCACAGTTCCCGCTGACTCGATCAGACAACCACCCCGGCTAACCGTCGCATCAGCCAGCAACGTCAACGACAAGCCAGAAAACTCGGTCTTCAGTACATCTTCCAGGGCATTCAGGTCCAAGGGGTTCAACCTGATCAACGCACTTTTACTCTCCGCTACGAGCAGACCCAGCGCCTCGTGAATGACAGGCTGCAAAGCATTCGAATTAACCGTCAGCTCCTGACGCAAAACCTGGCGGGCCAGTTCACAAGCCAACTCCAGCACGCCCCGCGCCATCACCTGCTCAGCATCGGCCAGTTGCGCTTGGGCGGATACAAAAAGCTGGGCGAAGTCTTGCGCCGCCGCCTGGCCCTGATGGGCGATAAAGTCAGCAATCTGGCGTTGCGCCTCCAACGTGGCTTGGGCCTGCCCCTGAACAAAACCTTCGGCATAGCCCTCCTGCTTGAGCGCCTCATCCTTGACCTGGTCAGAAGCTTCCTCCAGCGCCTTAACCTGCGCGGCCAGCTTTATGGCTGCTGTGTCGACCGCGCCAAAATTCCACTGTTCAACAGTACCAATCTCTTCGCCGGGGATAAAACGGGTGTAGTTACGCATGCTTAAACCATGGCATCGTCAGCGCCACCGCCAATCACGATGGTCCCCTCATCAGCCAGACGGCGCACAATCTTCAAAATTTCCTTCTGCTGCGCTTCCACCTCTGACAGGCGCATCGGTCCACGCGACTCCAGGTCTTCGCGCAACGTCTCTGCGGCGCGCGACGACATGTTGGCCAGAAACTTCTCCTTGAGCTCGGGCTGGGCGCCCTTGAGCGCCACAATCAGCGCATCGGATGCCACTTCTTTCAGCACCATCTGAATCGCTTTGTCGTCCAGTTTCAAGACATCGTCGAAGACAAACATCTTGTCCATGATCTTCTGGGCCAGGTCCGGGTCGTGATTTCGGATGGACTCAATCACCGTGCCTTCAATGGCGGTCCCCATCAGATTGATCATTTCTGCCGCGGTCTTGACCCCACCCAGAGACGACTTGCGCACCTTGTCTCCACCTGCGAGCACTTTGAAGAGAACCTCGTTCAGGTCCTTCAATGCGGATGGTTGAATGCCCTCCATCGTCGCAACGCGCAGCATCACTTCATTGCGTTGACGCTCGACGAAAAACTTCATCACATCAGCCGCCTGGTCGAAGTCAAGATGGACCAGGATCGCCGCCACAATTTGCGGGTGCTCATTGCGCAAGAGTTCCGCCACTGACGATGGGTCCATCCATTTCAGGCTCTCAATGCCAGAAACATCTCCGCCCTGCAAAATGCGATCAATCAGCAGGGCTGCTTTGTCGTCGCCCAGCGCCCGCTTGAGCACGGAACGAACATAGTCGCCCGAATCCGATACCAGCAGGCTATGGGCCGCTGCAACACCCGTAAATTTGTCAACCACTTCGTCCACACGCTCACGCGTAATGGCCTTGGTTTTGGCAATAGCCTCGCCCAGTTTTTGAACTTCTTTGGGTGAAAGGTGCTTGAATACCTCTGACGCCTCCGCCTCGCCGAGAGACATCATCAAAATTGCAGCGTCTTGCAGACCGTCAGTTTGAGCCATTTTGTTATGCCGACTGATACCGATCAGGCGGACGCCTCACCATTGATCCAGGATTTGACAATATTAGCCACGGCCGCCGGGTTGTCGCGCGTCAATTTTCGAGCGTCATCAAGGGCCAACTCACCCAACGTGGGTGCCGCTGGCTCGTTACTTCTGGCGGGTGCCGCCAGAAGTGGCCGCTCCGGCGCCTCAGACTCAATCGCATCAAGCTGACGGGATGACATCGAAATTTTGGAGTGCGGTTGAGCCAAAACCTTCAAGGCTGGCTTGATGAAACCCAAAAGCACCAAGGCGCCGAACAACAATGTGCCCACGGGCCAGGCAAAACTGCGCGCCAAATCCTGAAATTCCGGCTGTTTCCAGAAAGGCACATCGGCGAGAACGACCTTCTCCACGGCAAAGGGCGCATTCATGAGATTCACAGAGTCACCCCGGTCTTTATTGAAACCAATTGTCTCACGCACCAACGCCGTCATCTTTTCAATTTGCTGATCGCTCAATGGCGTCGAGGTAGTTTTACCTTTGCTGTCGGTGATGGACTGGTTGTTGAGCACCACAGCTGCACTGATCCGCTTCACGATGCCGGTGCTGCCACGCACCACCCGCACCGTCTTGTCCACTTCGTAATTGATGATGGATTCTCGTTTGGAAGCCCCATTGGCTCCGGCCGCCGTCCCACCCGCTGCCGTCAAGCTTTGGGCCGCACCATTGATGGGGGCGGAGGAAGCTGCTGGGGGTTGGTTGGTCGTGGCCCCAGGTACGCCAGAGGGCGGCCCGCTGGTGCCGCCGCCATTGCTGCTTTCCGAGACCTGCTGGCTGCGAATCACACTTGAATCAGGCGCCTGGTTGGGCTTGTGCGACTCCGAAGTCGATTCAGTCTGCGAAAAATCAAGCTCGGCCGTGACCTGGGCTTTGACATTGTCCCGCCCTACCACCGGCTCCAGAATGTCCAGAATGCGCCGACTGTAGAGCTGCTCCAGCTGCTGCACGTACTGCAACTGTTGTGCGTCGCCACTCCCGGCGCTATTAGCGCCCTCGGGCGGGGTAGACAGGAGCTTGCCGGTGTCATCCAACACACTCACGGCCGTGGGGTTCATTTCAGGAACACTGGAAGACACCAGATGAATGATGCCCGCCAACTGGGCCCGATCAAGCGTGCGCCCGACATTCAAACCGACCACAACGGAAGCCGTCGGTTTCTGCTGCTCGCGAAAAAAACCGTTTTGGTTCGGCAAGGCCAAATGCACCCGGGCACTCTGCACTGAAGACAAGGCCTGGATAGAGCGGGTTAATTCGCCTTCCAGCCCGCGCTGAAACGCAAGCCGCTCCTGAAACTGCGTCATGCCGAACCGGTTGGCATCCATCGTCTCAAAACCGGCGACCGACCCCTTGGGCAGACCTTGCGACGCCAGCCGCAAACGGGTGTCATAAACCTTGTCAGCGGGCACCAAAATGGCACCACCGCCATCGGCATGCTTGTACGGAATGTTCATGGTCGTCAGTTGGGCCACGATGGCGCCACCGTCTTTGTCCGCCAGGTTGGCATACAGCACGCGCCACTCGGCCTGGCGCCCCATCATGAGCCCGATGATGCCAATGGCAATAAACAAAGCAAGCCCCAAGCCGATGCGAAGCCTTTGAGACTGGTCCAGCCCGGCGAAGCGCTGGGACAGTGACGGGTTGATGGAAATTGCGGGAGCGGCGGGCATCATGGTTTCCAGAACGGTGTGGCACGATTTTGCACCACCAATGCAGGCGATTATTCGGGGTCCATCCGAAAACATTAGCTTGATAAGCCCGGCTTTTACCCCTTACTTCAAATTAATGTTTGGCAACCCTCATTGCTAGCATCAGTCATCCCTTAATTCATCAGGGAATACTGCCATATGGAACTCCGACTTACACCCACCACCATGCCCACGACGGTGCGCCCCAGCCTGGCACCGCGTATCTCCTCAAGCCAGGTTACTGGCGGGGCCGACGGCGGGTTTTCTGGCGCGCTGAAGAGCGCACTCAGCTCGGTGAGCGCGGCACAAAACGAATCGACCCGTCTGCAGCAAGAGGTTCAGATGGAAAACCCCAAAGTCAGCCTGGAAGAAACCATGGTGGCGATTCAGAAAGCGCAAATCGGCTTTCAGGCCACGCTGCATGTGCGCAACCGGATGGTGCAGGCCTACACCGACATCATGAACATGCAGGTCTGACATCCTGCACTGCCGGCTTTCATGCAAAATTTAAGCCGAATTAGCCTGTAGCCCCCGTAGCCACTGCGTAAGCAGCTACTAAATTAGTAGCAACCTAGTGCAGTAACTGGTGCGGCTCGTCAAACTTCTGCTCGAAGTGAGCCAGCCAGGGCTCGGCCAGGTAGCGGATCTGTGCATCGTTTTGCAAGATGCGCTGCATGATGCGGGCCTTCTCGGTTCGCTGCTCGGGCAACAGCTCTTCGTTGTGCGCTCTGGCACGCAACTGCTCGATCAGCACCGCGCAGGCACCCTCAAAACGAACGACTTGGTCCCAGTCTTCATCCTTGGCCGCATCCAGCATTTGACGACTGCTGTTTTCAATGGCCTTGTAATAGTCAATTAGCATTTGGGGCATTTCTGTACTCCCGTTAATGTGCTTGCTGCAGCGCCGAAACCTGACCACCAATTTGCTTCCAGCCATCGGCCACCGGTTCAATCACGCGGAGAACGTCTGCCAAGGCGGCATCGTCGTTGCGCAGATTGGCTTCCGTGAGGCGAAGCGAACAATAGCCATACAGGCCATTGAGGTTGGCGGCAATGTCACCTCCCTTTACCAAGTCCAGCGCCGGCTTGAGCCCCTCGTCAAGAATGCGCACCGCATTGTTAATTTGTTTGCCCTTGGTCGCAATGTCGCCACGTTGCAAAGCAGCGCGGGCAGTGCCGATATTCTTGAGCAAGCCTTCCAGCAGCAGATTGACCAATTGGTGCGGGTTGGCCTCACTAACGGCCGTCTCCACGCTGACCCGTTGGTAGGCAGAAGCTGAACGAGAACTGACTGAAGTAAACATGGTGCGTTCCATTTTGTTTGTTACTTTAGTTATCGGCGTTACAGCAAGTAACTCAAGCTCATTTATGCAGCAAAAAGGCCCAAATTAGGCGGTGGACTTGTTCCAGGTTGCCACCTGCTGGGTGACATAAGAATTAAGCGCGTTCAATGAGGCCATCTGCACGTCCAGTGCTGTGTAGCGAGCGCGCAAGCGGGTCTCGAACAGGGTGGCTTTGTCATTCACACTGGTTTGCTCTGCCGTGTTGGAATCAAGGTTTTTTTGCAGTGCCGCCGCCTTGTTGACCACCGAGCCGCCACTGGTCAACATGCCATGACCCAAGTCCCTGAGCTTGAGGGCAAACCCGTTGGTCAGCGGGTCGTTATTGTTGTTGGTAAACAACTGCTGCAAGGTGGTGCCGTTATTAGCGGCCGTGCTCAACTTGGTGGTATTGATGGTGAGCGAGCCGTCGAGCTGCCGCTCCACCCCCACATCAGACAGGCGCTGGGACGTTGCCCCCAAACTTGAAGACGAGAGCATGCTGCGCAAGATATTTTGCAAGCCCAGCACCGAAGAGTCGCCCTGAAACAAACCGGCCGTCTTGGTCGCAGCGTCGTATTTGGTCAAGCCGACGAGGTTGGCGTTCAAGGTGTTGTACGCGGTCACAAAGTCGTTGACATTTTTAACCGCCGGCGTCACATCTTCTCTGATCGACATCGTGATCGGCGACTTGACCTCGGTCGTCGTGCCGGGGCTGCCATAGTTTGTGGTTGTCGTGCTCACCAGATTGATGGTGACCCCTGCAATATTGTTCGTTAACGTGTTCGTAGGCGAGGTCACCGCCAGGCCATTGATGCGGGCCTTGGCGTCTTGCGCGTACTGAACCGGTATACCGGCGGTAGCCATGCCAGAAGCGAGGCCAGTCACTGGATCAACAGTCGAGGGATCGAATGATAAGCGCGACAAACCTGCGTTGTCATTGTTCTTCGCATCAGCATCGGCAACCGTCATTCTGAACCCGGCTGCAGCACCGGTGCTCTTCGAAGTCAGCAGCAAGCGCTCTTGTTTTCCGTCATTGAAAACAGATGCCGTCACACCGGCACCGGCGCTGTTGATCTTGGTGGCTATGGCTGCAATGGTGTCGCCTGTCAAAACAGTCACATCCACTTTCGAATTCGCGCCAGGATCAAACGTCGGGCCGCTGCCGCTGGCGCCGGCACTCCAGGTCCCCAACTGCAGTGTCAGCGTACCCGCCCCCGGCGGGTTGCCCACCGTCATGGCAGCCGATGACACCGATTGCTGTTGCGCCAGTTGATCCACGTCCAGACTGATGGTGGTGGCAGTGGCGGTGGTTGCCGCCGTGATGGTGGCTGCGCTGGTATTAGACGAAGACGCGATCCGTGCACCCCACGTCGTCGGATCTGCAATGCGGGTCGCCACATCGGTCAGCGCAGAAATTTGCGACTGAATCTGTCCAAACGACGATATTTGATTGGTGACATTGGTCGCCTTCAGGGCCAGTGTTTTAAGAGGCGTCTTCTCCAGCGCCACCAGCTGCGAAACAATGCTATTGACGTCCAGCCCACTGCCAATGCCGGTTGAAGAAATGGTAGCCATACAAGCCTCCTGAATATTCCAAACACCCCAGATTATCGCCAGCAGGCGGCCAAGGCTAACGCCTCATAAGACCTGCAATCGACGCGCATTTTGAGCGCACCCCAAACGACGGTTAGGGCCAACTCGTCCCCCTATATCGACCCAACCGTGGAAAAGTTAAATGTCTGCGCTTTACAACGCCACTGCAGTCTGTACCACCACCCGATCATGCGCAATGAGTTTGCGAAAGACTGCGCTGGTGGAGGCCCAGTCCACCACGTCAACCCGGATCGGCAGATCCGATGTGGCGAAGGTGTCGGTGATGGCGGCCAATTGCTCGAGCGACAGCGGCTGGCGGGTGATCAGTGCCAAGTCCAAGTCTGAGTAGGGTTTGGCTGTGCGCTTGGCCCGCGAGCCGAACGCCCACACCTCAACATTGGGGACTTGCTCGTGCAGAATCCGCACCACATCAGCCCAGTCGCGGGGGGCGATGTCGATGGGAGGTTCACCGGTGGGTGCGTGGAAAGTCATAGCACGCTCAGGGCTGGGCGCTGCGGCGCGTGAGTTCTTCAAACAGGGCGCGGGCCTCCATCAGAAAGTCGGGAGCCACGGCAAACACCGCTTCGGCTTTGGCGGCGTCGTAGGTGTGGCTGCTGTCGGTGCGGGCCTGGCGGTAGGTTTTCCATTGACGCCAGTCTGAGCGCAACAACGCACGCTCGTTGCCGAGCCGGATCAGGTTCTGAAAGGTGCTGATGTCAATGTCAGCGGGACTGGCCTCGGTTTCTTCCAGATACCGCTTGAGCATTTTCCAGCTCAATTCGTAGGTGAATTCAAAGCACTGGATGACTGAGTTTCGTAGTTGCTCACGCAGACCGGGGTCTGCCAGTGCTGCGGGCGAGTTGGCGTAAGTCAGGCTCTTTTCAAGCTGCGCAATCGCGTTGACCAAGGGGCTGTAATCAAGGCTCAAGGCTGGCTTTCTGGCGTAGTGGACGTTGGACTTGATTGTGCAACAGCCGACACTTTTACATTTGAAGGGCGCCCGGGGCGCCTGCCGGTTAAGCCGCGGCCCCTTTGTCTGGGGGTGCGTCAGACCGCAAGAGGTTGTCGGCCTGCAGCAGTTGCTGGGCCATTTCTTGAGCGAGGACGGTACGGCGGAAGGTCATGGTTTATGCATTTTTATGGAATCGCCATAATTATGCGATTCTCATAATTTGTTGTAAAGCTGTCTATTGGCTTCTCGCCTCTGCTGGGCGGCAGAAGGGATTCCACCGATGCCAATGATTGAAGTTTGATGTTCCTTAGTCAAAGAAAACTTCTTTGAGCATGTTCGTGCAGTGTGCGATCGCTGCCACCACATGCGGTATGGACTGCGCCACCTCGGCTTCACGCTCAATGACAAACTCTGCGGTCAGTATCAAGCGCTGCAATCGGTCATAGGGGTCAGCCACCTGGCAGACCTTGGCAAAGTCCAAGAGTCCTTGCCGGGCTGAGAAAAACGACTTTTGACCGCACAAGTCCAGCGCCAATACATCCTCTGGAATATAGGCCGTGGTGTTGACCACATCAAACGCCGGTGCCAGGCGGCAGTCGCTGGTGGTGGGGTCGGTGTAGAGCAGGCCAAAATTCTTCAGATGCGCATCGCCATTGCCCACCACACACGACAGCGCCACCATATCGAAAAGCGCTTGCAAAGAGGGCGTGACATTGGGGCCAGAGGCAAAAGCCTCGACCAGTTTGGCCACATGGGTGTAGCTGGTCTTGTATTTCTCGCGCGATGAAAATCCCGCCAGCACCGCCATGTCCTCAAACCCGATGGGAGTGCCGTCAGGCGTTCGGTCGAATCGCTGCATGACGAATAGCTCTTTGTTTTTTGACAAATGGAACTCTGGCACCACCAAGCCTGACTCCTTGGCAATACTCATGCAAAGAAACTCGTTGGCCGCCAGGCCGGGGTATTCCTCGCGGCCACTTTTCACGATCAGATCCGGCGTGAGCGCCGTGGCTTTGGACTGCGTGGGCTCCATCACTTGCGGCACCAACACCTTGGGCTGTACGCCAGAGATGCCGGTGCGGTAGATGTACTTGTCCACCAGTTCGGTGAATAGATTTTCGGTGCCGCCCCAGGTCAAGATTTCGCTCAAGCGCTCGCCATGACCCTGTTGGCGGGCCAAGGGGTTCACGAAATCTGACTGCACGGCAACGCGGCCAATGGGCGACTGGCCTCCGGACAGGGCTAGCAGCATCATGGGCTCCAGGTTGACGATTTTGGCCAGGCGGTTTTGCAGCTCTTCAAGCAAAAAACCCTCGGGCAAATTCATCTGGAAGATGGGATGCAAAGTGGCATAACCGTATTGCGCTTTGCGCACCGGCATGGTCAGGCTGATGGCTGCCGCTGGATTGGCCGTTTGGTAGCCAAACAAATACTGGTTCTGCTCGTGGCTCAATTCACCGGCATCACCCTGAGGCGTGGTCACGCGCAGCTGTTGGGCGCTCATTGAAAGTCTTTCAGTTCATCCAGCGTGGGCCGGGTGCGGGGTAGCAGGGTTAATTCAGCGCCCAAGGCACCCGCCAGCCTAGCGTGGCTCTCAATGGCGACCGAACTGCGACCCGCTTCGATGGCAATCACCTTGAGCCGCGTCACCCCGGCCAGACGCGCCAGGGCCTCTTGTGTCAAACCCCGGTTGGTGCGCATGGCTTTGAAGGTTTGCCCCAGTTTTTGCAGATGAAATGATTGATCCATGTATCTATATTAATACTTTTAAGAAAAAAGGTATGGAATACGATACATTTTTAGCGATTAAAGCGCAATGAAAGTGAACGCAAGGCAAATTGCACCACTTTTGCCGAACCGGCTTGTTGCAGCACTTTTGTCATTCGCATCATCACTCGAGCAATGTCATCGCGCAATTCTTGACGGCACCTCGGTCAAACGACATGGTCTGGACGCAACCCGCAGCCGCTGCTGATCGCTCAATCAAACAGTCTGCAAAATCGGCAGCGCTGGCGCGATAGAGGCGCACCGCCCGCCACACCACCTCGGCGTTTTCCACTTGAACTTCCTTGGTCTGCAGCAAGACCTCCAGCGCCTGCACCACCTGGTTGCGCACCAACGCAAAGGATAACGACAAGACCCACACTAACTCAATGATGGCAACAACCGGAATAAAACCAGGTTCGTCAACGGTGAGTGCCTCCATGAGTTCACTGGCAAGTTTGGCCTGCTTCGCATCGTCTTGCATGATGTAGCGCACCAGCACATTGGTATCGAGCCCAATCATTGCGCAGAGGCTCCGCGAGCGGCAATGGCCGCATTCATCTCCTCAATCGACACCGTCTTAATTGGCTTGCCAAACATCCCCTTGAGGTCGGTGACCGAACGAATTGCGGCAATAAATTCATACCGCCCAGGCGCAACCTCGATGAATTCAACCCGGTCCCCAGTTGACACATGCATGGCTTCTCGAATTCGGGCGGGAATTGTGATTTGCCCCTTGCTGGTCACTGTTGCGCTTGTCATGGTCTTGGCTCCTTTTAACCCTTACTATAAAGTAAGGCAAATTTAATTGCAAGCCCATAATGGATGCGTGGATTACACCGGCGAGTGGGTGCGCAGCCAGTCTTTCAGCGCCGCATCAATGCGCGTCTGCCAGCCGACACCCGCAGCCCGGAAGGCTTGCACCACATCGGGAGACAGGCGGATGGTGGTGGACACCTTGGGCGCGACTTTCACCGTACCCGCAGGACGCCCAGCGCGACGCACCATGATTTGCTCTGGCGTTGTCACTCGCCCTTCACCACGCGCAGTCTGGTCGATCGAACGTAAAAGCGCTGCCTCAAACTCAGCCATTTCAGGGTCTACCGCAGGTTTAATTTTTTCCATCAAAACGCTCCTTCAATTTCAACAAAAAGTCAGGACGCAAGTTATCAAACTTGGCCTTGGCATACACCAGCAACAAAACAACTTCCCCACTGGCAAGCCGATTGAAGTAAATCACCCGTGCGCCGCCTCGCTTGCCCATACCTTGGCAGACCACTCGATGAATTCTGAGGACTCAATAACTGTATGCATGCATTTATTGTAACAACAAACAATTGGTTTAATAATTATTTGTTACTACGCTTGATGATTCAAAACTTCCGCGCTTACAGTCATGCGGCCCAGGTGTCCCCACCTGGCGGCGTTGGCGGACGCCGCCGCGAGTTCGCTTTAGATCGCAATTTGCTACGAAATAAATAGCTGCCTGCGCAAGCCCCACAAGGTCTAGAGGCCATTTCGATATAAAAAAAGCGACGACAGTCAGACTGGCGTCGCTTTGATGGGCGGAACCCGTCACCCGGGTTCACCTCATGCTTGAGTCCGCTTAACGCAGCAGCGCCAACACACCTTGTGGCAACTGGTTGGCCTGCGCCACCATGGCGGTACCGGCCTGCTGCAGCACTTGGGCACGCGACAGGTTGGCGGTTTCTGCTGCAAAGTCGGCATCCTGAATCCGACTACGGGAAGCGGATAGATTTTCCGAGGTTGTTTGAAGGCTGTTCACCACCGAGGTAAAGCGATTCTGGAAGGCGCCCAGTGAGCCGCGCGAGCTGCTGACTTGCGCCAATGCGGCATCGACCACTGTAATGGTGGCCTGTGCGCCAGCGGCCGTGCTGATTGAAGCCGCTGCAACCGAAGAAATGGCGCTGGTGTTAACGCCAGCCGTCTGGAAGACAGTGGCACTGGCCGCGACCGTCGAAATGGCGCCCTTGCTACTGGAAAGCGATACTTTGCCAGTAGCAACCGAGGAGTCACCAGTAGCAGCACCATCTGTCAACGTTGCTGCTGTGCCTGTTGCACCTGCGAAATTGACAGTTCCAGTTCCAACTGCTGCAGAATTTTTGAAGGTATCAACCTTGATATCACGCCCGTCGGCAGCCGTCAGTGTCAAGGAGTTGGTTTGACCCGTGGTGGTGAAACTGGCCACCACGCCAGAAATGCCGGTCGAAGCATTGATTGCCGTTAACAGAGCCGTGGAGTCGCCGGTGGTCACGCCAGTAGCCGTAATTGCAGCGCCATTGAGATTAAAGCTGACATTTCCGTCGGCTGAAATATTACTCAAAGTTGCACTATTGGTGGCGGTGGCAGTGATGCCTTTGGAACCTGCTCCCGTATTGATGGCGGCGGCGATGGTTTTGGCGTCGGAGTTAGCGGCCCAAGTGACAACGCCAGAGGTACCACCTTGGGCCGTCGAGAATGTCATGGCGGTAGATACTGCAACGGCGTTTTTAACAGTGCTTGCGCCCGCCGCTGTGGCGACATTCATTGCGGTTCCCGTCGTACTCAATTCCTGCGCACCAAGCGCCGTGGCTTGGGCGTTGTCAATTGAGGCGATCGAGATGGTCTGATTGGCATTGGCGCCAACCTGGAAGGTCTTGTTCGCGAAGTTACCGTCAAGCAAATTAATGCCATTGAACTGGGTCTGACTGGCAACACGGGTAATTTCAGAGGTCAGTTGCGTCGCTTCAGCCTGCAAAGAAGCGCGATCGGAGTCGCTGTTGGTGGCATTGGACGACTGCACCGCGAGTTCACGGATGCGCTGCAGGTTGCTGGTCACCTCTGCCAAAGCGCCTTCAGCCGTTTGCGCCAGTGAAATGCCGTCGTTGGCATTGCGCGCGGCCTGGTTGCTACCGCGAATCTGAGCGGTCATCCGGTCGCTAATGGCGAGGCCAGCGGCGTCGTCTTTGGCACTGTTGATGCGCAAACCTGACGACAGGCGCTGCATGGAAGTGGCCAACGAGGCCTGGCTGGTCGCCAGATTGCGCTGAGCGGTTAATGAACCGATATTTGTGTTGATAACTGACATTTTGAAGCTCCTAAAGCTGAATTAATCCGGCATTACTGCCAAGCCCAACGTCAACCCAAATGGATTGACCGCCATGACCGGAACACCCTGATGGCGCTTGCCGGACGACGAGCCCTACATGGAACCCGTTGTTCTCTATTTCGGGAGCAACAGACACAAACTTAAATTTATTTCAATAACGCCAACACCCCCTGCGGCAACTGATTGGCCTGCGCCACCATGGCGGTACCGGCTTGTTGCAGTATCTGAGCACGCGACAGGTTGGCGGTTTCTGCCGCAAAGTCGGCATCCTGGATCCGACTGCGAGAGGCGGACAAGTTTTCTGAGGTTGTTTGCAAACTATTAATAACAGAGCTAAAGCGATTCTGGTACGCGCCCAGTTCGCCGCGCGAACTACTAACTTGCGCCAGCGCGGCATCGATCACTGTAATGGTGGCCTGTGCGCCAGCGGCCGTGCTGATTGAAGCCGCTGCAACCGAAGAAATGGCGCTGGTGTTAACGCCAGCCGTCTGGAAGACAGTGGCACTGGCCGCGACCGTCGAAATGGCGCCCTTGCTACTGGAAAGCGATACTTTGCCAGTAGCAACCGAGGAGTCACCAGTAGCAGCACCATCTGTCAACGTTGCTGCTGTGCCTGTTGCACCTGCGAAATTGACAGTTCCAGTTCCAACTGCTGCAGAATTTTTGAAGGTATCAACCTTGATATCACGCCCGTCGGCAGCCGTCAGTGTCAAGGAGTTGGTTTGACCCGTGGTGGTGAAACTGGCCACCACGCCAGAAATGCCGGTCGAAGCATTGATTGCCGTTAACAGAGCCGTGGAGTCGCCGGTGGTCACGCCAGTAGCCGTAATTGCAGCGCCATTGAGATTAAAGCTGACATTTCCGTCGGCTGAAATATTACTCAAAGTTGCACTATTGGTGGCGGTGGCAGTGATGCCTTTGGAACCTGCTCCCGTATTGATGGCGGCGGCGATGGTTTTGGCGTCGGAGTTAGCGGCCCAAGTGACAACGCCAGAGGTACCACCTTGGGCCGTCGAGAATGTCATGGCGGTAGATACTGCAACGGCGTTTTTAACAGTGCTTGCGCCCGCCGCTGTGGCGACATTCATTGCGGTTCCCGTCGTACTCAATTCCTGCGCACCAAGCGCCGTGGCTTGGGCGTTGTCAATTGAGGCGATCGAGATGGTCTGATTGGCATTGGCGCCAACCTGGAAGGTCTTGTTCGCGAAGTTACCGTCAAGCAAATTAATGCCATTGAACTGGGTCTGACTGGCAACACGGGTAATTTCAGAGGTCAGTTGCGTCGCTTCAGCCTGCAAAGAAGCGCGATCGGAGTCGCTGTTGGTGGCATTGGACGACTGCACCGCGAGTTCACGGATGCGCTGCAGGTTGCTGGTCACCTCTGCCAAAGCGCCTTCAGCCGTTTGCGCCAGTGAAATGCCGTCGTTGGCATTGCGCGCGGCCTGGTTGCTACCGCGAATCTGAGCGGTCATCCGGTCGCTAATGGCGAGGCCAGCGGCGTCGTCTTTGGCACTGTTGATGCGCAAACCTGACGACAGGCGCTGCATGGAAGTGGCCAACGAGGCCTGGCTGGTCGCCAGATTGCGCTGAGCGGTTAATGAACCGATATTTGTGTTGATAACTGACATTTTGAAGCTCCTAAAGCTGAATTAATCCGGCATTGCTGCCAATCCCAACGCCAATCCAAATGGACTGACAGCCATGACCGGTGCGTCTGTTAAAACGCTTGCCGGACGTTGAGCTCTACTTCCTGTGAAGCTCGCTGCATCACTTTTGAGGTGAAACGGTAGTGAGGTTACGAAGATTCCGGCATTTCAAAAGCTTGATAAACAAGGTGCTTTGCGGCTATTTCAATCTACGAACAGATTTCTTGTAGGAATTTGCCTTACACGCTCGCTCCAAGGCCCTGACAGCCGGTACAGGCAGATGCCGATTCAAGTTTTCCGGGGTCACATTCAAAATCGACTCCATCGTGATGAAGATATCTCTTGCAGATGCTATAAAAACAGTAGCTAACGCCCTTAGAATCACGCAATCGCGGCCCTTCAAGGGTCTTGCCCAAAAATGGAACCGAACATGACCGACGAACAACTCACCGCCGAAATCCGCGATTCCAACCTGACTTACCTCATGCTGGCGCAAAACCTGATTCGTCGGGACAAGGCTGCGGCCTTGTTCAGGCTGGGCATTTCCGAAGAGTCGGCCGACCTGATCGCGACTCTCTCTGCCGGGCAGATCCTGAAAATTGCCTCCGGCAATATGCTGCTGTGCCGCTTTCGCGTGGATGACGACATTGTGTGGAATCTGTTAACCAACAACACGGTGAACAAGGTGGACAACGACGCCACCACCAAGCTGCATGCCAGTATTTTGATGGCCGGGCGTTTCGCCGAAGCCATGTAAGGAGCACCACCATGGCCACCAAAAGCGTTTTAAATGATTCCAAACAGGTTGAGCGTGCAGTGGCCCTGATTCAACTGGGTGCCCGTCTGCAGGTGCTGGAAAGTGAGACCGATTTGTCTTACGAGCGCTTGCTGCGCCTGTATAAAGAGGTGGCCGGGCGTTCGCCGTCCAAGGGGCAACTGCCATTTTCAACCGACTGGTTTTTGACCTGGCAGCCCAACATTCACGCGTCGCTTTTTTTAAACACCTACGAATACATGAGCAAGGTGAGCGCGCTGGAAGACATTGACGCGATCATGAAGGCATTCAAACTTTACTGCGAGCAGGTAACGGCTTGCGGTCTGGAACCCCTGCTGTCCATCACCCGCGCTTGGCGTCTGGTGAAGTTTGTTAACAACAACATGCTGGGGAGAACCAAATGCTCCAAATGCGGCGGTCATTTTGTAACCGATTCGTACGAAAATGCACGTCACTTTGAGTGCGGCCTGTGCACGCCACCCGCTCGCGCCGGCAAAAGCGCCAGCGCCGGAGGGATATTGCTACACTAAGCGGCTAGATACGAAAGCAGTCTTGAAAGGGCACCTTTGGGGCCCTTTTCTTTTTTATGGCACTCACTCTTGTTCCATAAAATGAAGAAGCGCTACATAAAGTTGCCACAAATATGGCTATGCCCCCTCACTTTGACTCCGTAAGAACATGATAGTTATTGTCGGTTATGTGGTCTCCATGGGTTGCATCTTTGGGGTGTACATCTTTCACGGTGGCAACATCGGTGTGATTTTGAAGGCCTTGCCGTTTGAGTTGATCACAATTTTTGGTGGTGCACTGGGCGCTTTTGCGGTCAACAACCAGCCCAAGGTACTGAAGGCCACGATCAAACTCATTCCGCAGGCGATCAAGGGTTCCAAGTACACCAAGGCGCGCTACCTTGAACTGATGGCATTGCTCTACGACATCCTGCAAAAAGCCCGTAAAGAGGGCTTGATGGCCATCGAGAAAGATGTTGAAGACCCTCATTCATCTGCAATTTTTCAAAAATACGCCACGGTTGGCAGTGACCATCATGTGGTGGAATTCATGACCGATTACCTGCGCATGATGGTCTCGGGCAACCTGAACGCCCATGAAATTGAATCCTTGATGGACAGCGAGATAGACACCCACCATGCAGAGGCCCACGCCCCCATTGCCGCCATTGCGCGGCTGGCCGGAGCCTTGCCAGCATTCGGGATTGTTGCCGCTGTTTTGGGTGTGGTGAACACCATGGGCTCCGTCGGGCAACCGCCAGCGGTGCTGGGCGGCATGATTGCCTCGGCCTTGGTGGGTACTTTTTTGGGGATTCTGCTGGCCTATGGCGTGGTGGAACCCCTGGGTGGCCTGCTGGAGCAGAAGACAGAAGACAGCGCCAAAGAATTGCAGTGCATCAAAACCACTCTGCTGGCCAGCATGCAAGGCTACAACCCCTCTACGGCTATTGAATTTGGTCGCAAAGTGCTCTTTTCCACCGAACGGCCTACCTTTATCGAGCTTGAAAGTTATGTGCGTGGTAAAAAGTAAGCAAAAGGCAGGTTGATATGGCTGGCGACGCTAAAAAACTGCAGCCGATCATCGTCAAGAAGATCAAAAAAGGGGGCCATGCCGTGCATGGTGGCGCCTGGAAAATCGCCTACGCCGACTTTGTAACGGCCATGATGGCGTTTTTCCTGCTGATGTGGTTGCTGGGCTCCACCTCGGAAGGCGACAAAAAAGGACTGTCCGATTACTTTGCGGCACCGTTGAAAGTATCCATGCTGGGCGGCAGTGGCGCCGGCGCCAGCAACAGCATCCTCCCTGGTGGAGGCGCTGATCTGACTAAGCAAAGCGGCCAGTCCCGCCGCGGCGAGGGCAACGATCCGATTCAAAAGAAAATGATCGCGGAAGCCATGAAAGAGGAAGTAGCCAAGCAAGACGCCAAAAAATTGGCAGCACTGAGCGCGAAGATCAGCGCGGTCATATCCAATAGCCCGAAACTTGCCGAATTCAGTTCGCAAATCAGACTGGATACGACACCAGACGGCCTGCAAATACAGATCGTCGACGATCAAAAACGCCCCATGTTTGACAGCGGTAGTGCGACCGTCAAACCCTATATGCGTGACATATTGAGAGAAATCGGTGCTGCCTTGAACGGCGTTGAAAACAAAATCAGTCTGGATGGCCACACGGATCGCTCCTCTTACAGCAACGCCGAGCGGGGCTATAGCAACTGGGAACTCTCGTCTGATCGTGCCAACGCTTCGCGCCGGGAGCTGGTGGCTGCTGGCATGCCAGACGACAAGCTGGCTCGGGTCGTCGGTCTGGCATCCAGCAACTTGCTGGATGCACTCGATCCCTTAAGCCCGGCGAACCGTAGAATCAGCATCACAGTGATGACGCGTGAAGCGGAAGAGCGGCTCATGGGAACGGGGCGCATGCCGGTCACAACGGCAGTCAGCCAATAACATTGAGACATCATGATTCGACACATATTAGTAACAGTTCGGGCAAACGCCATTGAAAGGGTGTTCCATGGCAAATGAGCTTCGGTTTTTGGTTGTTGACGACTTTTCCACCATGCGGCGGATCGTGCGCAACCTGCTCAAGGAAAGTGGCTACACAGAGGCCGACGAGGCTGAAGATGGTGTCGCGGCATTACAAAAATTGCGCAACAGTAATTTTGACTTTGTTGTCAGCGACATCAACATGCCCAACATGAACGGCTTTCAGCTGCTGATGGAAATCAAAAAAGATGAGAAGCTCAAACACATCCCCGTTTTGATGGTGACGGCGGAGGCGCGAAAGGAAGACATCGTGCTGGCGGCGCAGCAAGGCGCTGCGGGCTATATCGTTAAACCTTTTACCAAAGCCACTCTGGAAGACAAAGTCAGCCTTATTCTCACCAAGATGGGCTTGAAGTAAATACCATGCAAAGCATTAACCCAACACCGGCTGTGAGTATTACAGTCCCGCCGGATATTCATCAATCCATCGGGATGCTGACGCGTCAATTGCATGACTCTCTCAATGGACTGGGCCTGACCGACAAAGTCAAAGGCTGGGCCGGTGAACTCCCTGATGCCAAAAGTCGCCTCTCCTATATTGCACGACTCACCGGTGAAGCAGCAGAAAAAGTGCTGAACCGGGTCGATCAGGCCAAGGCACAACACGACCACATTGCGGCAGAAACCCGGCGCATTGGCGTATTGATCGTGAAAGACCCCGTTGCTGCAGTGGCCAAAGGCCATGTGATGAATTTTTTAACCGATGTTGAACAATCCACCAAGCAAATTGACCAGCATCTGACAGAAATAATGATGGCGCAGGACTTTCACGACCTGACAGGCCAGGTCATTGCCAAGGTCGTCAATCTGGCGGCCAACATTGAAGAGCAGCTGCTCCAGTTGCTGATTCAGACCGCCCCGGCGGATGCGGTGGTCAAAGCGTCGGCTCCGGTGGCTGAATACCAGCCGGCATTAGCAGGCCCCGTCGTCAATCCAGCGGGCAACCCTGATGTCGTGACGGGTCAATCTGAAGTTGACGATCTATTGGCAAGCCTGGGGTTCTGAACCTTTTAGCGCCTACCACTGCACCCAATCAGAAGTGGTGGGTTAAAAGGCTTCTTATCAACCTTTAGTTAGCGCGTCGCTTCAAGACAATGGGGATTACTTAACAGTCTCCCCACCATGGAATCAAGTCAGGATCGCAATTTACCAGCCTCCGAGCGGAAGCTTCAAAAAGCGCGTGATGACGGGCAAGTTACACGCTCGCGGGATTTGTCGCATTTGGCAGTGCTCGGAGCCGGAGCCCTGAGCTTGATGGTGCTGGCGCCGCTCATGTTTGACCGGCTAAAAGTGCATCTGAGTCAGCAACTCTCTTTTGATGCCACCTCTGTGGCGCATCCGGAAACCATGCTGACCCGCCTGCAGGACATGGCGGCAATGGGCCTGCTTGGGTGTGCTATTTTTGCCGCCATCACGACGACTGTGGTGATGCTGAGCACCGTGGCCGTCGGTGGCTGGGTAACCAGCTTGAAGCCTGTCATGCCCGACTTCAGCCGCCTGAATCCATTGACGGGATTCGGCCGCATGTTCACCAAAGACAAGTTTACTGAAGTGCTGAAGATGACGTTTCTTACCGTGGTGCTTATTGCGCTGGGGACAACGTATTTAAGCTCCAGTATTCACTCGATTGCCACACTGGTTTTACAACCCTCAACGGCAGCCATTCGTCATTTGACGGAGTGGCTGACGGCGGGTATGGGTTTGTTGCTGCTGGTGATATTACTGGTTGCCATGGTGGATGTGCCGCTCCAGAGTTTTTTACATAAGTCCAAGATGAAGATGTCGCAGCAAGAAGTGAAGCAGGAACACAAGGAGTCGGACGGCAATCCACAGATGAAAGGCAAGTTGCGCCAAAGACAACGCGAGATTGCACAGGGCAACAGTATCGGCGCCGTGCCCAAGGCGGACTTCGTCCTGATGAACCCGACCCACTTTGCAGTGGCCATCAAATACGACGACAAAACCATGCGCGCGCCACAGGTGGTGTCCAAAGGGGCCGATCTGCTCGCCATGAAAATCAGGGACATCGCCAAGAACAATTCAATTCCGGTGCTGCAGTCCCCCATGCTGGCGCGCGCCCTGTATGCAAATGCAGAGCTTGATCAGGACATCCCTGCAAGTCTGTATACCGCCGTAGCCCAGGTACTGGCCTATATTTACCGGCTCAAAGCCGCCATGCGCGGCGACGGTCCCATGCCGGGCGAGCCACCGCAGCCTTTTGTCCCAGCTGAACTTGATCCGTTCTCCAAGGTCATCGCCAGCGCACCCACACCATGAAGCCACAATTCAAAGTTTTGCAAAATTGGTTCGGCGGCAATTCGGCGCTGATTCAGGGCGCAGCCGCACCGCTGCTGGTGGTGGCTATTCTGGCCATGATGGTGTTGCCTATGCCGTCATGGATGCTGGACACCTTTTTCACGATCAATATCTCAGTGGCCTTGATCGTGATGATGGTGGCGGCCTATATGATTCGCCCGCTCGACTTTGCGGCGTTTCCCGCCGTACTGCTGCTCACCACGCTGATGCGGCTGTCGCTCAATGTGGCTTCGACCCGCGTGGTCCTGCTTGAAGGCCATACCGGCCCCGGTGCCGCCGGTGCGGTGATTGAAGCCTTTGGCCACTTTCTTATTGGTGGCAACTTTGCTGTCGGTCTGATTGTTTTCTCCATCCTGGTGGTCATCAATTTCGTGGTGGTGACCAAGGGTGCAGAACGCATCGCCGAGGTATCTGCCCGTTTCGCTTTGGACGCCATGCCCGGCAAGCAGATGGCCGTGGACGCGGATTTGAATGCCGGCCTGATTGATGAAAAAGAAGCCAAGCGCCGCCGTGCGGAAGTTTCTGAAGAAGCTGACTTTTTTGGCTCCATGGATGGCGCCTCCAAATTTGTTCGCGGCGACGCCGTGGCCGGCATTTTGATTCTGCTGATCAACATTTTTGGCGGCTTTATGGTGGGGGTTTTGCAGCATGGTTTGAGCGCCTCACAGGCGGCCGACACCTACATTCTGCTGGCCGTGGGCGACGCGCTGGTGGCGCAGATTCCGGGTTTGTTGATCTCGGTGGCAGCGGCCATGGTGGTGTCGCGCGTCGGCAAAGACCACGACTTGGGCCGCCAGATCGTCGAGCAGATGTTCATTTCGCCACGCGTCCTGGGGATTACCGCTGCCATCATGGGCATTCTTGGCATCATTCCTGGCATGCCACACGTCGTGTTTTTAGGTATCTCCGGGGTGCTCGGCTATGCCGCCTGGGTTCTTGCGCACAAACCACTGCCGCCAGACCCTGAAACGATGGCGCCTGCTGTAACTTCAGACGGCGAAGCCACTTGGGATGACCTGCAACCGGTCGACCAGTTGGGCCTTGAACTGGGCTATCGGCTGATCGCGCTGGTGGACAAGAACCGTCAGGGTGACTTGCTGACCCGCATCAAGGGCGTGCGCCGCAAGTTCGCCCAGGAGGTTGGTTTTTTGCCGCCCTCAGTTCATGTGCGTGACAACCTGGAACTCAAACCCAGCGGCTATCGCATTACCCTGCGTGGCGTCATTGCGGGTGAAGGCGAAGCGTTCCCCGGCATGTACCTCGCCATCAATCCAGGCGGCATTACGACCCCCTTGATCGGCACGGCCACCACGGACCCTGCGTTCGGTTTGCCCGCACACTGGATTGACGAACGCCAGAAAGAAGCCGCACAAATGGCCGGGTTTACCGTGGTTGATTCCGAGACTGTCATGGCCACCCATTTGTCACACTTGATGCAGGTTCAGGCTTCGAAATTACTGAGCCGTACCGAGACCCAGCAACTTGTTGACCATGTGAGCAAACAGGCTCCCAAACTGATTGAAGAAGTAGTCCCCAAAATGGTATCCATCGCTGTTTTCCAGAAAGTCCTGCAGTTGCTGCTGGATGAGTCTGTGCACATCCGCGATATCCGGACCATTATTGAATCCCTGGCCGAGCACGCCGGCACGGTGACAGACCCGGCGGAGCTGGCGCGTCGGGTGCGGATTGCTTTGTCCCCTGCCATCGTGCAACAAATCTACGGTCCGGCACGCGAACTCAACGTCATCGCCATTGACCCGGCTCTTGAGCGCTTGCTGGTTCAGGCGCTTGGCAACACTGCCGGGCCGGCACTGGACCCCGGTGTGGCCGAGATATTTACCCGAACGGCCGCCGAGGTTGCACTCAAGCAGGAAGAAATTGGCATTCCGGCATGCCTGCTGGTGCCAGATCAAATTCGCAGCGCGATCGCCCGTCTGGTGCGTCGCGTTGCACCACGGCTTCAAGTACTCGCGCACAGCGAAATCCCTGAATCGCACACGATCCGCATCGGTCCGATTCTCCGAGGAGCATCATGAATATTCAACGCTTTTCCGCACCAACCTCTCGCGAGGCTCTGGCCAAGGCGCGACTCGCTTTTGGCGACGGCACCCTGATTTTGTCCAACCGTTCCACCCCGTCCGGCGTTGAGGTGGTCGCGACCGCCGAAAACACATTGGCAGCGCTGGACCGCTCTGAAGCATTTGCGAATCGAAGCAAGGCGCAGGCATCACCCACCCGGCAGGCCGCACCAATAGCGCCCCAATCAAGAAACCCGGTCGCGGATGACGCCGCACAACTGGCCATGAGCACGCTGTCGTTTCAGAACTATGTGCGCGAAAGGATGCTACGCCGCCGTCATGAGGCCATGACCGGCCGAACCGACATCACGGAAGGCGATGAAGCAGCGCAATCCCGTCCGCTGGTGCAGAGTGCGCGCCCCACCTCCATTCCCGCTCAACTTGAGCCGGCGCCCGAATTCAAAGCGGCGCCAGTGCAAATACCAGCTCCGGCACTGGCTCCAACGCACGCACCCGCCTTCTCCCAAGGCATTGTGGATGAGTTGCAAGCCATGAAGGATCTGTTTGAAGACCGCTTCAACACGCTGACCTGGCTTGGCCAAGCGCGCCAGAATCCCATTCAGTCAAATCTGATGCTTAAATTGATTCGTGCGGGTTATTCACCCACACTGGCTCGGACTATTCTGGAGCGCATGCCCGAAGGCATCGGTGCAGCCGAGTCCGTACGCTGGGTCATGAGCATTCTGGAACGCAACCTGAAAACTGACGCCGCTTCTCGCCCCTTGCATGAAGAGGGTGGCACGTATGCGCTGGTCGGTGCGACGGGCGTTGGCAAGACAACTACCGCAGCCAAACTGGCCGGCCTGTGTGCGCGGACCTACGGTGCCAGCAGCGTCGGCATTATCACCATGGACACCTATCGTGTCGGCGCACATGAGCAGTTGCGGGCTTACGGCCGGATGATGGGCGTTGTGGCCCACCTTGCACATGACCGTGCGGCCTTGCAAGACCTGCTGAACCTGCTGGTCAACAAAAAAATGGTCCTGATTGACACCACGGGGCTCGCACCGAACGACCCCCGCAAGCGGAACATGCTGGATGTTCTCGATTTGCCCGGCGTGAAGCGCCTGCTGGTGCTCAACGCTGGCGGTCACGGTGACACACTGGACGATGCAGTTTCGTCATTCAAATCAAATGGGGTCCAGCAGGCCATTCTCTCCAAAATCGACGAGGCCGCCAAACTGGGGCCTGCTCTGGATGCGGCCATTCGCCACCAACTCGTCGTGCGGGGTGTCACCATGGGCCAAAAGGTGCCCGAAGACTGGGAATCGGCTGACGCCGCCAGACTGGTTCGCATGTCCATGCGCGCACCCGGAAAATCCGCTTTTGATCCCAAGGCTTCAGATTTAGATTTCTTCTTTACCCCGCCCAGCACATCGAAACCAGGACGACTCGATGCTTGAAATGTGCGTCAACCAGGGTGCCGGCCTGCGCGGCATTGCGACACAAGCCGCGCCCCGCGTCATTGCCATGGCAAGTCACGGCGACCAGCAGGGTGAGCTGCCCTTGTTGTGGAGTCTGTGTTCCACGTTGGTCGATTTTGGCTACCCGGTCGCTGTGCTGGACGCAACCACGGTTGAGTCAGTCGACAACCCGGGACTGGCGCAACTGATGGATGACACCTACTGGCCCGGTGACCTGAGCAGTGAGGCCTTGTCGTGGTCTGTGATACCTGCAGCGCTTGGACTGCAACGGCTAGGCATCCGAAAGTCAGGGGGCGGTCTTCCATTGGATCCCCTCAGCGGGCTGTTTCAGAGCTTTGGGGTGATCGTTATCTACGCCGGCGCGGATGTCTTGACCCTGGTGTTACCGGACAGCGGCATCGAGCCCTTACTCACCGTGTCACCGACCAAAATGTCTCCTGTGACGGCCTACCAGGCGCTCAAGCAAATGTTGCTGGACGCGAAGCTTCGACCGACTATGGCTTCAATAGTGACTGAGTCCTTATCAAAGGGCGCCGTGGCGAGCTACTCTCCAGTTGAAAATTTACAGAAATGTGCCATGACATTTTTAGGTTACCGACTTGATTCGCTGGTCGTACGGGCTGTTCAGCCGCAGGATCGCCCTTCCGACGATATGCACAGACTTGCTCTGCGACTTCTCGAAAATGCAATGCCACTTCACAACAACCATTTTGTGGGAAGCCATTGATGTATACAGCTAAAGGTCAACTGGACCGCAACGCCATGATCAAGCAGTACCAGCCGCTGGTTCGCCGCCTGGCACACCACATGATGGCCAAGTTGCCCGCAAACGTACAAGTCGATGATCTGATCCAGGTTGGACTGATTGGTTTGTCCGAGGCGCTAACTCGATACGAGGCGGCGCAGGGGGTTCAGTTTGAAACCTTTGCCACCCAACGCATTCGCGGTGCCATGCTGGACGAACTGCGCGGCAACGACTGGATGTCTCGTGGTTCCCGAAAGAGCCAGAAAGAAATTGAACAGGCCTTGCGTCGGCTGGAGCATAAGCTGGGACGCACTCCGCTGGAAAGCGAAATTGCAGCCGATATGGGCCTGAGCCTCGCCGATTACCAAGCCTTGCTTGGGAAAGTTCGGGGGACACAGCTTGTGTACCTTGAAGACATGGCCCGTGGCAACGAAGACGACGACAGCTACCTGGACCGGCACGTCGCTGACAGCGATGCGGACCCGATGAATATGTTGCGCGACCAGCGCTTGCGCCAGGCTTTGGTCGCGGCCATCAAGAACCTGCCTGAGCGTGAACAATTCATCATGAGCATGTACTACGAAAAGGACATGAACCTCAAAGAGATCGCAGCAGTGCTAGACGTGACTGAGTCACGTATTTGCCAACTGCACAGCCAATCCATTGCCCGGCTGCGCGCAAAGATGCGAGCGCACTAAACTGGTTTGTCATCCCGGACTTGTCCGGGATCTACGGATTGCAGCTCAGGCGGCCAGGTATTTGAATGCGCCCGTTTGCTTGCCCGCACTCCCGTAGGGTCCGGCGACTTGCGCATAGGTTGCACTTTGGGTGGCGGGAACGATGGCGTTCAAGCCCCGCTCCACCAAGACTGTTCGGCGAATCAGGCTCTCCCTTTGAACCGCCATGCCATCCGCTAGTCTCTTCAGACGCAATTTCAAGTTTTGATTCTTGAGATCAATGGGCGCCAGACCTTGCAACAATGCAGAAAAATCAATCGCTGCTTGCCGCAGAGTCGCACTTGCAGTCGCCAGTGCAAGTGGCTCGCCACTCACAAGCGCAACCGACACGTCGTTGAAATAAAGTTCAACTTCGGTTAGCGCCTTTTCAAGGTGAGCGGGAAACATCATTCGGATTTCAAAAAAATTAATTCAGACTCAATTCTGGGTGCGATTGAGCATTTCCTGGGCGTTGGACAGCAATTTATCGGCAATGGCTTCCGGGTTCACCACGAAAGTACCTTTTTGGATGGCCGCTCGCACTGCATTGACTTTTTCCATATCGACATCTGCCGCTTCGCCACGGCTGGACGCCCCCAAGGTGCGAGCCAAAGTAGACACCGTGACGGCAACACCCGCAGACTGGGTGCTCTTTGCTGCAGTGGCACTGGCAGTCGAGCTGGCGCTTTGACCGCTCTTTTGAGATGCGGACTGGGTAGTCGAACTGACGGGGATCGGATTGTCTGAAGGTTGACCTATTTTCATCGTGCTCTCCAAAACCACTGTAAATGTAGCCTCGTATGATCACTATCGGCCGGATTCTGGCTGACTTTAGCCTTATATTTCCAGCCTCACTGTGCGATTGTCCAGCACAACACCGGTCATCACGCGCCCCCCGTCCATTCTGACCCGTGCCGGCTGCCCCACCACGCCCGCCGACAAGGCTTGCCCATCCGATGTAATCTGAAATCCAGACCCCTGCGCAACAATACGAACCTGGGACCCAGCCTGAAAAACCTGTGCTGGTTTGATCATTCCCTGCCGCAACGCTTGTCCCGTTGTCAACGCTCTGGACGCCACCTGCCCAGCCCATTGAGACGGGCTGGTGACGATGGGACTGGCTTCCTCAGCCCAATCAACCTCCGCTTCGATCGCATCAGCCTCCGTCAGAACTACGCCAGGCGCAATATCACCCTTGATAACCCAAGCGGCACCGTAAGCCCTGATGGTCACAGGCAGAAAAACATTCCATCTGACACTCCCATCCAGACAGCGCAGACCCAAGCGGGTTTTCCCCCAAAGTCGCGTCCCCACTGGAATATAGGGCTCTACCCTTGCACACGGAGCCAGTCGAAGCCGACGATCAAGCTCGCCGACAGTGACCTCCATGCGAAGCGGAGTGGCCCCTGATGGGCGAACATTTGAGACAGCGTTATCCAGCCAGCGCTGCGTGGCTTCGAGAAATTCGGGCTTGACGCCAGTTTCCTGAGCATGTGCACCCAACGCGAAAAAGAAAGCCAGAACCAAACCCAATGCCGTGTGCACCAAGCGAGTAACGCTGAAAAATTTGTTGAACATGACACCCTTACAGTCTTGTGTCAACGACTATAGGCAGGCCCCGGCGCGATAAAACATCCAAGTAACGGCGGTTTCCCCCGTTATTCAAGACATCGGAAATTAAAGTATTTCCCATAATTGCCTCACATCGAAACCTCGGGCTACCGCCATGGGGTCAGATAAACGAAAGTTGAGGTTTTTCATGTTCGCAAATATGACCAGTGGCTTGGACTTCCATTCGAAGGCCTTGGTGCTGCGTGCCGAACGACAGCGTGTCATTGCCAGCAACATTGCCAACGCTGACACGCCAGGCTATGTGGCCCGCGACCTGAATTTCAAAGACGCCATGAACAATGCCACCAGCAGCGGCGGCTTAAGCGCCAGCAGTAGCAACGCCTCAGGCAGCGGCACCAACGGTACGACGCATCCCAATCACATTCCCTTATCAGGCGGCTCTATCGGAACCCTGGGTGGTGCATCCACCCTGGCCTACACCGCTCAAAGCCAGCCCAGCCTTGACGGCAACAGTGTTGACCTTGACCGCGAACGCGCCAACTTTGTTGACAATTCCGTGCGCTACGAGGCGACCCTTCGCTTTATTAACGGCCAGTCCAAGACAATCTTGAGCGCCATTCAGGGCCAATAAACCTGGAACGCCTGCGGAGATCCCTTATGTCCATGTTTTCCATATTCAATGTATCCGGCAGCGCCATCAGCGCGCAGTCGCAGCGCCTCAACGTGGTGGCCAGCAACCTGGCCAATGCCGACGCCGTGGCCGGCCCCGATGGACAAGGCTACAAAGGCCGGCAAGTGGTGTTTGAGACGACGCCCATGGGCTCGGATGCATCCTCCGGCGTGCGGGTTTCCGCCATCAAGGAAAGCAACGAGCCGCTGCGCAAAGTGCACAACCCCAGCCACCCATCCGCTGACGCTGACGGGTACGTCACCCAATCCAACGTGAATCCGGTGGAAGAAATGGTCAACATGATTTCAGCGTCGCGTTCGTACCAGAACAACGTCGAAGTCATGAACACGGCCAAGACACTGCTCCTCAAAACCCTGCAAATGGGTCAGTAAAAATTCAAGGACCTTCACATGCTAACTGCCACAACTCCCTCTACCGCATCGACCGCCGCGACGAGCACCACGTCCGCAACGGCTACCGCCGCCAGCTCAACGGCAACACAAGACCGTTTTATGACGCTGCTGGTCGCGCAGCTAAAGAATCAGGATCCGATGAGCCCCATGGACAACGCGCAAATGACCAGCCAGATGGCACAGATCAATACCGTCACCGGCATTCAGCAGGTCAACGACACCTTGAAAAGCATGGCCACACAGTTCACCTCGCTGCAGGTGTTGCAGGGCTCGTCGATGGTCGGACACAACGTGCTGGTTGCCAGCAACACTTTGTCCATTAATTCCGGAGTGGCCAGCGGCGCAATCGATTTGAGCGGGAACGCGGATGCGGTTCAAGTGAACGTCATGTCCCCGGGCGGGCAAGTGGTGGGCTCGCTTGATTTGGGACCGCAGACCGCCGGCCGTGTGCCATTCAACCTGGACGCGTCGTCCTACACCGGCTCCGGCCCCGTCACCTATCAAGTCACCGCCACCCTGGCAGGCCAGGCCGTCACAAGCACCGCCCTGGCGCAAGCCACCGTCGTTTCCGTAGGAAGCGACAACGGTGCCATGACGGTGCAACTGCAGGGCCGCGCTGCCGTGCCCTACGACAGCATCAAGGCCATTCTCTAGACCACCACGCACATCCAAAGGAAACACCATGTCATTTCAAACAGGTCTCTCCGGCTTGAGCACGGCCAGCCGCAATCTCGACGTGATTGGCAACAACATTGCCAACGCCAACACCATCGGCATGAAATCTTCACGCGCTGAATTTGCTGATTTGGTCGCATCCTCGCTTGGCTCGGGTGCCACTGGAGGCGCGGGCATCGGGGTCACCCTTGCCAACGTTTCACAGCAATTTTCTCAGGGAAATATCAACATCACCGGCAACAATCTTGATGCGGCCATCAACGGCGGCGGATTTTTTGAATTGAAAATGCCGGATGGCACGGCAGCCTACACTCGGGATGGACAGTTCAAACTGGACAAACTGGGAAATATCGTCACGAACAGTGGCGCCAATGTGATGGGGTATCCAACCGACATCAAAGGTGTTCCGACCAGCACTACCATTCAGGCACTGCAACTTCCCACCAACGCCCCCATTGCCGCCAAACAAACAACGACCATAACGACAGAGTTCAATCTGGATGCCCGAGCCCCATTAGCGGCGGGATCACCAGCAGTTGCAGCGGTCGCAGCGGTCGCAGCTGATCTGACTGCAGTCCCACCAGTTGTTGCCGTAGCAGCAGTTGCTGCCGTAGCAGCAGTACCGGCGACGCCACGTACGACCTACGGCACCTCAATGACAGCGTTTGACTCACAGGGAACACCCGTCCCCGTGAGTCTCTATTTTGAACATACATCATCGACCGCTGCAGGCGATGTGTGGTCGGCTTTTGATTCTTCAACAGCGACCACCCCTGCGTTTACGATGACTTTTGATGCCAATGGAAAACTGACATCGCCGACAACTTCTCCAACGCTATCGATAAACACACCTTCTGTTGTTACCCCCAATATCTCAGCAACACTGGATGTCAGCAAAGTGACCCAGTTTGGCGCCGCCTTTGCCGTCTCCAACCTCACACAAGATGGCTACGCGCCGGGTGAACTGACAAGCCTGAAAATTGGCAACGATGGCATCATTACAGCCAGCTATTCCAACGGCCAGACCCAATCAGCGGGGCAAGTTGCGTTGGCTGATTTCCGTAATGTTCAAGGTCTCACCCCCACCGGTGGCGGCAACTGGGTTGAAACCTTTGCCTCGGGACAACCGGTGCAGGGTTCTCCAGGCGTGGGTAAATTCGGCGCACTGACCGCCGGCGCCCTTGAGGAATCCAATGTTGACTTGACCGCCGAACTGGTCAACATGATGACCGCGCAACGAGCCTACCAGGCCAATGCGCAAACCATCAAAACGCAGGATCAGGTCATGACCACGCTGGTCAACCTGCGCTGATCCGCCTTCAACGTTAACGCCTCTTTGAACAGGACCCGCCATGGACCATCTCATCTACACCGCGATGTCAGGCGCCAATGCGGCGGCCCAACGGCAGGCGGTCCTGTCCAACAACCTGGCCAATGCGTCTACCAATGGCTTTCGGGCCGAGTTATCGACCTTTCGCGCGGTGCCGGTGCGCGGCGACGGCGCCCCCACGCGCGTGCTAGCGGTAGAAGCCACTGCCGGTCATCTGGATACGCCGGGCGCGGCCCAGCGCACCGGGCGCAGTCTGGACGCCATGACCACCGGCAACTCCTGGTTTGCCGTTCAGGCACTGGACGGAACCGAGTCTTACACCCGCAACGGCTCTTTTGAAGTCTCGCCTGAAGGCACGTTGAAGACCAGCAATGGATTGACAGTCTTAAGCGATGGCGGCTCCCCCATCTCGGTACCCACCGGCTCAGAAGTTGCTATTGGGTTTGACGGCAGCCTCAGTGCCAAAGTAGGCAACCAGCCCTCCACGGGGGTTGGGCGCTTGAAGCTGATCACGCCCACGGCCGATGATCCCCTGAAACGGGGCGACGATGGCCTGTTCCGGGCCACCTCTGGCGACCCCTTGCCTAGCGACCCCAACGCCCGCGTTCAGGTCGGCGCACTGGAGGGTTCCAATGTGAACGCCATCGAAACCATGGTCGGCATGATCGCCACCGCGCGCCAGTTTGAGACACAAATGCGCTTGCTGTCGACCGCTGAAGCCAACGAAAAATCAGCCGATCAGTTACTGAACGTTCAGTGATATGCGACTTATGCCCGCGCAATCAGCCAAAATCAATAATCTGCTAAGGAACCCATCATGATCAACTCACTGTGGATCTCCAAGACCGGCATGGAAGCCCAGCAAATGCAGCTGGACGTTATTTCCAACAATCTGGCCAACTCATCAACTAATGGATTCAAACGTGCCAGTGCAGTGTTTGAAGACCTGATGTACCAAAACCTGCGTCAGGCAGGCTCCAACAGCTCAGAACAAACCCAGCTGCCAACGGGACTGCAGGTCGGGCTAGGTGTGCGCACCGTTGCCACCAGTCGCTCATTTGCACAAGGCGCACTGCAGCAATCGGGCAACAATCTCGACGTAGCGGTACAAGGCAATGGTTTCTTTCAGGTCACCATGCCGGACGGGACCACAAACTACACCCGAGATGGATCCTTCCAGGTTGACTCTCAAGGTCGTCTGGTGACGGCCAGTGGCCTGCCAATTGCCAATGGCGTCACGGTTCCGGCGAATGCCACTAGCGTTGCCATTGCGCCCAACGGCACAGTCACCGCTCTTATTCCTGGCAACGTCACACCGCAGGCGATTGGCACCATCGCATTGGCCAGCTTTATCAACCCGGCTGGCCTGGACCCCAAGGGCGGAAACCTCTATGCCGAAAGCGCGGCCTCTGGTCAACCCAATAGTGGCACGCCGGGCACCAACGGAATGGGCTCGTTGATGCAGGGTTATGTGGAAACCTCCAACGTCAACGTGGTGCAGGAACTGGTGACGATGATCCAAACACAGCGGGCTTATGAGATGAACTCCAAAGCCATTCAGACCTCGGACCAGATGTTGCAAAAGCTGGGCCAACTGTAAGCACCTCATGAATACGTTTTTTTCACGCCTGCACCAGTTTGGTCAAATACTACAAGGCGGTGGCCTTGCCTTGGGGGTAGCCTTGGCCTGCGCGGGCTGCCAATCGCTGCCGCAACCGGTAAAAATTGATTTTCCAGAGCCCAAAGTGGTGCAACCCCTGGCTGCGGCGCCAACGGCTTACAAGTCCAACACCGGCAGTCTTTTCCAGAAGGTCAGTTATCGACCGGCGTTTGAAGATCCGCGCGCCCGCGCGGTGGGGGACATCATCACGATTGTCATCGTTGAAACCGTCACGGCCAGCCAGGTCTCCAAATCAACAGCCAATCGCACCACGTCAGGCGCTGCCAGTATCTCGGCTTTCCCGCTCTTGTCCGCCATCGATTTGGCCCACCTGAATGCTGGTGTCGGAACTTCTTCTGCCAATGATTTTTCCGGAAAAGGCGGCACGGAAAGCGCCAACACCTTTACCGGCTCGATCACCGCCACCGTGGTGGAGGTTCTGCCAAATGGTCATTTGATGGTCACCGGCGAGAAACAAATTGGCGTCAACCAGAATGTAGACGTGTTGCGCTTCTCCGGCACCATCGATCCAACCCTGGTGCAACCAGGCAACATCGTCAATTCAACGCAGGTTGCCAATGCCCGCATCGAATCCAAAGGGCGTGGGGCACAGGCCGAAGCGCAAACAGTTGGCTGGTTAACACGGTTCTTTTTCAGCTTTCTGCCTTTCTAAAGCTCGTGAGAATAGTGCCGAGGGGTAACCCAACCATGCACACTATTCAGTCACCACACAGCAAACTATTTTTCTGGCCACTGGCAGCACTTTGCCTGAGCGCCAGTCTTTTCATGGCTCCTGAGGCCCAGGCCAACCGGATCAAGGAAATCGCGGCGATTGAAGGGGTGCGCAGCAATCAATTGACCGGTTTTGGGTTGGTCGTGGGACTGGACGGCACAGGCGATCAGACCACCCAGATGCCCTATACCTCCCAGGGCATCTCCAACTACCTCAAACAGCTCGGTATCACACTGCCCGCCGCCTCGATCGCGGCCTTGCAGCTCAAAAATGTAGCGGCCGTGCTGGTCACGGCGCAACTGCCGGCCTTTGCCCGACCGGGCCAGGCCATCGACGTCAACGTGTCCTCCATGGGCAATGCCAAATCTATCAAGGGTGGGCTATTGATTGCGACCCCCCTCAAGGGCGCCGATGGTGAGGTCTACGCCATGGCCCAAGGAAACTTGATCGTGGCCGGTGCGGGCGCTGCGGCGGCTGGCAGCAAGGTTCAAATCAACCACCTCAGCGCCGGACGCATCCCCAATGGCGCGCAAGTAGAACGGGTGGTGCCGACGCCTTTGCTGGAAGGCAACAGCATCAATTTGGGGCTGGAAGCCTCGGACTTTCAAACTGCGCGGCGTGTAGCGCAAGCGATCAATAAACGCTTTGGTGAAGGCTCGGCCCGGGCGCTCGATGGGCGCACCGTCAAGGTTAATGCCCCCACCGACTCAGACGCTCGCGTGTCATTCATTGCCGAGATGGAAGAGCTGCAACTGGAGTCATCGGTTCCTTCGGCCAAAGTCGTCATCAATTCACGCACCGGCTCCATCGTGCTCAACGGGGCGGTGACCTTGGGTTCCTGCGCTATTGCCCACGGCAATCTGTCGGTCAGTATCACCACCACACCGATGGTGAGCCAGCCCAATCCCCAGTCGGGTGGGCAAACGACGGTGACCGAAAAAAGCAATATCCAAATCCGGCAAGAACCCGGTATGTTGGTGCAATTACCGCCGTCGAACCAGCTGTCGGACGTGGTTCGCGCTTTGAATGCACTAGGTGCCACGCCGCAAGACCTGCTGGCCATATTGCAAGCCATCAAAGCCGCTGGCGCCCTGAACGCGGAACTGGAGGTCATCTGAGATGAGTTACGGGCAACTCCCCACGGCCTCCGGCGCGCTGGCGGCCGACGCACGCTCACTCAACAACCTGAAGTTGCAGGCGGGACAAAAAACGCCCGCCGCCATCAAGGAAGCGGCCAAACAGTTTGAGTCGTTGTTCATGCGTGAACTCATCAAAAGCATGCGCGAAGCCACCATGAAATCCGGGTTGATGGACAGCCCGGGCGGTGACCTGGGCACCGATTTGCTGGACCAGCAGTTTGCGGTGCAGATGTCAGGCAAACCCGGTGGACTGTCGGATCTGATTGCGCAGCAGTTGACGCGCCAGATGGGGACCACTGACCCGGGCGCCATCAATTTAGACAGCAAGCCAGGCCTGGCACCCACCAGCGCTCTGAGCAAAGCATCCTCTCTGGCCGCATATGGTGCTCAATCCGTAAAGCCCACCGCCAGCCAAAGCAGTTTCGTTCAAAGTCATTCTGAAGCCGCCGCCCAAGTGGAAAAATCCAGCGGCATCCCGTCCAGCTACATGCTGGGGCAAGCTGGCCACGAGACCGGCTGGGGCAAACATGAAATCAAGCTGCCGGGCGGCGCGCCCTCCTTCAACCTTTTCGGCATCAAGGCGGGCGCCGGTTGGACTGGCAAGGTTGCAGAGGTGACCACCACCGAATATGTCAACGGTGTCGCCAAAAAGACGGTAGCCAAGTTTCGCGCCTATGACTCTTATGAAGCGTCTTTTCGCGACTACGCGCGACTTATTACCCAAACGCCCCGCTACGCGCAGGCCAGTCAGCAAACCGGCTCGGTGCTGGCGTTTGCGCAGGGTCTGCAGAAAGCGGGTTACGCCACCGACCCGGATTACGCATCCAAACTGAGTCGGGCCATTAACACCACGCAGCGGCTGCAGCGTGCGCAAGCCTGAGCGAGTACTGTATGAGCGGCATTCTTAACATCGGCACCCGCGCCCTGATGGCCAACCAGGTGGCGCTGCAGACGGCGGGCAACAACATTGCCAACGTCAACACGCCGGGCTACTCACGCCAATCGGTGGTGCTGCAAAATGTGGCGGGCCAGTTCACCGGCGGCGGCTACATTGGCAGCGGGGTGGATGTCCAGACCATCCTGCGCAACCACAGCGATTTTCTGACACGCCAAGCCGCCCTCACCAGCTCGGTGTCGGCATCGGACACCGCCCGCTCGGATCAACTCACGCAGCTTGAAAATATTTTCCAAGGCGGTGCCACGGGCCTGGGAGCGTCCGTGAGCAACATGCTCAACTCTTTTTCAGATGTCGCAAGCGCCCCGACCGACCTGACTGCACGCACCGTGGCACTCACCGGCGCCGATGAGATGGCAGCCCGCTTTCGCTCGGCCGCAACCAGTCTGTCCGACTTGCAACAAGGGGTCACAAGCCAGCTGAAAGACTCGGTGGCCGCCGTTAACAATCTGGCGAGCCAAATCGCGGCGGCCAATGAGCAAATTACGCGTGCCCAAGGTTCCGGCCAGCCGCCCAATGACCTGCTGGACCAGCGCGATCAGCTCATCAAGAACCTGAATCAATATGTGCAGACCACGAACATCCCGGCAGACGATGGCTCGGTAGGCATTTTCCTGGCGGGCAGCCAGCCACTGGTTCTGGGTAACACCGTCTCCCCGGTCAGCATGGGCCAAGATGCATTCAACGATCCAGCCAAAGCCAAACTGACCACGCAAAGCGGCGTTGTACTGGAAGAGTCCATGCTGGGCGGCGGTCAGATTGCCGGCCTGCTGAAGTTTCAGAACACCGATCTGGTGGAAGCCAAGAACCTGCTCGGACGCATGGCATTGGCGATTGGCACCGCGACCAACGACCAGAATAAGCTGGGCATTGACTTGAATGGCGCGGTTGGGGGTAACCTGTTTACGCCTGCGGACCTCAGCAAGACCGTGCTCCCTGCTGCGAGCAATGCGCTGCCTGCAGCATCTCTTGCTTTATCGATCAGCGACGCGACCAAGTTCGTCGCCTCCGACTATGAGGTGAACTTTTCTACATCCACTACGGGCACAATTACCCGACGTTCGGACGGACAAGTCACCAGTTTTCCCCAAGTACCAGTCCCCACAACAGCACCCATATTGGCCACCGTGGACGGTCTGAACATCTCCGCCAGCGGACCTACTGCCGCCGCAGGCGATAAATTTTTAATTACCCCGTTCAGTGCCGTCTCATCCACCATAGCCACCGCATTTTCTTCGCCAAGCGCACTGGCCATGGCCAGCCCGATAGCGGCCAGTGCAGGTGCGACCAATCAGGGCACGTTGGCCGTGGCGAGCTTATCGGCCCAAACCGTCGCCGATCCGAACAGCGACAAATACAGCATTACGTTTGCGGTCGTCGCAGGTGCCACCACCTACAGCATTACAAACACAACGACAGGTACCTTGATCACGCCAGCCCCACCGGCAACCCAACCAAGTTATGTACCCGGTCAACCAATCAAGTACGCACCGGCGGCCACCGCCGGCTGGTCGCTCACGCTCACGGGCTCGGCCAGCGCGAATGACACCTTCACCGTGGGCGGCTCCGCCACCATACAACCCACAGCCGACCTCAAACTGAACTCCGGCAATGCCGAAGCCATGATGGCCTTGCGCGACGTCAAGATGTTTGACGGTGCTGCATTGACCGATGGCTACGCCAGCGCCATGGCGCAGATCGGCGTGCGGGTCCAGAGCGCGACGTCTACGGCGGCGGTGTCCAAATCCATTGCCACCAATATTGAGACCGCCCGCGCCGGGGTAGCAGGCGTCAACCTGGACGAAGAAGCGGCCAAACTGCTGCAATACCAACAGGCTTACCAGGCATCGGCCAAAATGTTGCAGATCGCGCAAAGTGTTTTCACGTCATTAATGTCGGCATTCCCTTGATGAATACCTTCACCCTGAATTTTGAGCCACTTGAGAGGAATAAATCATGAGACTGGGCTCAGCCAACACCTATGACAACGCGCTGCAAAACCTGTACACGCGCCAGTCAGAACTCTCCAGCCAGCAAGAAAAGCTGACTTCAGGCAAAAACATCAACCGGCCCAGCGACGACCCCACCGGCGCCGGCCAAGCCGAGCGCGCCTTGACCCGCATCACACGCGTGGCAACCGATCAACGCGCCCTGGAAGTCCAGCGCAATTCCATCACTCAGTCGGAATCTACCCTGGGTGACGCCACCAGCCTGGTGCAAAGCATTCGCGACTTGGTGGTCAGTGCCGGCGATGGCACCTTAAGCCCCACCGATCGCGCCTCCAAAGCCCAAGAGATGCAAGGTTTGCGGGATCAGTTGTTTACCCTGGCGAACAAAACTGACAGCAACGGCATTCCGCTGTTTGGTGGTTTGGGCAGTGCCAGCGCCCCATTCACCGATGCCAGTACCGGGGTGGCCTTCAACGGCGTGGCCGGCCAACGGGCCAGTACCGAGACCACCTTGCCTGGGGCCATGGACGGCCAGGCCATCTGGATGAATGTACCCACCGGCAACGGTACTTTTAACGTCTCGCTAGGAAGTGCGACCCCTCCGACAACCAACACTGGCACGCTATCGACCGATACAGGGCAAGTCGTGTCCACGGCGGCGCTGACTGGCCACAACTACACCATCACATTCAGCGTAGCCGCTGGCGCAACCACCTATGGCGTAATTGACAAATCGACCACCCCCACGCCCACCACAATCTCCACCGGGCAACCCTACGTGGACGGTCAAGCAATCCAGTTTGACGGAATGTCTTTTACTGCGCACGGCGCGCCGGCCATGAATGATGTGATCCAGATCAGCCCCAGCACAAAAACCAATATTTTCAAGGTATTGGACGATGCCATTGCTGGCATTAAAAGCAGCGGGACCGCCGACGTCAACCAGACCATTCCCCTGGCGCTGACGCAAATCGACGCCAGCATGAACAAGATCAGCGCAGCCCGCGGTCAGGCCGGCAACTGGCTCAACCGGGCTGACAACATCACCAGCTCGCAGCAAAGCCGCACGATTCAACTGACCGCCGACAAGTCAAGGGCTGAAGATATGGACATGATTAAAGGCTTATCAGACTTCAAACAAATGGACACTGGCTACCAAGTAGCCTTGCAGTCCTACGCGCAAATTCAGAAGCTGTCCCTCTTCAACTACATCAGCTGACATCATGGCCCATACCGTTCTTGGCAGCGTGTCACTTGGCTATCAGCTTCTGTGGAGCCAGTTACGCCAACTGCGGGGCGTTCAGCTGTTCGTCGGCATGGACGACACCCGCATCGTGGATGCTCACCATTTATTGAGCGCGCTCGATGAATTGTGGTCTGAGCAGGGGCCCACGTTGCTGTTGTCGATACAGTCAGACCGGCTACTGGGCGACATGCTGGATAACGCACCAACGGACAGCCCGTGGATTGAAGTGCATGAGTCGCAACTGCGCGACCCGGCCATGGCCCAGCGCGTTCACCAGGCGCATCAGCGCGGCCTGAAGCTGATCTGGCGCGGCGAACCTGGGCAACGACCCAGCACCGCACTGGCGCCCTGCTTTTTACGCAACGTGGTGAGCCTGACCGCAGAGGAAGCGCTGGCCGGTTTGCGGGTGTCCCTGCGCAAACAGAACGGTGCCGACCCAACGCAGACAAGCCGGGTGACCAGCCCGGTACTGGCCGGTCATGTTTACGAATCGGTTGCCAGTCGGGCCTTGGTCGAGCACTGCCTGGACGAACAGGGCGCCTGGGCCGTGGCCGGTTGGCCCATGGAGGAGGTGCTGCTCGGGTATCGGCATCGGCGAATCCAGCCAGGGCACCGTGCGGTCGTCCATCTGATAGAAGCGATCGATGCCGATGATTCCGTCGAGCATATTGAGCGCCTCCTGAGTGAGGAGCCGATCCTGGCCTATCGCTTTCTGCGTTATGCCAACTCTGCGGGCCTGGGCCTGCGCACCGAGATCGAATCCATACGACACGGACTGCTGGTGCTGGGCTTTTCGCTGCTGCGGTCCTGGCTGCTGGAACAGTTACCCCATGCCACCAGTGACATGAACTTGCAGCCGGTACGCACCGCCATGGTGGTGCGGGCCCGCCTGATGGAGACGCTGCTCGAGGCCGGTGAAGGCGATGATCTGCGCCGCGAAATTTATCTGTGCGGCCTGCTGTCACAGATGGATCTGATGCTGGGCGAGCCCCTGAATGCGGCGCTGGCGCGCGTGCCGCTGTCGGAACGCATCACATCCGCCATTCTGGGTCTTACGGGGCCTTACATGCCCTGCCTTGACGTGGCCACGGCACTGGAATCACCCCATACCGACGCCACCCGGGAGCTTTGCGACACCCACCAGATGAACATCGAAGAAGTCAATCGGGCCCTGTTGCGCACGCTGTCCACTGCCAGACAGCATCCCGCCAAGGGCTTGCTGCTGGTGTGAAGCAGATCCGGTCACATCTCGGCGCGAATTTTCGAGAAAACTTGCCAGAACGCGGCCTCCTGCGTCGTCGCAAAATTGATGCGCATCAGCGTGCCGGGCTGACGGCTGGCATGAAACAGCGCCCCGGGTGCCAGCAGGTAGCCTTCATCGAGCATGCGCTGCGCCAGCGCGTCGGTATCCACCCCGGTGTCCACCCAACCAAACAGACCGGCTGGCGGTGCTGCAAAACTGCAGCCCGCAGCCAGCGCCAGCTTGACGCTGCGAGCACGAGCCAAGTCCAGCCGGGTGCGAATGCGCTCGGCATGGCGGCGCAACTGGCCCTGGTCAATGCACCAGGCCAGCGCTTTTTCCAGCAAAGCGGGCGTGGTCAGCGTCGCCAGTAACTTGGTGTCCAGCAGCCGCTCGAACAGCGCCAGTGGCGCGGCCATATAGCCGACCCGCCAGCCCGGCGCCAGGATTTTGGAAAAACCGCTGACGTAAATCGTGCGCTGCAAACCATCGAGTGCGCACAGGCGGGTGGCGTGCTCGGGGGCGATGTGGCTGTAGGTGTCGTCTTCAACAATATGAAAATTGTGGGCATTGGCCAGTTGCAGCACCCGGTGCGCGCTGCCCGGCGTGAGACAGTAACTTGTGGGGTTGTGGAACACACTCACACTCACAAACAGCTTCGGACGGTGCAGCTCGCAATAGCGAGCCATCACCTCCAGATCGGGCCCATCGGGGCGGCGTGGCACGGGCAGGATGCGCATGCCCAGGGCATCCAGGCGCGCAAACTCAATGGCCCAGCCGGGCTCTTCCACCATCACGTAATCACCGGCACGCAGCAGGGTGCGGCTCACGATGTCCAGCGCGTGAGTGGCACCCACCGTGGTGATGATCTGCTGCGGTGTGGCGTGCACATTCAAGCTAATGAGTTTTTGCGACAGCGACTTGCGCAAGCCCGAATCACCAGCGGGTTCGCCGTACTGCAGCGAAAATGCCTTCAACTGCCGCGTGCTGGTGACGCGGCGCACGGCGGCGGCCATGAACGTGGTGTCCAGCCAGTCCGGCGGAAACACGCCCATGCCGGGCTGCGGTTTGTCGCTGCTGCCATGGAACATGCCGCGAATCAGCGCCGTGGCATTGACCGGCACATGCTGCGCTTGAAAACCTCCGTTTGCCATCTGTCCGGCATCCGGGATAGCTATTGAATTAATAGCTGCTTGCGCACTGAATTCGGGGGCTAGAGCTCTATTTCTTACAAAGAATCCGCGATTTCTGCGCGCCTCCACCAGCCCCTGCGCCAGCAGCTGGTCGTAGGCCGCCACCACCGTGGACGGGCTCACACCCTGCTGCTGGGCGCACTGCCGCACCGAGGGCAAACGAGTGCCCGGCGCCAGCAGGTGGGTGCGAATGCGCTCGGCAAAGCGCGAGGCCAGTTGCTCGGTCAACGATTGCGAGGCCGTTTTCATCAACATGGAATTTCCTTTTGCGCCGACCTGTGCTGCCAAAGACGGCAATACAGATCAAAAAATTGTCTCCAAAACTGTACCGCTAGTGTGCTGGTTTCAACTATAAAGTCAAACACATGAATAGCGCAATAGACTTCCATGAATACCGCTGAACTCAGCGCCTTGATGCTGCTGACCACAGCGGCCAGCTTCACGCCCGGCCCCAACACCACGCTGTCCACCGCACTGGCGGCCAACCTGGGATTGCGGCGCTCACTGCATTTCGTGCTGGCGGTACCGGTGGGCTGGGGCCTGCTCTTCAGCTTGTGCGCTGGTGGCGTGGGAGCCTTGGTGGTGGCGCTACCAGCGCTGCGTATCGGCATTCAGGCCATTGGGGTTGCTTACCTGCTGTGGCTGGCACTCAAGCTGGCCCACTCCGGCGCTCTGGCGCATGCTGACGCAGCCCAACTCAAGGTCACCTTCTGGCAGGGTGTCATGCTGCAGTTTCTCAACATCAAGGCCTGGATGCTGGCGCTCACCGTGGTGGCGGGCTGGCTGGCGGGGCGTGAGGACGCGGCTGCCAGGTTTGCCATCATCCTGCCGCTGATGCTGGCTTTTGGTCTGGTGAGCAATCTGAGCTATGCACTCATCGGCTCCCTGTTGCGAGACTGGCTCAGTGGACCCGATAACTCAGGCACGCGGCTGCGCTGGTTCAATCGTTGCATGGCGGCCGTGCTGCTGGTCACCGCCGTCTGGATGGCCACGTTTTGATGCCATGACCGAAGCACCGGCCGCGCCCCTGCTGCGTGAATCGCTCGACGCGGTCAGCGCCGGTTTTGGACTGACCCGTCATCGCCGTCATGTTTATCGGCCGCAAAATGCCGGTTAACACGGCTAAATAAACAATTCACACCCTAAGGAACACCACCATGCCGACGACTGCAACCCACACCTCGCCCTGGCTGCTGGCCAAACGCGCGGCCAAGATGAACCCCTCGGTGATCCGCGAGATCCTCAAGGTCACAGAGCAACCCGGCATCATCAGTTTTGCCGGCGGCCTGCCCTCGCCCAAGACGTTTCCGGTGGCCGAGTTCGAGGCCGCCTGCGCCAAGGTCTTGCGCGACGACCCGCACGCCGCGCTGCAATATGCCGCCAGCGAAGGCTTTGGCCCGTTGCGTGACATGGTTGCCGCCGGGCTGCCGTGGCAAGTCGATCCGGCCCGGATTCTGATCACCACCGGCTCGCAACAAGGGCTGGATCTGGTTGCCAAGGTACTGGTGGACGCGGGCAGCAAGATTCTGGTGGAGTCGCCGACCTACCTGGGCGCCGTCATGGCCTTCACGCCGATGGAGCCCGAGGTTGTCAGTGTGGCCAACGATGCGGATGGCGTGGACCTGGCCGACCTGCGCGCCAAGGCAAAGGGGGCGCGCTTTCTCTACGCCCTGCCCAACTTTCAAAATCCGACCGGGCGCACCATGAGCGAAGCGAGCCGCGCAGCATTAAGCGCCGAGGCAGCGCGCCTCGGCCTGCCCATCATCGAAGACAACCCCTATGGCGACCTGTGGTTTGACACCGCCCCGCCCGCACCCTTGACCGCTCGCAACCCGGAGGGCTGCATCTATTTGGGGTCGTTCTCCAAAGTGCTGGCGCCTGGTCTGCGCCTGGGCTATATCGTGGCCCCGCAAGCGGTGTATCCCAAATTGCTGCAAGCCAAGCAGGCGGCCGACCTGCACAGCCCCGGCCTCAACCAGCGCCTGATTGCCGAAGTGATGAAAGACGGTTTTCTGGAACGGCACGTGCCCACCATCCGCGCGCTCTACAAATCGCAGCGCGACGCCATGCTGGAGGCCCTGGCCCGCGAGATGCCGGTCGGCGACCCCGACGCGACGCTCACCTGGAACACACCGGCGGGTGGCATGTTCCTGTGGGCGCGCTTGCCCAAAGGCATGAGCGCGGTGGACCTGTTGCCGTTTGCGGTGGCACAAGGCGTGGCCTTCGTCCCTGGTGCGCCGTTTTATGCCGACCACGCTGACCCGCGCACCCTGCGTCTGTCCTTCGTCACCCCCAGTGTGGAAGAAATCCAGCGCGGCGTGGCGGCGCTGGCGACCGCCATCAAGGTCTACGCCGCCGGGTTAAAACCATGAAAAACCGCCCCTTCAAACAAGTTGACGTCTTCACCGCCACGCCTTACCTCGGCAACCCACTGGCGGTGGTGCTGGACGGCACGGACTTGTCCACCGAAGAAATGCAGCATTTCGCGCACTGGACCAACCTGTCGGAGAGCACCTTTGTGCTGCCACCCAGCGTAGAGGGCGCCGCCGCCGGCGCCGACTACCGCGTGCGCATCTTCACCCCCGGCGCTGAACTGCCGTTCGCCGGCCACCCGACACTGGGCAGCTGCCACGCCTGGCTCGAAGCGGGGGGCACCCCGCGAGCATCAGGTGCTGCCGGCGGCGCGCCCAAAGCAAAAGTTGAGATCGTGCAGGAGTGCGCTGTCGGCCTGGTCCGGATTCGCCGCGACGGCACCCGCCTGGCCTTTGCGGCACCAACGCTCAAGCGCAGCGACCCCAGCCCGGTCCTGCTGGCCAAAGTGGCAACGGCCCTGGGGCTCAAGGCCCATCAGATCATTGCCGCACAAATGCTGGACAACGGCCCGGTGTGGCTGGGCCTGCTGCTGGACAGCCCGCAGACCGTGCTGCAACTGACACCCGATCATCTGGCACTCAAAAATTTAAGACAAAAAGTGGGTGTAGCCAGCGTGGAAACTGCGCAAGCAGCTACTATTTTAATAGCACGATCCAACCGCGAAGCGCGCGCGTTTGGAGCGCGCGCTACCGAGCCCGCCGCCGCAGCGGACACGACTGAGGTCGAAGTACGCGCCTTTGCGGCGCCGGTGGGCGTCAACGAAGACCCGGTCACCGGCAGCTTCAACGCCAGTCTGGCCCAGTGGCTGATCGCCGACGGCCATGCACCCAGCGCCTATGTGGCATCCCAAGGCGCCTGCCTGGGCCGCGCCGGGCGCGTGCATATTGAGCGTGACGCCACGGGTCAGGTCTGGGTCGGCGGCGACTGCGTCACCTGCATCGATGGCCGCGTTAGCCTATGAACAGGAAGCAGCCAACTCTGCACGCGATCGAAATTGTCGCGCAAGCCAAAGTGCTACAAGGTTTATAGCTGCCGTCGCCCGTGTGACAAGCACCACCTCATTGCTTGGCTTAAATTCAACGCATGGGAACCCTTTATCTTGTACGCCATGGCCAGGCTTCGTTTGGTGCCGAAGACTACGACCAACTCAGTGCGCTGGGCCAGCAGCAAAGCGTACGGCTGGGCGAATACTTCCGCCAGAAAGGCCTGACCTTCGACGCCGTCCTGACCGGCACCTTGCGCCGGCATGCGCAAACCTATACCGGCATCTGTGAGGGCATGAAGGCAAGTTTCACCGCCGGGCCGCCCCAAGGCGAAACCACCCCCGTGGGGACTCCATTACTCTGGCCGGGGCTGAATGAATATGACAGCGAGGCCGTCATCGCCACGGTGCACCCCTACAAACTCGAAAAACCGGACACACCCGAGTTGTACCGCCATCACTTTCGCCTGCTGCGCGACGGCCTGACCCAGTGGATGAACGGCGTGGTCAGCCCCAAAGGCATGCCCAGCTACCGCGAGTTTCAGAGTGGGGTGACCAGCGCACTGGACCATATCCGCAAAAACTGCGATGGCAATGTACTGATCGTCTCCAGCGGTGGCCCGATCTCCACCGCCGTCGGCCATGTGCTGGGCACCACACCCGAAACCACGATTGAGCTGAACATGAGCATCCGCAACAGCGCCATCACCGAGTTCGCCTTCAACCCGAAACGCCACACCCTGATCACTTACAACACGCTGCCGCATCTGGACCACGCGGATCACGCAAGCTGGATCACCTACGCCTGAGCTGATCCGCACACCAGCCCACGGTAAGATGCCGTCCTCGTTTCGCACCAAAGGTATCCCTTGAAACTCCATCGCCTGTTTTTCTCATCCCTGCTGCTCATCGCACTAGCCCTCAGCGGCTGCTCGCCACAGGAATCATCCAGCTCTGCGGCCGCAGTCAAACGCGAAGTGTCTTTGGCGGCGGTGTCCGCCCAGGCCAAAGGCTTTTCCGTGGGGGCCTTGATGAGCACCAACATCGTCTATGTTTTTTTTGACGCCCAGTGTCCGCACTGTGGTCACCTGTGGGATGCGTCTGCGCCCCTGCACCGAAAAGTCAAGTTTGTCTGGATTCCCGTGGGCCTGATCAACGCCACCAGTACGGCGCAAGGTGCCGCGCTCCTGACGGCGGCCAATCCGGGCGCCTTGATGACCGAGCATGAAGCTTCACTGCTGGCCGGCAAGGGCGGTATTTCAGCCTCCAGCAGCATCGCCCCCGAGGTGGCGCAGGCCATCAAGAACAACACCCAGATGCTGAACAGTTTTGGCGCGGAATCAGTCCCTTTCGTCGTAGCCAAGAACTTGAAGACCGGTCAGACCGTGAGCCAGGAAGGGGCGTTGAGCACGGCCGCCCTGGCCGAATTTCTGGGCGTAGACGCACCGTAATTTCCTTGTCAAAACCCCTGCTGTGTTGGCGCGGCAGGTCCACCCCGACGGGCCGGACGGTTCAGGCGGAAAAGTCCGGCCGCTCGACCAGCGTGCTCAATGGCAACTGGTCAATTTCTGCCAACAGCCTGGCGAGTGACCGCCCCGCTGCAGCCACCACGGCGCGCCCTTTGTCGGCGCTGGCGGCAGCGGCGTTACCGACCGCGCCGGCCGGGTTGTAATCCTGCATTTGCCAGCCGAGCTTGGCGCTTTTGCCATTACCCAGAATGTCAAATCTTTGCGCCCGCTCTTGCGCACTGGAAGTGAAGTCTCTCGCCTGCGCCATGTCCACATGCGCCGGGTCGAGCGCCAGCATCATCGAGGTTTCAATGTCGCCGGCATGAATGCCAAACCGGTGCTCGTCGGCGCTAAACAGCGCATTGACATCCTGGCCGTTGTCATCCAGCAGCGGCAGGTTGAACCAGCTGACGCTGTACACCAGCAGATCCAGCCGGGCCCGCAGATCGCGCGCCACGAGGTCCATCACGCTGACCTGGCCACCGTGGGAATTAAAGAGCAGCAGTTTCCTGATGCCCGCCGCCGCCACCGATTCACCCAGATCCGTCCACAGCCGCAGAAGGGTCTCGGCCTTGAGCGTGAGCGTGCCGGGAAAGCGGGCGTGCTCGGGGCTGAAGCCGACAGCTTGCGTCGGCAGGAACAGCACCTTCAAGTCAGGCGCCAGCTGCGGCAGCGCCGCGGCCACCACACCATCGACCAGCACCGTGTCCACACTCAGGGGCAAATGCGGGCCATGCTGCTCCATCGCGGCCACCGGCAACACGGCAATCGTTTGTGCCGCCTGGCCGCTGGTGATCAGTTGGGCAAAGTCCCGCGTGGAGAGGTCGGCCCAGAATCTGGATTGGGTTGTCATGGGTCTATCTTAGAGCCCGCAAGGGACTTACGCCTTTTTCAAAAAGCAGGCTTTGAGCATGAAGCTGCCAGCGTCCATCTTGCAATCGACCTCATGGTCGCCGCCGACCAGGCGGATGCTTTTAACCTTCGTGCCTTTTTTCAGCACGATGGAGGAGCCTTTGACTTTCAAATCCTTGATCAGGATGACCGCGTCGCCATCGGCCAGCGGGTTGCCGTTGGCGTCCTTGATGACCCCGTCACTCTCTTCGTTCTCGTCGGTAGCCGCTTGTGCCGGCCACTCGTGCCCGCAATCGGGACAGACAAAATTATCGCCATCCTGGTAGGTATTTTCGAGAGTGCATTGGGGGCAGGCGGGGAAATTTGACATGGTAAGGGGGCTCGGTGCGACGTGAATAAGGCGGCAAGTATAGGGAACTCGCTCAGTCAACGGTTTGCCGAACCGCCAAATGGCGCTCCTGGCGCTGTGCCAACGTCCTGGCGACCTGACTTTGGGGTGCCGCCTGTTTCGGCAACAGGCCTTTGAGGGCGCGCGGACTGGCGCGGGCACCGCTGGCCACATAGTCCGCCAACAAGGCTTGTTGCACGGTCGGGACCGGCAAGCCGCAGCTGGCACCGAGGTAGTCAAACAGCGCATCCACCAAGGCCTCGGGCGACAGACCGCTGGTTTTGCCGGTGCTTTGCCACAGCCAGTCGGCAAAACCGAGAAAGGCATAAAAGGGTGATGGCATGGCGCCGCTGGAGTCGGCGTTGGCATGGGCACTTGCATCCGCATCAGCCCGGGTGGACACGCCCGCTCCCAGCAGCAAAAGCAGGGTTTGCTTGAAGCGCCCCGAATTGGCCACCAGGTCCCAATAGCGCGCGAAGCGGGTAAAGCGCTGCAGCGTGGCCGCGTCCACCGCCCCGGTTTGCCGCACGGTGTAAGGCGGCGCAGCGTCATACACCATGCCGTAGGCGGCGGTGTGGCGGGCAATGGGCGTGCCGCGCAAACGCTTCAAAATGCCGAGCTGGATTTCATGCGGGCCCAAGGCGTGGAGGCGGTCAAAGCCGGCGGCAAAGCTCTCCAGCGTTTCACCCGGCAGGCCGAAGATCAGATCCGTGTGCAAATGCGCGTGCGACGACGCCAGCAGCCAGCGCAAATTGGCCGCGCTCTTGTCGTTGTCCTGCTTGCGCGAGATGCGCTGCTGTACCTCGACATTGAAGCTCTGGATGCCGACCTCAAACTGCAGCACGCCGGGCGGGAACTGCGCAATCATGTGTTTGAGGCGATCCGGCAACTGATCGGGGACGACTTCAAAATGCACAAACAGATCGTCGGCTGGCTCGCTCACACCCGGCGCCGGCAGGCGATCCAGGAAAAATTGCAGAATACGCACCGAGGCGTCGATCTTCAAATTGAAAGTGCGGTCGACAAACTTGAAGTTGCGTGCGCCGCGCTGGTACAGGCCCTGCATCTCGGCCAGAAAGGCCTCCAGATCAAACGCCCGGGCGGTCTTGTCGAGCGAGCTCAGGCAAAATTCGCAGCTGAACGGGCAACCGCGCGAGGCCTCGACGTACAGCAGGCGGTGCGCCAGATCGGCGTCGCTGTACTCGGCATAGGGCAGCGTAATCTGGTCCAAAGGCGGCTGCTCACCGGCGATGACTTTCATCAGCGGCTGCGGCCCGTGCAGCAGGGCACGGCAGAGTTTGGGAAAGCTCACATCGCCCCAGCCGGTGATGACATGATCGGCCAGGCGCACGATGGCTTGCTCATCCACCTCGTGACTGACCTCGGGTCCGCCCAGTACCACCTTGATGGCAGGCCGCTGATCTTTCAGCAAGCGCAGCACCTCCGTGGTTTGCAGCACGTTCCAGATGTACACACCAAAGCCGATGATGACGGGCTGGAGCGCCAGCAACTCGTCCACGATCTCCTGCGGCTGGCGCGCAAGCGTGAACTCACGCAGCAGGGTCCGCTGGCGAAATTCATCCCCGCCATGCCGCGCCATGTTGGCCAGCAGGTAGCGCAAGCCCAAAGACGCATGGATGTATTTGGCGTTGAGCGTGGCCAGAATGATGCGGGGTGCCACATCGCGGACCGGAAAAGACGGTGGAGCTGTCATGGTCACATTATCAAAGCATCCAGGCGTAAAAAAAGCCTGCGGAGCTGGCGCAGGCTTTTCTGATTTCAGGCGGCGTTTAGAACGCGTAGCTGACGCCCACACCGATCACCGGCATGTTTTTCAACTGGTCAACCGCATCCTGCATCTTGCGCTTTTGGGCATCGATGTCAGTTTGGCTTAGGCTTGCACCCGTCGAATCTTTCGCCGTCAGGCTCACCGTGGGATCCTGGAACATTACGCCCAGATCAAAATTGAAGCCAAAGCCTTTGGCATCTTTCGGACGGGTGGAGTAACCGACGCCCAGGTAAGGGCTGACCGAGTTGCTGAGCTTCACTTCTCCGTTGACCGTGGCCGGCTTGTTATTCACATTACCCGTGCCAGCCAAGGTAATCTTGTTGTCGTTGAACACCAGACCAGCCGACAGACGCCACGCACCGGCACTGGGGTACCAGTCGCCGAGGACCTGCACCGAATTCAGAGACAACTTCACATCCAGCACGTTTCCAGCGCCGAAATCACCCACATTGCCAGTAAACGAGCGGCTGTAGCTGTTGATTTGCCCACGCACGGCAACGTTATCACCGACCGATTTGGCATAGCCCAAACCCAGGCCATTGGTGCTGATCTGGGTATAAATCGTACCGGCATCACCGGCCAGCGCGGCCATTGGCAAGGCGCTCAGGACCAGAGCGATTTGTGCGATTTTTTTCGTTAACTTCATACTGCATTCCCAATAAAAATGAATTTTCCCGTTTTTGCTTGGCCATTTTTTGCGGCAAGCCATTTGTTATAACTCAAGATATTGTCTGGGCCAGAATCCCAGAATGCAAAAAGTGTCCAATACCCCATTCACATCTGCCTCAATTAGCTTCGATGACTAGTCAACCACAAACACCACCGGACTTTGCAACATGAGCCGCGGCCAGGTCAAAAACGTCACCGGCGATTCGTTCTTTGCCTGGGACGGTGACGTGCTGGTGGTCAATATTCTGGGCAAACCCAGCGCCGCCAAGGACGCCATTGGCAAACCCAAGGGCACGCAGCTCAAAGTCAGCGTCACCGCCGCGCCGGTGGCCGGCAAGGCGACCGACCACATGCTGCGTTTTCTGGCGCCGCAGTTTGGCGTGACCGTGGCCGACATCGAGGTGGTGTTCGGCCGCATGAACGTGAACAAGCAGATGCGCATCAAGGCGCCCAAGAAGCTGCCTGCGGTGTTTGCGCAAGGGTCTTTGTTAGCCGACGATGACTGACACCCGGCGTCGCCCTGGAACTTTGCCCGCTGGCCCCACTCCCACACTGCAATGACATTTTCAAAATTTTCCCCTCGTTTTCTGCTTGCTACGTTTTTAATAGCTTCTTGCGCAGTATCGACGGGGGCTAGCACTCAAAATACCTCAAAATCAGTGGTCACCACGGCCCAAGTGCGCGCCGAGTTGCTGGCCCACGCGCCGGACGGCGCCGACGCTGGCAAAACGGTGTGGCTGGGTCTGCAACTGACGCACCAGCCCGAATGGCACACCTACTGGAAGAACTCGGGCGACTCCGGTCTGCCCACCTCACTGCAGTGGACGCTGCCGCCCGGCGTGCTGGCCGGCGAGATTGCCTGGCCGCTGCCGAAGAAGATTCCGCTCGGCAACCTGGCCAACTACGGTTTTGATGGCACGGTGTTGCTGCCGGTGCCGCTCACCATCACCCCGGATTTCAAACCGTCGCTGCCCAACAGCGAGATCGACGTCAAACTCAAGGCCAGCTGGCTGGTGTGCCGCAAGGAATGCGTTCCCGAGGAAGGTGAATTCGCACTGCGCTTGCCGGTGCGAGGCTCGACCGCGCTCAACGGCGCCGCCTTTGACGCCAGCTTCAAAGCACAGCCTAAAGCATTGAGCGGCGACAGCCGGGTGGCGGTGGAGGGCAACAGCCTCAAGGTAACGGTCGCCGGGCTGCCGCCAGCACTGCAGGGCAAGACGCTGGAATTCTTCCCGGAAACGCCTGAGGTGATCGAGACCGCGGCCAAGTGGACGCAACACTGGCAGGGCGCACTGTGGACCGCCAGCGTGCCTTTGTCAGAGCAGCGCAGCCAGAGCCCCAGCCTGATGCCGCTGGTGCTGGCAGCGGAGGTCAACGGCCAGCGTCTGGGGTTTTTAGCCCAAGCCACGGTGTTGGGCGGCTGGCCCCAGGTGGCGGGCACAACGGGCAATAACCAGGCGGGTGTGTCGCCGGCGCTGGCAACTGCGCTCAAGGCCAACGCCGGGTCGGGCCCATCCCAGGCCAGCCCCGCAGTTTCTCTGGGCTTGTGGGCTGCCGTGCTGGGGGCGCTGCTGGGCGGCCTCATCCTCAACCTCATGCCCTGCGTGTTCCCGGTACTGGCCATCAAGGTGATGAGCTTCACCCGGCATGCCAATGACCGGCGTGGCCATCGCGTCAGCGGCCTGGCTTATACCGCTGGCGTGGTGCTCTCCTTTCTGGCGCTGGGTGCGCTGATGCTGGGCCTGCGCAGCGCCGGCGAGCAACTGGGCTGGGGCTTTCAGCTGCAATCGCCCGCCGTGGTGGCCGCGCTGGCGTTGTTGTTCACACTCATGGGCCTGAATCTGGCAGGCCTGTTTGAATTCGGCAAGTTCCTGCCCAGCCGCGTCGCCGCGCACCAGGCCAAGAACCCGGCGCTCAATGCGTTTTTGTCGGGCGTGCTGGCGGTGGCGATTGCCTCGCCCTGCACCGCGCCGTTCATGGGCGCCTCACTCGGGCTGGCGCTGGGCTTGCCCGCGCTGCAGGCCTTGCTGATTTTTGCCAGCATTGGCGTCGGCATGGCCCTGCCCTATCTGGCCGCCAGCCTGGTCCCGGCGGTGGCCCGGCTGTTGCCCCGCCCGGGCCTGTGGATGGACACCTTCCGCCGCGCCATGGCGTTCCCGATGTTTGCCACCGTCGTGTGGCTGGTGTGGGTGCTGGGCCAGCAAACCGGCATTGACGGTGCCGGCGCACTGCTGGCGCTGCTGGTGGCTTTGAGTGGGGTGATCTGGTCGCTGACCCTCAAGGGCCGCAGCCGGGTCGTGATTGCTATTATTTCAATAGCTGCCTTCGCCCTGTTGACGGGGGCTATCGGCCAAAATGTCTTAAAACAGGTGGAGACCACGGCCGCGACGACCAGCGGCGACCGCTGGCAGGCCTGGGCGCCCGGCCGGGTCGAACAGGTGCTGGCCACCGGGGCGCCGGTGTTTGTGGACTTCACCGCGGCCTGGTGCGTGACCTGCCAGTACAACAAGAAAACGACGCTGGCCAACCCGGAGGTGCTGGCCGACCTGGATGCCAAAAAGGTCACCCTGCTGCGCGCCGACTGGACCCGCCGCGACCCCGCCATTACCGCCGCCTTGAGCCATCTCGGCCGCAACGGTGTGCCGGTGTATGTGATTTATAAAAATGACCGTGCGCCCGTCGTGCTGTCCGAGATTTTGAGTGTGCAGGAGCTGCGCTCGGCACTGGCCAGCCTGTAGCCATGACTGAAGCCGAAACCATCCGCCAGATCCTGCGCAACTGCCGTACCGTCGCGGTGGTGGGCCTGTCCCCCAGTCCGGACCGCGCCAGTTTTGACGTGGCGCGCTACATGCAGGCGCAGGGCTGGCGCATCATTCCGGTCAACCCGGTGGCGGCGGCCAGCGGTGCGTCGATCCTGGGCGAACACGTCTACGCCACACTGACCGACGCCGCGCAACATGAAAAGATTGACCTGGTCAACGTGTTCCGCAAGGCCGACGATGTGCCGCCGGTGGCGCAGCAGGCCATCGCCATTGGCGCCCAGGCTTTGTGGCTGCAGCGGGGCATTGAAAATGCCGAAGCCGCCGCGGCCGCACAAGCCGCCGGCCTGCAGGTGGTGCAGAACAAATGCCTGATGGTGGCGCACGCGGCCGGCTTTTAAGAATTCATTAAGCCGCCGGCTTTAAGGTAGGTTGTTGACGAAATCGCAATCTGACTCACAATCCAAAGGACCCCACCATGAACACCAACCTGAACAAGACGAATTTGCTGGCCTGTCTGGCCTTGGCGCTGCCGCTGTGCGCCGCCGCCAACCCGATCCAGGACAGCTACCGCGCTCCGGCCAAACAGGAGAACGCGGCTTTCAAGGACTTCTCCGTCGCCGCCGGGCAAAAGTTCTACAACGCCAAGGTGGGCGAACTCGCTTGCGCCTCCTGCCACACTGATTCGCCGCTGGCAGCAGGCAAACATGTCAAGACCAGCAAAGAGATCCTGCCGCTCTCGCCCTCAGTCAATCCGAAGCGCTTCAGCGACGCGGCCAATGTTGAAAAATGGTTCAAGCGCAATTGCAATGACGTGTTGAAGCGCGCCTGCACCGCCCAGGAAAAGGGTGATTTCATGGCCTACGTGCTGTCGGTCAAGTAAGAGGAACCTCATGAACCTCATCAAAAACAGTCTGCTGGCGCTGCTCGCCGTGGCCGCACTGGGGGCCCAGGCCCAGGGTAGATACAACGGCGAAGACCGCGGCCGCCCGCTGCAACCGGCGCAAGTCAACGCCAAGTGGCAGCAGGAATGCGCCGGCTGCCACTTGGCCTTTCCCCCGGGTTTGCTGCCCGCAGCCTCCTGGCGCAAAACAATGTCCACGCTGGACAAGCATTTTGAAGTCGATGCTTCCCTGACGCCGCAAGAGACCACCGAGATCACCGACTTTCTGGTGAAAAACGCCTCCAACCGCTGGACTGCCGCCACCGCCCCGCTGCGCATCACCGAGTCGGAGTGGTTCAAAACCAAGCACAACAGCCGGGAAATTGCACCCGCCGTCTGGAAGCGCGCTTCGATCAAGAGCCCCGCCAACTGCATGGCGTGCCACAGCGGCGCCGACAAGGGCAATTTTGACGAGCACAGCGTCAAAATTCCGCAATAACTGTGGCCCCCACGCTGGTCACGGCGTGTACTGCGCTGCCCCCCCAAGGGGAGTGATCCGCCTTGGGGCGGCCCGGCGCCGGATCGTGACCCCCTACCAACAAGAAACTGAGACCCTCCATGCAACGCATTCTGATCTGGGACGTTCCGACCCGCTTGTTTCATTGGACGCTGGCCTTGAGCTTTGCCGGCGCCTGGCTCACCAGCGAGTCTGACCCATGGCTCGGCGTGCACGTCTTCCTGGGCTACCTGATGCTGGGCCTGGTAGTCTTTCGGGTGGTCTGGGGGCTGGTGGGCTCGCACTATGCCCGTTTCAACTCATTCTGGTTCAGCCCCCGCGCGGCCTTGACTTACCTGCGCGAAATGCTTTCCCGCAAGGCTGCGCGCCACGTCGGGCACAACCCGGCGGGCAGTCTGGCCATTTATTTGCTGTTGCTTCTGACCCTGGTCATTGGCGTGACCGGCATCCTGACGCTCGGCGGCGAAGAACAGCACGGCATGGCAGCGGGCCTGCTGAGCATCGCGCAGGGCGTGGCGATCAAGCAACTTCACGAACTCACGGCCAACGTCATGCTGCTGCTGGTTCTGGGCCATCTCGCCGGCGTGGCGGTGGAGAGCTTTTTGCACCAGGAAAACCTGGCCCGCTCCATGGTCACCGGCATCAAACTGGCCAACGCCCCGGCCCCGGCTGCGCAGCCGCACAAGTGGGTGGCGGTCGTGATGCTGGTGCTGGGTGTGGCCTTCGCTGGCTGGTGGTTTTTCTACGCGCTGCATGGCCCGATTGAAAAATTGCTCGGCCGACCCGCCAACAGCCTCAGCACGGTCAGCGTGCCTTTTGTCGGACCCAAATTGGCCGACAACGCGCAATGGCGGGAAGAGTGCGGCAGCTGTCACCTCGCGTTTCACCCCTCGCTCCTGCCCAACCGCTCCTGGGTTCGCATCATGACCGAGCAACAGACGCATTTCGGGGTTGACCTGGGATTTGACGCACCGACCAGTGCGACGCTGCAGGCCTTCATGACCGCCAATTCGTCCGACCTGGCCTTGACCGAACCGGCCTTCAAGATCGGGCATTCCCTCAAACCCGATGCCGTGCCCCTGCGCATCACAGAGACCCCCTACTGGATCAGAAAGCACCGGGAGATCACCGATGCGCAATGGAAGCAGCCCCTGGTCAAAAGCAAAGCGAACTGCGGGGCCTGCCATCTGGATGCCGAAGCGGGAACGTTTGAAGATGGCGCCATGCGGCTGCCAATAGGCAATGCCAAATCGTAAACTGCAAGCGCATCACACTTAACCCCAGCGCAGGCCCCATCAGCCTGCGCTTTTTTCATTGAGAGGATTTGCCGCCTTACCGGTTGCGGCGACAATTAGCACATGAATACACCCGCCCCCACCAGCGCCTTTGCGCCCCTGCAAAACGACACCTTCATCCGCGCCTGCCTGCGCCAAGCCACCGACCACACCCCGATCTGGATGATGCGCCAGGCCGGGCGCTTTTTGCCGGAATACCGCGCCACCCGCGCCAAGGCCGGCAGCTTCATGGGCCTGGCCACCAACACCGACTACGCCACCGAAGTCACGCTGCAGCCGGTGGACCGCTTTCCGATTGATGCCGCCATTTTGTTCAGCGACATCCTGACCGTGCCCGACGCCATGGGCTTGGGCCTGAGCTTTGCGCTGGGCGAAGGCCCGAAGTTTGCCCACCCGGTGCGGGATGAAGCCGCCGTCGCCAAGCTGGCCGTGCCCGACATGGACAAGCTGCGTTACGTGTTTGACGCGGTCACCTCGATTCGCAAGGCGCTCAATGGCCGGGTGCCGCTGATTGGTTTCTCCGGCAGCCCGTGGACGCTGGCCTGCTACATGGTGGAAGGCGCGGGCTCGGACGACTACCGGCTGGTCAAGACCATGCTGTACAGCCGCCCCGACCTGATGCACAAGATACTGCAACTCAATGCCGACGCCGTGGCGCAGTACCTCAACGCACAAATTGAAGCCGGCGCCCAGGCGGTGATGATTTTCGACAGCTGGGGCGGCGTGCTGGCTGACGGGGCTTTCCAGGAATTCAGCCTGGCCTACACCGCCCGGGTGCTGGCGCAGCTGAAAAAAGAGCACAACGGCGTGCGCATCCCCAGCATCGTGTTCACCAAGGGCGGTGGCTTGTGGCTGGAGGAAATGGGCGGCTTGGACTGCGACGTGCTGGGACTGGACTGGACCGTCAACCTGGCCAAGGCACGCGCCGTGGTGGGTCAGAAAAAAGCACTGCAGGGCAACCTCGATCCCAACGCGCTGTTTGCTTCTCCCGCGCAAATTGAGGCTGAAGTGGCCAAAGTGCTGAACAGTTTTGGCACGCCGCACACCGGCGCGGGCACCGGCCCCACCCACATTTTCAACCTGGGCCACGGCATAAGTCAGCACACACCTCCCGACCACGTGGCGGCGTTGGTGCAAGCGGTGCATGCGCAGTCGCGCAAGATGCGGGCGTAATGGTGTCGAAATGGCGGTCACCCTATTTTTGGCACTGAACCCCTAACACCTTTTTGCGCAAAATCGACTTGATGAAATTCGACTTATGCACAAAAGTTTTGTTGCAGTGCACACGTCAGCTCTTGTTTGGAGGTCGCTGCTACAAAACCAATAGCGATCGTAAGTCATTGATTTATAACGATTTTTAAATTTGCCGGTTTTATGGGCAATCCAGCGAAAGCCTTGATTTACAAGGCTTGGGAGACTTTCAAGATAATCTATCAACAAAGTTATCCACAGAAACTCTGGATGCCGATTAAATTGTTTATGAATCAACGACTTAAACGAACTTTCGCAAGTTCACATCAACTTGACATCACTTATCAGGCGCTGGCATGACCCACCTGCTGCAGGTTCTGGTTCACACCCCGGCGCACAGTCAGGTGGCGGGGCCACTGACGTACCGAAGTGAGCTGGCACTTCCGGCCGGCAGCCTGGTACGCGTGCCGCTGGGCAAACGCGAGTTGCTGGGCGTGGTGTGGGACAGCCCGACTGCCCCCGCCGCCAACACGTTTGACCCGGAAAAACTGCGCCCGATCGCCGGCACCCTGGACGGCATTGCGCCGCTGACCCCGGCCTGGCGCGAACTGGTCACGTTTGCCGCCCACTATTACCAGCGCTCGCTGGGCGAAGTGGCGCTGGCCGCTTTGCCACCCCAGTTGCGCGACCTGAACACCCTGCAACTGGCTCGCCGACTCAAACGCCACGCCAAAACTGCGGCGACAGACTTGCCCGCCAGCTCAACCGCTATTGATTCAGTAGCGCTTACTGCAGAGCAGACGGGGGCTATCGCAAGATTTGATCTTGAAACGGGTCCGTTTCTGCTGTTTGGTGCGACCGGCAGCGGCAAGACCGAGGTCTATTTGCACAGCGTCCAGCAATTGTTGGCACGCGATCCCAGCGCCCAGGCGATGGTGATGGTGCCCGAGATCAACCTGACGCCGCAGCTTGAAGCCCGTTTTAGGGCGCGCTTCAACCCGCTCTACGGCGACAACGCGGTCGTCTCGCTGCACAGCGGCATGACGCCAGCGCAGCGTTTAAAAAGCTGGCTGGCCGCTCACGGCGGACTGGCCCGGGTCGTGCTGGGCACACGCATGGCGGTGTTTGCGTCGTTGCCGAACCTCCAGTTGATCATCGTGGACGAAGAGCACGACCCCAGCTACAAGCAGCAAGAAGGTGCCCGCTACTCGGCGCGCGATCTGGCGGTGTACCGGGGGCGGTTAGAGGGCGCCAAGGTGTTGCTGGGTTCGGCGACGCCGTCGCTGGAGAGCTGGTACCACAGCCGCCCGGCCGTTGAGGGTGGCCGTTATGTGCGACTGGAGATGCCCAGCCGCATCGGTGCCAACGCCGCCTTACCCCTGGTGCGCCGGGTCGACATGAACCACCAGCCGAAGAAAAGCGTGTTTGCACCGCCGCTGCTGGACGCCATCGTGCAACGGGTGGCACGCGGCGAACAGAGCATGGTGTTTTTGAACCGGCGCGGCTACGCCCCGGTGCTGCATTGCGCCGACTGTGACTGGAAAAGCGAGTGCCCGCATTGCAGCGCCTTTCGGGTGTTTCACAAAATCGACCGCACCCTGCGCTGCCACCACTGCGGTTTTACGGAGCGCGTGCCGCGTGCCTGCCCGGCCTGCGGCAATCCCGACATCGCGCCGCTGGGCCGGGGCACCGAGCGGCTGGAAGAACATTTGGCTGAACTGCTGGCTGGCGTGCGGCGCCCGAATTCGGTGTCGGACCAATGGCCGCAGGGCGAGCCGGTACGCATCGCCCGCATTGACGCCGACACCACCAAACTGAAAGGCGAGCTGGAATCGCAGCTGGCCCGGGTGCATTCGGGCGAAGTGGACGTGCTGGTCGGCACCCAGATGATTGCCAAGGGGCACGACTTTCGCCGCATCACGCTGGTGGCCGCCATCAACCCTGATAACGCGCTTTTTTCCAGCGACTTCCGGGCCCCCGAGCGCTTGTTCAGCTTGCTGATGCAGGCGGCAGGCCGCGCCGGGCGCGACGCCGATATCAGCGGCCAAAGCGAGATGTGGGTGCAGACCTTTCACCCGCAACACCCGCTGTTTGAGGCCCTGAAACGCCACGACTACCCGGCCTTCGCCGCGGAGCAACTGAAGGAACGCGAGCAGGCCGCCATGCCGCCGTTCAGTTTCCAGGCGCTGGTGCGGGCCGAGGCGCGAACGCAGGAGGTAGCGCAAGGATTTTTGACAGCGGCCAGCGCAGCGGCAGCGGGGATGATGGATGCTGAACACGTCCTCACCCACATCACCCTGTACCCGGCGGTGCCCATGAGCATGCAGCGCGTGGCCAATGTGGAACGCGCCCAGATGCTGATCGAGAGTCCGTCGCGGGCGGCGTTACAGCGTTTCTTGACGCTCTGGCAGGTCGTGCTGCACGCCACCCGGCAACAACCCGAGGGACGGGGCTTGATTCGCTGGGCGGTGGATGTGGACCCACTGGCAATTTAGGCTGCAGCCCCATCCATCAGGTGTTCCAGGCACGCCGACCAAGCCGCCCAAGCCGATCACAAATATCAAAGAAAGGCAAGTTCGGGGCAAATTCACCCTGAAGTTCAAACTGGGTGCGACTGAGTAGCAAGGGTCAACTCAAGGGCCTGGGCAACACAAGCTGGCGTACTCCGGCTCAGCATTTGATTGGGCTAGTGCTCTAAAACGTATCGATTCATAAAACTATGGAGCATGGCTTGGTACTGCGCGTGGCCAATTTGGTCCAGATCACTGTGCGCGCCGCCTTCAATGGTGAGCCACTGTTTGGGCGAGTTGGCTGCCGCAAATAATTTTTCTCCCAAGCGCATGGGAATCGTTGTGTCGGCGCTGCCATGGATCATCAACAAGGGCGCTTGCACCCGTGCTATTTTTTCAAGGGAAGCAAAGCGTTCGCTGTTGAAAAGGACTAAATACTGCGCGAAATACCCGGTCTCGCGCGCCAGGTCGGGGAAGCTGGTGAACGCAGATTCCAGAATCAGTGCGCCGTAATCGGTCTTGGCGCGCAGGCGGCTGGCTACATCAACCGCCACGCCGCTGCCCATGGAGTGGCCATAGATCACGCGCAGAGCGGCACGTGGCTCGCGGCGCTGCAGCTCAGCCCAGGCCACATCGGCATCTTGCAAAATGGTCTGCTCTGACGGCGTGATGGGCGTACTCAAGCCCCAACCCCGATAGTCCACCGCCAACACGGCAAAGCCGGCTTCGCGCAGAGCTTCGATCTTGTGCATGTTTTCGAATAGGGTGCGAAACGTGCCATGAAAATACAGCAAGGTGGGCGCATTTTTGTCAGCCTGCGGCAACCACCACATCTCGACGCGCTGTGCAGCATTAGCAGCCTCCCCGGCGTTACCGGCGTAACGAGTGGCGACTTGTGGGACATTGACAAAATAGCGCTCATCACCCGAGCGAAGGCCCACAAAGTCGGCGGGTACGCCCTGCGTGGGGCGGTAGATGATCTGGCGTTGCTTGGCATCCAGCCATGCGCAACCGCTGGTGGAGAGTAGCGAAAATGCCATAAAAAGACGCAGTAAACCGGCGTAACATAGCGTCGCCTTCAAAAATGCAGCCGTTACACTGCGTATCCTTCGCATGCCCTAATCCTCCCTCTCACTAATGAAAAATTTGATCCGTATTGTCTTCGGCCTGATTGTGGCCCACCTCGCAGGCACGGCCTTGGCGCAGCAAAATACCGCCCCGGACGCCGGCCAAGGCAATGTACTGAGCCTGCAATTGAGCCCCTATACCTATCACTTCACCCCGGACAGCGAGCACAAAGACGTGCTGATGGTGGGCCTGGAGCGCGAGCACCCCGATGCCAAACTCGACGGCATTACGCTGTTTCAAAATTCTTTTGGACAGCCAAGTATGTACATCTACCCTTGGGGTGGTGTCTATCATGCGCTTGGCGGCATCAAGCCCTTGTCGTTCAAATGGACGGCAGGTTTGATCTACGGGTACACAGACTCCTACTCAAACAAGGTGCCCTTGAACTACAGGGGCTTTTCACCCGGGGTGATTCTTGCTTTGACTTATGAATTCATGCCCGGCTGGTCGGCGCAACTCGACATGCTGGGCACAGCGGCACTCATGTTTCAAATTAACGTGCCGTTGAATTGAGGGTGGGAGTTCCGCCTTATTTTTTGATACTCATTTCATTGCGTACATTGCGCACGCCCTCGATGCCGCGCGCAACTTCAATGGCGCGGTCCATCTGGCTCTGATTGTCGACAAAGCCACTGAGTTGGACTTCGTCTTTGCGGGTGACGACTGTAATGTCGAAGCTCTTGACGTTCGCATCGGCAAGCAGCGCGGTCTTGACCTTGGTCGTAATAATTCCGTCATCGACTTTATTGCCTACCGTCGTCGCCGCCCCCTTCAGACTCAGTTTGTTATCGATGCTGCTGACGCCCGCCACCCCGCGTGTAATTGTGGTCGCATGATCGATTTGTGACTGGTTGTCGACAAAACCGCTCAACTGGACTTCCCCCTTGCGGGTTTCAACCTTGAAATCAAAACTCTTGACGTCCGGGTCAGCAAGCAGCGCGGATTTAACCCGGGTTGTTACCACGCTGTCGTCAATTTCGGTCCCTACCGTCGTGCTTGGTGGCGGCGTGCCAGTCGAGTCTGAAGGCTTGCTACAGCCAGCGACAAAGACGGTCAGCACGCCTGCAAGCGTTGTACCCAAAACAAATAATCCAAGATTGGTTTTCATGTGAAAGTTTCTCCGTGTAAAAAAAGTCAGATGGCGATGATTTATTTCGCCTCGTCAACCATCTGGATAGTTTTTTCCTCAACCTCTTTGGCAACTTGAACCAGCGCGGCATCCTGCGATAGCGCCGAAAGCATTGGCACTGGCTTGATGAGGCCGATCTTTGTTTTACCTTTCTCGGTAAACACCGAGATACGACACGGCAATGCCATGTTCAGGCGCATATCGATGGACAAAACTTTGGCGGCCTGTCCCGGATTGCAGACTTCAAAAACCTTGCACTCCTCCTCAAAGGCGATGCCTTTACTTCGAAGTGTGGCCCCCAAATCGTGAACATGCAGTACCCCGAAGCCATGACGCTTAACCGCTGAATCAAGGTCTGTCGACGCCTGGGTGAATGATTTTCCGGTTTCAACTATGTAATACATGAACTCACCTCAATTTTTGTAGTTGACACCTGACAGCGACTCAAGAACGCGACCGACCAAGCCCCCGGAAGGTGCGACGGGCGGGGGCAAGGTGCAGGCGCGCGTCTGTGCGAAGGCTCAAGGGCGGATGGTGATCTCGTTCTTGACCGATTTCACGCCGTTCACGCCACGCGCGATGCTCTCGGCAGTGGTCTTCTCCGTGGCACTCTTGGCGAAGCCCGTCAGCATGACGGTGCCATTGAGCGTTTCGACCCGGATGCTGGTCGCGTCGACTTGCCTGTTTTCTACGAAGTGCGCCTTGACAGCGGTGGTAATCGCGGTGTCGTCGACGTAGGCGCCAATGCCTTCCTGGCCGCGAGTGACCGCGCAGCCCGACGCGGTGAGCAGGGCCACCGCGGCGACAGCAGCGGCGAGGGTGGTGCGGATGATCATGAGGAACCTCCAGTGAAAGTTGATGTGTGCTTGCCTTTGATCGAGTGGTGCCGGGCCAGGCCCTACCACCCAAAAATATAATAGTGTGAAGAACCCCGGTTGACAAGCAAGTCCGTCAAGTCCGGGAGCGTTCCCCAGTTCCCCGGACACATTGACTCAATTCCAGTCAAGCCCTGCCCCGCAGACAAACTTGGCAATCAAATGGCCGCGTCAAATCAGCAGCGTCACGGCCAGCGAGAACGTCACAAATGCGGCGGCCGTAGACACCAGGATGATGCGGGCAATGCGGCCGTTGTCCGCACCAAAGCGCTCTGCCAGCAGCGACACATTGCTGGCGCTGGGCAGCGCCGCCACCAGCACCATGACGGTCAACGCAAACTTGCCCAACGGCACGCCCAGCGCGACCGCTGCCGTCCCCACCAACAGGACCAGCAGCGGGTGAAGGAAGAGCTTGAGCGCCGCCACCGGCAGGTAATCGCGCAGCGGAATCGGCGCATGCTTATTCGCCGCCGCCAGCATCTGCGAACGCGCCAGCACGGCGCCGATGGTAAAGAGGGCCACCGGCGAGGCCGCGTCCGCCAGCAAACCCATGGTTTGCATCACGGGCCTGGGCAACGCAAGGCTGACCGCCGAGGCCAGCCCACCCAGCAGAATGGACCAGGGCATGGGATTGAACAGCATGCCCTTGAGGGCATTTTCCGCGGCATGGGCAAAGCCGTGCTCGTCTGCGCCATCCAAGCGGGACAGCGCAATGCACAGCGAGGTGGTGATCACCATGTCGATCACCATGGTCACAATGACGGGGCCGGCCGCCGACGGGCCCAACAGGGCCACCAGCAGCGGCACGCCCATGAAGCCGGTATTCGGGAAAGCGGCCACCAGCGCCCCAAAAGACGCGTCGTTCCAGCGAATGCGCTGGTTCAGGCTGATCGCTACCGCAAAGCCCACCATCGCCAGCGCGCACACCAAATAGGTCAGGAACACGCCGCCATCGAGTAACTGCGTCAGCGGCGTGGTCGAACCAAAGCGGTACAGCATGCAGGGCAGGGCAAAAAACAGCACGAAGCTGTTCAGGCCGGGAATCGCGTCGAGCGGCAACAGGCGCCGGCGCGCCGCGATGTAGCCGCACAGCACCAGGGCGAAGAAGGGAAAGGTAAGCAAGAGGATTTGCAGCACGGCAGATATTGTCCCAGCAGTTGCGACGGCCGGGCTGGCGTCTGTATGATTCGCCGCTTCGCCCAAAGTATCTGAATGTCATCCTCCCCCTCGACCGGCCTGAACCTGGCCCAACAAGAAGCCGTTAATTTCATGCACGGCCCCTGCCTGGTGCTGGCGGGCGCGGGCTCCGGCAAGACGCGGGTGATCACGCACAAAATTGGCCGGCTGATCCAGGCCGGGCTGGCGCCGAATCGCATTGCCGCCATCACCTTCACCAACAAGGCCGCCAGCGAGATGCGCGAACGCGCCAAAGAGCTGATTGGCCGCGCCGCCAAAGACGTGGTGATTTGCACTTTTCACGCGCTGGGGGTGCGCATGCTGCGCCAGGACGGCGCGGCACTCGGCCTCAAACCCACTTTCTCGATTCTGGACACCGACGACATCACGAGCATCCTGAAGGACGCCGGCGGCACGGTGGACATGGCCACCGCCCGCTCCTGGCAATGGGTCATCAGTGGCTGGAAAGGCCAGGGGCTCAACGCCGAAGGGGCGGCCGCAATCGCCAAGGATGACAACGAACGCATCATCGCCCGTGTCATGGGGCATTACGAGGAACGACTGAGCGCCTACCAGAGCGTGGACTTTGACGATCTGATCACCCTGCCCCTCAAGTTGCTACAAAATCATGAGCAGGTCAGGCAGAAGTGGCAACAGCAGATGGGCCATGTACTGGTCGACGAGTACCAGGACACCAATGCCACGCAGTACGAAGTGCTCAAACTGCTGGTCGGCGGCAACCCGGCGGCCGGGGCGCGCTTTACCGCCGTGGGCGATGATGACCAGTCCATCTACGGCTGGCGCGGTGCCACGCTGGACAACTTGAAGAAGCTGCCGGTCGACTTCCCCACGCTCAAGGTTATCAAGCTGGAGCAAAACTACCGGTCGACTTCCGCCATCCTGCGCGCCGCCAACAACGTGATCGGCCCCAACCCCAAGCTGTTTCCCAAGAACCTGTGGAGCGATCTGGGCGAAGGCGAGCCGGTGCGGGTGGTGGACGCCGACAGCGAAGAACATGAGGCCGAGCGCACCGTCGCCCGCATCCAGAGCCTGCGCGCCGGCGGTCTGACGCACGGCGGCCCGCAGTATCAGGAATTCCGGCACTTCGCCGTGCTGTACCGCGCCAACCACCAGGCCAAGACCTTTGAGAAAGCCTTGCGCAAGGCGCAGATTCCGTACAAGGTGTCGGGCGGCACCAGCTTTTTTGATCGGGCCGAAATCAAGGACTTGTGCGGCTGGTTCCGGCTTTGGATCAACAACAACGACGACCCGGCCTTTTTGCGCGCGGTGACCACGCCCAAACGCGGCATTGGTCACCAGACGCTGGCGCAGCTCGGTGTGTTTGCCGGAAAATACAAAGTGAGCCTGTTCGAGGCCTTGTTTTCATCCTCGCTGGGCAGCCTGCTGAGCGCCAAGGCGGTGGGCAGCCTGCACGAGTTTGGCCGCTATGTGAACGACCTGGAGTTTCGCGCCCGGCGCACCCTGGGCGCCGAAGATGCGCGCGCTTTTCTGCTGGAGTGGCTGAAAGAAATTGGCTACGAAAAACACTTGTACGACGGCGAAGACAGCGAAAAAGTGGCCGCCGCCCGCTGGACCAATGTGATGGATTTCTGCGACTGGATGTCGGCCCGCTGTGGCGGCCAGCTTGACGATGCAGCGGGCGTGTCCACCTCCAACGAGGTCAAGTCGTTGCTGGAAGTGGCGCAAACGGTGTCCCTGCTGTCGACCATCAGCGAGCGCGAGAAAGACATGGACGTGGTGACGCTGTCCACCTTGCACGCCTCCAAGGGGCTGGAGTGGCCGCATGTGATATTGGTCGGCGTGACCGAGGGCATGCTGCCGTTCAAGCTGAAAGACAGCGGCGACTCCGGCGCCGCCTCGCTGGGCGGCTCGGAACGCGCGCACGAGGCGGCGAATGAGGCGACGGCAACACATCTGCAGGAAGAGCGCCGCCTGATGTACGTGGGCATCACCCGCGCCCAGCGCAGCCTGGCAGTGAGCTGGACGCGCAAGCGCAAAAAGGGCCGCGAGATGATTGCCGCCCAGCCCAGCCGCTTCATCGCCGAGATGGCGCTGGACCAGACCACCACCCGCGAAGACCCGCGCGAGAAGCTCAAGGCGCTGCGGGCGGAATTTGCCAAGAAAGCGCAGGACGCAGCGGCACTCGCTCTGTCGCGGCCGGTTTGAAAGCGACACGCATGAAACCCTTGCTTGCTATATTTTTAATAGTTGCTTACGCAGTATCTACGGGGGCTAGAGGCCAAAATCCTATAAATCAGGCAGCTCCTGCCAGTTGCCCCCTGGCCGCGGAGATCAACCCGCTGCACCTCTACGGTTTGTGGCGCGCCGAATTCGAGGGCCTGCCGCAGGGTGCCACACTGCTGTTTGAAAAGCATCCCGAGCTGGCGGACAGCGTCAGTGGCAGCATCAAGCGCGACGGCGTCAAAGCGTTGCTGGCCGGTGATGTGGACGCGGGCGAATTGACCCTCGAAGAGTCGCTGGACGGTCAGCGCATTGCGGCCACCTGGCTGGGTACAGTGGTGGAGAATTCCTGCGGCAAGGAAATCAGGGGAATCTGGAACAACGCTTCAACCAACGCCGCCTACCCGTTCGTCTTGCGCAAGCTGCCGGGCTGGCAATAGCCCTGGAGGCACCGTGCTGAGTGTCTGCTTGGAGTCATCACGCCGTTGACATCTACCGCCAGTGGCTTCATGCTGAAGCCCCACTGGAGATGATCAATGAACACCCGTAGTCAACCCGCACAGAACTCCCGCTACCTGGCCGACACGCATGAAGTGAGCAACGTCTCGCGCGAGTTATGCGACTACAACATGTACACGGAAGACGCCGCCTTGACAGCAGCGGTCCGACGTGAGGGCGGCCAGTGGGCGGAGAGCGAACTCACCGATTTTGGAAAGCTGACGGGGTCAACCGACTATCTGGAACTGGGCCATCTGGCCAACAAGTTCACCCCCGAGCTGGATACCCACGACCGCTTCGGCAACCGCACCGACCTGGTGAAGTTCCATCCGGCCTACCACCAGCTCATGAAAACCGCCATTGAGCACGGTCTGCACGCCTCGCCCTGGACAGCCCCCGGGCCGGGCGCGCATGTGGTCCGTGCCGCCAAAACCTATCTGCACACCCAGGTGGAGGCAGGCCACGGCTGCCCCATCACCATGACATTTGCCGCGGTGCCCACACTGCGCCTGCAGCCCGAGTTGGCCAGCGTTTGGGAGCCCAAGATGACCGCGCGCGTCTATGACCCGCGCAACGTACCGGTGAACCAGAAGCAGGGCATCACCATCGGCATGGCCATGACCGAGAAACAAGGCGGCTCGGATGTTCGCGCCAACAGCACGCACGCTTATCCGGTCGGCATGGGCGGGCCGGGGCAGGCTTACGAACTGGTCGGGCACAAGTATTTTGTTTCGGCCCCCATGTGCGATGCGTTTCTGGTTCTGGCGCAAGCGCCCGGCGGCCTCTCGTGCTTCCTGCTGCCGCGCTGGCGTCCGGACGGCAGCAAAAACCCGATGCAGGTGCTGCGCCTCAAAAAGAAAATGGGCAACGCGTCCAATGCATCGTCTGAAACCGAACTGCGCGGTGCCCTGGCGTGGATGATCGGCGAGGAAGGCCGCGGCGTGCGCAACATCATTGAAATGGTCAGCATGACCCGCTTCGACTGCATGGTGGGCTCCAGCGCCGGCATGCGGATGGCGGCTTCACAGGCGCTGCACCATTGCTCAATTCGCTCGGCCTTCGGCCATGTGCTGAACCAGCAACCTCTGATGCAAAACGTGTTGGCCGATCTGGCCCTCGAGAGCGAAGCGGCGCTGACCCTCTCCATGCGGATTGCCCGCGCGATGGACAAGCGAACTGACGAACACGAAGACCTGCTGGTGCGCCTGGTCACCGCCGTCGGCAAATACTGGATCTGCAAGCGCACGCCGAACCATGCCTATGAAGCGATGGAGTGCATTGGCGGCAGCGGTGTCATGGAAGACAGCATGATGCCCCGTCTGTATCGGGAGGCTCCCGTCAACGCCATCTGGGAGGGCAGCGGCAATGTGCAGTGCCTGGACGTACTGCGCGCCCTGTCCAAAACACCTGCCGTGCTCGATGCCTTTTTTACGGAAGTTACCAAGGCACAGGGAGCGCATGCGGTGCTGGACCGATTCATTGCCGATCTCGCGAAAGATCTCAAAGACTTGCAGGATTTCGAGTACCGGGCCCGGGACTTGGTAGACCGCATGGCGCTGGCCCTGCAGACCTCCCTGCTGACTCGCAATGCACCCAATTTCATCAGCGACGCATTCTGCCATTCGCGCCTTGAGCAGGCGGCTCATCACAACTACGGCACGTTGCCGCGCGGCGTAGACGCCGCCGCCATCATCAAACGCGCTACGCCGAAGAGCGCTAATAACTGAGTCAATAGCAATGTGGGCCACAAAGTGTTGGCGCCAACAGGTGCAAAGCAAAACGCCAACCCTAAGGTTGGCGTTTTGCTAACTGCGGAGACCGCTAGTCTGTTGGTTGCGCGAGTAGGATTTGAACCTACGACCTTTGGGTTATGAGCCCAACGAGCTACCAGGCTGCTCCATCGCGCGGTATCTTTGAATTATAACCTATTAATCCTTGATTGTCTCAACAACAGTGGAATCAACCACTGCAGCACGATCAACCAATTCAACCAGCGCCATGGGCGCATTGTCGCCAACACGGAAACCCATTTTCAGGATGCGTGTATAGCCCCCGGGACGAGTCTTGAAACGTGGACCCAGGTCGTTAAACAACTTGACAACGCTATCCCGGTCACGCAGACGGTCAAATGCCAGGCGGCGATTGGCCACCGTAGCTTCTTTGGCCAGAGTAATCATGGGTTCGATGACGCGACGCAGTTCCTTGGCTTTAGGAACCGTCGTTTTAATGACCTCATGCTCGATGAGCGAGTTCATCATATTGCGCAGCATCGCCAAACGATGCGAGCTGGTGCGATTAAGTTTACGTAGTCCGTGTCCGTGACGCATGGTGCTTTCCTTGAGTTATATAACAGACAGCCGTATCAGGTACTGCCCGTGGCACTGAGCCCCTTTTCAGGGCTCTTAAATTCAACGCTTTTCGAGAGCGGCTGGAGGCCAACTTTCAAGCTTCATGCCCAAAGTCAGACCGCGGGAAGCCAGCACTTCCTTGATTTCGTTGAGCGACTTGCGACCCAGATTAGGAGTTTTCAACAACTCGTTTTCTGTTCGCTGAATCAGGTCGCCAATGTAGTAAATATTTTCAGCCTTCAAGCAGTTGGCCGATCGAACCGTCAGTTCAAGCTCGTCCACGGGACGCAGCAGGATTGGGTCAAACTGCGTACTGCCACGTGGTGCGGGAGCATCAAACGCCGCCAACTCGCTGCCTTCAAGCTGTGCAAATACGGCCAGCTGCTCAACGAGAATTTTAGCGGAAGCGCGAACTGCATCTTCTGCTGAAATGGCGCCGTTGGTTTCGATATCAACCACCAGCTTATCGAGGTCAGTACGCTGTTCAACACGCGCACTCTCAACGGTATAACTGACGCGTTTCACCGGCGAAAAAGAGGCATCCAGAACAATACGTCCGATGGACTTGGTGGGCTCGTCTGCATGACGGCGCATCGTGCCGGGAACATAACCACGCCCCTTTTCAACCTTGATCTGCATATCGAGCTTACCGCCTTGTGACAGGTTAGCAATGACATGGTCAGGGTTGATAATCTCGACATCGTGAGGGGTCTGAATATCGGCCGCAGTCACAACACCCTCGCCATCTTTACGCAGGCTAAGCGTCACTTCATCGCGGTTATGAAGCTTGAATACAACACCTTTGAGGTTCAATAAAATGTTAACGACATCTTCTTGTACGCCATCAATGGACGAGTACTCGTGCAACACACCAGCAATCGTGACTTCAGTCGCGGCGTAGCCGGGCATCGAAGATAACAAAACCCGACGCAGCGCGTTGCCGAGCGTATGACCGTAACCACGCTCAAAAGGCTCAAGAGCAACCTTGGCGCGATTGGCCCCCAGCTGTTCGACGTTAATTGCTTTAGGTTTCAGTAGACTATTTTGCATGCAGACTCCCTCTCAATACCCCCGGCTCGTTACACCGGTAAGGCTGACGAAGCACCTTAGCCGCAGTGCCCCGCGCCTCAGGAACGATTTTGAATGAAAAACGTGTTGAAACGCTATTAACGCGAATACAACTCTACGATCAACGATTCGTTGACGTCAGCGGCGAACTGATCACGATCAGGAACCGACTTGAATGTTCCTTCAGCCTTTTCAAGATTCACCTCAACCCAAGCTGGCATACCAACTTGATGAGCCAATTGAAGTGCTTCCGCAATTCGATTTTGCTTTTTCGACTTGTCCCGAACAGCAATCACGTCACCCATTTTGACCATATAGGAAGGGATATTGACGGATTTACCATTCACGGTCATGGCCTTGTGGGAAACCAACTGACGTGCTTCAGCGCGAGTCGAGCCGAAGCCCATTCGGTACACCACATTATCGAGGCGGGATTCCAAAAGAGACAACAGATTTGCGCCCGTATTACCTTTGCGGCGATCAGCCTCTTCGAAGTAACGACGGAATTGCTTCTCAAGAACACCGTACATACGCTTGACTTTTTGCTTCTCGCGAAGCTGCAAGCCAAAGTCAGAGGTACGAGCGCCTGACGTGCGTCCGTGTTGACCAGGTTTGGAGTCGAATTTTGCCTTGTCTCCGATGGAGCGGCGAGCGCTCTTCAAAAACAGGTCAGTGCCTTCTCGGCGGGATAGTTTGGCCTTGGGGCCTAGATAGCGTGCCACTTGAACTTCCTTTATGTCATCTGCCGCACGTTAGTGCGTGAGCCACCGGCGCTGAGCCAGTGGCGGTGGGCTTGGTTAAAAATTAGATGCGACGACGCTTTTGTGGCCGGCAACCGTTGTGCGGTACCGGTGTCACGTCAGCAATCATGTTGATGCGAATGCCAAGAGCAGCTAGGGCACGAACCGAAGATTCGCGACCAGGGCCAGGACCTTTGATTTCAACATCAAGATTCTTGATACCCTGCTCAATAGCGGCACGACCAGCCACTTCGGAAGCCACTTGGGCTGCGAACGGCGTAGATTTGCGGGAACCCTTGAAACCTTGACCACCCGACGAGGCCCAGGACAAAGCATTGCCCTGACGATCCGTGATCGTGATGATGGTGTTGTTGAATGAGGCGTGAACGTGCGCTACACCATCTGCAACATTTTTACGAACTTTTTTGCGGACACGTTGTGCCGCATTATTGGCGGGAGCTTTTGCCATGGTGGTCTTTCAATCCCTGTTATTTCTTCAATGAAGCAGCGGCCTTACGGGGGCCTTTGCGGGTACGGGCATTCGTCCGTGTACGCTGACCACGCATGGGCAAGCCACGGCGATGGCGGAAGCCACGGTAACAACCAATGTCCATCAAACGCTTGATGTTCATTGTCGTTTCACGACGCAGATCACCTTCGATAGTGAACTGAGCAATCTGGTCGCGAATTTTTTCCAGATCCGAGTCGGTCAAATCCTTGACCTTCTTGGAATAAGCGATGCCACAAGCCTCGCAAATTTTGCGTGCGCGAGTGCGACCGATCCCGAAGATGGCAGTCAAGCCAATTTCAGAATGCTGTTGCGGCGGAATATTGATGCCAGCGATACGTGCCATTTTCGTCCTCTAAAACTCTTGCAATTAACCCTGGCGCTGCTTGTGACGTGGATCTGTACAGATCACACGCACAACGCCCTTACGCCGAATTACCTTGCAGTTACGGCAAATTTTCTTGACCGAAGCCGAAACCTTCATTTCATTCTCCTAAAACTATTATCGATGTTCCCGCAGTACGTCGCGCGGAACACAGCCCATTACTGTTACTTAGCCCTGAATACAATTCGTGCCCGACTCAAGTCGTAGGGCGTCAATTCGACAGTGACCTTGTCTCCAGGAAGAATACGAATATAGTGCATACGCATTTTCCCAGAAATATGCCCGAGAACAATGTGGCCATTTTCAAGCTTCACGCGAAATGTCGCGTTTGGCAGGTTTTCGACCACCTCTCCTTGCATCTGAATAACATCGTCTTTTGACATATTTACCAATCGCCTTATGAAGACTTGAAATTAGCCTTCTTCAACAGCGATTCATATTGCTGCGACATCATGTAATTCTGAACCTGTGCCATGAAATCCATAGTCACAACCACAATGATCAAAAGAGAAGTACCACCAAAGTAAAACGGTACGTTGTACTTTAAGATTAAAAATTCAGGCAACAGACACACTAGAGTAATGTAGATCGCACCAGCAAATGTCAGGCGAAGCAATATTTTATCTATGTACTTAGCCGTTTGATCACCCGGACGTATCCCTGGAATAAATGCACCGCTCTTTTTAAGGTTGTCAGCTGTTTCGCGGCTATTGAATACTAATGCCGTGTAGAAAAAGCAGAAAAACACAATGGCGGCGGCATAAAGCATCACATAGATGGGTTGCCCGGGGGTCAATGAACCAGCAATGTCTTTCAACCAGCGCATGGAATCACCTGCACTGAACCAACCGACCACCGTCGCTGGCAACAGAATAATGGATGAGGCAAAAATTGGAGGGATAACACCCGCCATGTTTAGCTTCAATGGAAGATGTGATGACTGGCCACCATAAACCTTGTTGCCAACCTGCCGCCTGGCGTAATTCACCAGAATCTTACGTTGCCCACGCTCAACAAATACGACAAAGAAAGTTACAAGAGCTACCAGGATAACAATGAACAGAGCAATGATGATGCTCATCGCACCGGTACGCACCAACTCAAGCAGTCCACCAATCGCGTTAGGCAAACCAGCTGCAATGCCGCCGAAAATCAGAATGGAAATACCATTACCCAAACCACGCTCTGTAATCTGCTCACCCAACCACATCAGGAACAGCGTTCCGGCCGTCAACGTGACGATGGCGGTCATGCGAAATCCAAATCCTGGCGTAATCACCAGTCCGGCGGAGCTTTCCAGAGCCAGTGCAATACCCATTGACTGGAACAATGCGAGTCCAAGGGTACCGTAGCGGGTGTATTGCGTAATCTTGCGCCGACCAGCCTCGCCCTCTTTCTTTAGTTGCTCAAATGCAGGTAGCACATAGGTAAGCAACTGCATGATGATCGATGCCGATATGTACGGCATGATCCCCAACGCAAAAACGGTAAACCGGGACAAGGCTCCCCCGGAGAACATGTTGAACATGCCCAGGATTCCGCCTTGCTGGCCTTTGAAGAACTGCGCTAACTGCCCGGGATCAATACCGGGAACAGGAATATGCGCCCCCACTCGGTAGACTACCAACGCGAGCAGCAAAAAAACAAGCCGACGACGCAGGTCACCGAATTTGCCAGTTTTAGCCAGTTGAGACGCGTTAGTTGCCACTTGTAAGTTCTTTCAGATGCTGACTTAAACGAGACTTCCGCCGACCGCTTCAATCGCGACCTTGGCAGCAGCTGTTGCACCAATGCCTGTGAGTTTCACGGCCTTCGTGAGCTCGCCAGTTTTGATGATTTTGACGACCTTGGCAAGTTCACCGACGAGGCCAGCTTGCTTCAGGGTCACCAAATCCACCTCAGCAGCACCCAGCTGCTCCAGTGCAGCCAAAGTCACTTCCGCATTGAACTTCAGCAAAGCGGATTTAAAACCGCGTTTTGGCAAACGCCGTTGCATAGGCATTTGACCGCCTTCAAAACCGACCTTGTGGTAGCCGCCTGCGCGAGACTTTTGACCCTTGTGACCGCGCCCTGCAGTCTTTCCGATGCCGGAGCCGATACCACGACCGACACGACGCTTGTAGTGCTTTGCACCGTCAGCGGGCTTGATGCCATTGAGTTCCATCATCAACCTCTTAGAGCACTTTGACCAGGTAACTGATCTTGTTAATCATGCCGCGGACCTCGGGCGTATCCACCAATTCGCTTGTACTGCGAATTTTGCGAAGGCCAAGACCACGAACGGTGGCGCGGTGCGATTCCTGGCAACCGATAGGGCTACGAATCAATTGCACTGTGACTGTTTGTTTTGTTGTCATTTTGAAACTCCTGCTTATACAAAGAGTTCTTCAACTGTCTTGCCGCGCTTGGCTGCCACTTGCGACGGAGTCGTAGCATGTGAGAGCGCATCCAGCGTGGCGCGAACCATGTTGTAAGGATTTGACGATCCATGGCTTTTCGCCACGATGTCAGTGATGCCGATCACTTCAAAAACTGCGCGCATTGGACCACCAGCGATGATGCCCGTGCCCTTGGGGGCTGGCGCCATCATGACAGCAGCAGCACCATGCTGGCCCATCACCTTGTGGTGAATCGAACCATTTTTGAGTGAAACCTTGGTCATGTTGCGACGGGCTTCTTCCATCGCCTTTTGCACGGCTGCAGGCACTTCTTTCGACTTGCCCTTACCCATGCCAACCCGGCCATCGCCATCGCCCACCACGGTCAGTGCCGCGAAACCAAGAATCCGGCCACCCTTGACCACCTTGGTAACGCGATTGATCGCGATCATTTTTTCACGCAGGCCATCTTCAGGCCCTTCAGCCTTACCCTGCATTTTCGCTTGAAATTTAGCCATCTTTATTTCCGATCTGCTTAGAACTGCAAGCCAGCTTCACGTGCCGCATCAGCCAGCGCCTTGACGCGGCCATGGTACGCAAAACCTGAGCGATCAAACGCAACTTTATCCACACCAACCGCCATGGCTTTTTCAGCCAGACGCTTGCCAATAGCTTGGGCAGCAGCAACGTTGCTACCCTTGCCGCCCAAGGCTTTACGCACTTCGACTTCTGCCGTTGATGCGGTCGCCAAAACCTTGCCGCCATCGCCAGAAATGACGCTGGCATAAATGTGCAAGTTGGTACGATTCACCGTTAAGCGGGCGACACCTTGAGTGGCGATCCGAATGCGGGTTTGACGAGCTCTGCGAAGACGCTGTTCTTTTTTGGTCAACATGTTGCAGCTCCTTATTTCTTCTTGGTTTCTTTGATCGTGATTTTTTCGTCCGAGTAACGGATACCCTTGCCTTTGTAGGGCTCAGGCGGACGAATTGCACGGATCTCGGCAGCCACTTGACCCACGCGCTGGCGATCCGCACCCTTGATCACGATTTCCGTGGGGGTGGGGGTAGCAACGGTGATGCCAGCAGGCATGTCTTTATTGACCGGATGGGAATATCCCACAGTAAGGTTAAGCTTGGCGCCTTGAGCTTGGGCCTTGTAACCCACCCCAATGAGATTCAGCTTCTTCTCAAAACCCTTGGTCACACCAACCACCATGTTATTCACCAGCTGACGCATGGTGCCGCTCATGGCATTGGCTTCGCGAGAGTCATTGGCAGGCTGAAAACTCAGCTTGCCAGCATCGCTGGTCACATTGACCAAAGCATTTTGAGTCAAGAACAAAGCGCCACCAGATCCTTTAACACTAATCTGGTCATCTTTGATCGACACATCCACGCCAGCCGGAACGGCGACGGGCATTTTTCCTATACGGGACATTTTCAGTTTCTCCTCAATGTCACGCTTTAGGCGACGTAGCAAAGAACTTCACCACCGACACCGGTAGCGCGCGCTTTACGATCAGTCATGACGCCCTTGGGAGTTGTGACAATCGCCACACCCAGGCCGTTTTGAACTTGGGGAATGGCATCGCTGCCACGGTAAACACGCAGGCCAGGGCGACTGACGCGCTCAATGCGCTCAATCACAGGCCGTCCAGCGTAATATTTCAGGACGATTTCCAGCTCAGGCTTGCCGTCTTCGGCCTTCACCTTGAAGCTGTCAATGTAGCCTTCATCTTTCAACACCTGTGCAATCGCAACCTTCACTTTGGAAGAAGGTACGCTGACAGTGGTTTTTGCCACCATTTGCGCATTGCGAATGCGTGTCAACAGGTCGGCGATGGGATCACTCATGCTCATATATATGTCTCCTACCGCTTACCAGCTGGCTTTGACCATGCCGGGGATTTCCCCTGCAAAAGCCATTTCACGAATTTTTGCACGCGCCAGACCGAAATGCTGGAATGTGCCACGAGGACGACCGGTGATAGCGCAACGGTTGCGCTGACGTGTCGGGTTCGCATTGCGCGGGAGCATTTGCAGACCCAGACGGGCTGCAGCACGCTCTTCATCGGTGCGTTTTACGTCACTTGCGATTGCCTTGAATTCCGCGTGTTTTTTCGCGTACTTGGCAACCAGTTTGTCGCGCTTGAGTTCGCGCTGAATTAAAGCCATTTTAGCCACAGGTCACCTCAGTTCTTGAACGGGAAACGGAAACCTGTGAGCAGTGCTTTGCACTCTTCATCGGTCTTGGCCGTTGTGGTGATACTGATATTGAGACCACGCAAGGCATCAACCTTGTCATATTCAATTTCAGGGAAAATGATCTGCTCTTTGACGCCGATGTTGTAATTACCACGACCATCAAATGCACGACCGGAAATACCCCGGAAGTCACGCACACGCGGCAAAGCCACAGTTACGAAGCGATCAAGGAACTCGAACATCTGGACGCCGCGCAGCGTCACCATGCAGCCAATAGCCTGATTCTCACGAATCTTGAAACCTGCAATGGCTTTCTTGGACATGGTGACCACCGGCTTTTGACCTGCAATCTTGGTAAGGTCGCTAACCGCGTGATCCATTACCTTCTTGTCAGCCACCGCCTCACTCACACCCATATTCAGAGTGATCTTGGTGATACGTGGAACCTGCATCGGAGATGTATAGCCGAACTTGGCTATCAATTCCGGCGCTAATTTTTCGCGATAGTGTTGTTGCAAACGAGCCATGCTTATGCCACCTTGATTTCTTCGCCAGTCGACTTGTAAACGCGAAAACGCTTACCATCAGCCGCCAGCTTGATGCCAACACGATCAGCCTTACCAGTGGCGGCGTTAAAAATCGCCACATTGGACTGATGAATTGGCATGGACTTTTCGACGATGCCACCAACCGTACCCTTGAGAGGATTTGGCTTGGTATGCTTCTTGACTACATTGACACCTTCAACGAGTACATACGAATCATCTTTGCGCAAAGCAATTTTGCCGCGCTTACCCTTGTCGCGCCCTGTGAGCACGATGATATCGTCGCCTTTGCGAATCTTGTTCATGGCGCGTCCTTACAAAACTTCAGGAGCCAGAGACACGATCTTCATGAACTTCTCAGTGCGCAACTCACGCGTCACTGGTCCAAAGATACGGGTGCCAATTGGCTCTAATTTGGCATTCAGCAACACTGCCGCATTGCCATCGAATTTGACCAGCGAGCCGTCGCTACGACGAATGCCCTTGGCCGTACGAACCACTACCGCACTGTAGACCTCGCCTTTTTTGACGCGACCGCGCGGAGCAGCTTCTTTAATACTAACTTTGATGACATCACCAACGCTAGCGTAGCGACGCTTCGACCCACCCAGCACCTTAATGCAGAGGACGGACTTTGCGCCGGTATTGTCGGCAACTTCTAATCGAGATTCAGCTTGGATCATTTCAATTATTCCCAACTTGCACCAGAGGCATCAACAACCAACTTTTCAGCCAGCCGATCAACACCTTCCAGTCAGTCTTGGGCCCGTCGTCTGCAACATGAACCACTCACATTGCATCCTTTGGGCAGACACTTCATACTTTTTCAAGCGAAGCCCTAGATTATGCCTTACTTTTATTCTGCCGGCAAGAATATTTATTCCGGCAAACGCAAATAGTGCTACGCAACTCTGGGGATGCCTTGACTTGCGGGGATCCAGGCTCGTTTCATGAATGAAGGCTTTATCCAACTTGCGTCCAACTTCTGACCGGGCTTTTGATTAGACTCACGCGAGTAGCCACGCTGTTTGTGGCCAACCAACTGTGGAAAAATTCATGAGCAAGCGCATTGCATTCATTGGCGGCGGCAATATGGCCAGTGCCATCATCGGCGGCTTGATCGGTCAGGACTTCGCGCCCGGCCATATCGACGTGGTGGAGCCGTTTACCGAGGCCAGAGACAAGCTCAAAAACGGCTATGGCATCGTCGCCCAGGCACAACCCGGTGCGTTTTTGGCCCAAGTCGACTTGGTGATTTGGGCCGTCAAGCCCCAGACATTCAAGGAAGCCGCCCTGCAGGTGCAGCCTCACACCCAAAATGCTTTGCACTTAAGCGTTGCCGCCGGCATCCGCAGCGACAGCATTGCACACTGGTTGGGCACTGAACGGGTGGTGCGCGCCATGCCCAACACGCCCGCGCTGATTGGCAAAGGTATCACGGCCCTCTTTGCGCGGCCTGCAGTCACGACCCAAGACAAAGACTGGATCAGCCAGGTGGTGGCCACCACCGGCGAATTTCTTTGGCTGGACGCAGAAAACCAGCTGGATGCAGTGACCGCCTTGTCCGGCTCGGGCCCCGCCTACATGTTTTACTTCATGGAGGCCATGACCGATGCTGGCGCCGACATGGGCCTCACACGCGAACAGGCCTACCAATTGGCGGTGGCCACCTTCATTGGAGCCGGTGAGCTGGCACGCAGCTCCACCAAGTCGCCCGAAATCCTGCGCCAAGGCGTGACCTCGAAGGGTGGCACCACGTATGCCGCCATCTCATCCATGGAAAACGACAACATCAAAGCCCTGTTTATCAGGGCCATGCACGCCGCACGCCAACGAGCCAAAGAGCTGGGCGACGAATTTGGTGGCGCCTGAAGTCAGAAACGGCGGAAATTGAACTGCCGACCCGCGTCATTTCGTAGCCATCGCACCACGGTAGTTTTCAGGTAATTCGAGCGCCCTGACACAGCAAGACGCCAAGCTTTGCTCGAGCGATGGTGTCCACTCCGTCAAGGCGATGCCAAGACACTTGAGACAAGCTTCGAAGCACGTCCATTCTTGCGCAAATGCGGGTGCGCGTTGTTCCGGCGACACTTTCGCAATCCGGTCATAGGTCTGCGGTCCGAGATAGCCCTGTGCAACGCGCTCCCAGTCGGGCAGCCAGTCAACGCCCGGCTCAACGCGCATCACATCGACGCCAATTGAAGCGCTCCTATGAATGGCAGCCACGCTCAACCCGGGCGCATGACTCACCGAAAGTCCAATACACGTCAGAGGCGAATCCAGAAAAATTGCTTGTCCTGGGTGCGATATAAGCGTTATCGACGCGGCTGGTCGATGCAGCAATGCGCCGAGCGTTTCGCGCAAAGCGGCGCGAATGCGATCCCGTGCAACGGATCGGATCGTGGCATCCGGGACAGCAATGCTGAAGACTGTAAAACCCTGATCTGAGAGAAGTTCATCCAACGCCAGATGGACGCTGTGTGACCATGAATGGACGGCGACCGGATCACGTATTTCTATCATCTCAATGGCGGGCCGGCGCCGCCGGACAACCTTTCCAGCTTGATGCGGCAGGAATGAATTCCCCTTTCATCACCAGCGTCAATGCCCCCAGTTTTGCATGGTCCGCCACGACCGCGCTGTAAAGCACCGCGCTACGCGGCCCCATGTAGACACGCTGCCCGATGATGACATGATCAATCTTCATCACACGGTCTTCGAACAAATGGGTTTGGGGACAGGCCAGCGCGTTCAATTCGCTGTAGTCGCCAATCGTTACACAATCGAATTCAGTGATATCGGTGGTGTCGAGGTACACGCCTTTGCCGATGCGGCTGCCCAATAGATTCAAGGCGATAGGCAGCCAGGGTGTGCCACGCAGATAGCGTATGAAATTGGGTACCGCAATCCCCTCATACAGATTGGTCACGCCCTCAGAGAGCCAGACAAACGGCGTCCACATCGGAACGCTGCATTTGCGGTAGCGCCGTATCAGCAACCACTTGAGTGCGGCGATGAAGATAAAGGTGCCCACGCCGTACATCAGACCAGCGATGGTCAGATAAAAAATGACGTCGCCCCAGCGGCCGTCGCCGGCCATCGGCATCACATTCAATACCACGGTGTAGCCGACCGAAATCACAATGGCATGCGGTGCAACGATGCGGAAGGCTTCAATCAGTCCGCGCGCCAGTCGGCGACCCGGTGAAGGCCGGTAGGTCAGCTTTTCAGGGAAGCCGCTGGTCTGTTCGCGGGCCGGCAGATTGATCGGCGGCGAGCCCAGCCAGGTATCGCCATCGCGCATTTTGTCATTGGCCGGCGCGCTGGAGTGCACCCCGATCAGAACGTTTTCCGGCAGTGTCGTCCCATCGGGAATATACGAGCCATTGCCCACGAAGCTGCGCCGTGAAATCACCGTCGGCCGCATCGTCATCCAGCCACCGTCGATATGCTCATCACCCAGCATGACCGCATCGGCAATGAATGTTTCGTCCCCAAGCGTGAGCATGTCCGGCACCAGCCCGAGCGCGGTCGAAATCTCGGCATCGCGTCCGACCTTGGCGCCGAGCAGCCGATACCAATAGGGGGCATACACCGTCGCATAGACGCCGTGCAAGACAGCGAGGCTGGACTCCTGGATCTGATTGACCAGCCACTTGGCGCAATACAGATTGCTGTGCACCGGCCAGCTGCCGGGCTTGAGTCGAGGCAACACAATCCAGCGGATACCGGCCGACAGCAGCGCGGTGCAGACGATCAGCACCCCGGTCGCCGGGAAGGCGAGCAGGAAATACTTGGCCAGCTGAAACGACAGATCAGTGCTGCGCAGCACGGGGAAACGCTCGACATCGTCGATCCAGTCAATCAGGATGAAGCTGGGAAATACCGGCAGGAAAAACAAGGTCGTAATCAGTAACGCCCCGAGTACAAAAAACATCGCTTCGATAAGCACGCGCTGGCGCGACAGGGCCGGTCGCGTCCGGTTCGATGCCGGATCAAAGGCGCCGATATCGCGTGCCGGGGAGCCTTGCCAGATTCGCCCGGGAGGCACGGCCTGCCCGTCGCTCAGCGCCGACTGGCCTTCCAGGTGGCCGAAAGCGCCGATCGCCGTATGACCTTCCAGGACGGCATAGGAACCAATGCATGCTTCATGACCGATGGTGATCGGGCCGAGCCGCAGTTCGCCATGTTCAACCCGTGCGTTCTCGAAATTGGCGGCATTGCCGATGCTGGTACCGTCGCCGATCGTCAGCAAGTCCGGCGCACGCAAGGTCATCGAGCCAATGACCACGTCACGGCCTATTTTTGCCCCGAGCGCTCGCAGCCACCAGGCGTAGATCGATGAGCCGCTCAGCAGATAGGCCGGGGCGGCTTCCACCAATCGATCCGCCAACCACCAACGATAGTAGGTGAGGCCCCAGAGCGGGTAACGCCCGGCTTTGAGGCGCCCAACGATCAGCCATTTACCGGCAATCGCCAGTGCAAACTCAAACAAGGTCGCAAGCAAAAACGCCGCCACCGATGCCAGGATGGCGACAGCCATTGAGTCGTCAGGCTCGCCCGTGAAGAAGTGATAGGTAAAGAACGGGGCCATCCATTGCGCCATGCTTATCGCCACCAGCGCCGGCACGGCGGCCGCTTGCGCCATGCCGCAGCGCCAGCGCCTGAAGGCCGAAGGAGGCACCCAATGAATATCGACCGCCGGCCCGCTCTCATGGGCTTCGGCCAGAACTTCGGCAATGCGGCCGACGCTGCGATTCTGATAGATGTCGCGGACCGTGACGTGGGCGAAGTGCGGGTCCATCCGTAACGCCGATGCCAGTCGCGCCGCAAACAGCGAATGGCCGCCGAGGTCGGAGAAAAAATCTGCACTGCGAACAATCGACTGACCAGGAAAAAGCTTGGCCAAGGCGGCGAACAAGGCGTGCTCGGCGGGCGTGTTCGGCGTATCCGAATGGATCGCGTCGCCTATAGCAAGCGCCAGCGGACGTGCCTTCAGTGCGTTGCGGTCGATCTTGCCGGAGGTGAGGCGCGGCATTTCTGCCAGCAGCTCGAAATAACCGGGCACCATGTACGCCGGCAGCGATTCTGCAAGCGCGGCGCGTAGGGCGGCACTGGCAATAGTGACGCCATTTTCCGGGACGATGAAGGCGATCAGCTGGTCGATGCCCTCCTCCTGGCGCAGCACCACCGCCACGGTGCCGATACCCGGCTGCCTGGCGAGCGCCGACTCGATCTCGCCCAGCTCCACCCGAAAGCCCCGAATTTTTACCTGGTCATCGGTGCGCCCCAGGCATTGCACACAGCCATCGGGATCGATGCGGGCCAGATCACCGGTACGGTAAAGACGCGCATCATGCACGTGGCGGCGCCATGGATTGGCGAGGAATTTTTCCGCCGTCAGATCGGGCCGCCCCAGATAACCGGCGGCAACCCCGGGCCCGGTGATGCACAGTTCGCCGACTTCGCCGCGCGGCATCAGAACGAGTCCGTCCTCCAGAGCGGGGTTGATGACGAGCAGGCCGTAATTTGGCAGCGGTCGTCCGATGGTGACCGGCTCGTTCGGTTGCAGCTCGGCCAGACTGGCCGACACGGTGGCTTCCGTCGGACCGTAGGTATTGAAGACCTGCCGACCCGGCCGGGCCCAGCGGTCGACCAAGGACTGCGGGCACATCTCACCCCCCAGATTAATCAGGCGCAGGGTCGGCACATCCTGATTGAACAAGGCCAGCAGGGTCGGCACCGCGTGCAGGACGGTCACCTGGTTGTCCAGCAAGGCCTGCGGCAAGGCTTCCGGATCAGACGCCACCTCTTTGGAGGCAATCCACAGCGTGGCGCCGGCCAGATAGCTGATCCAGATTTCCTCGAAAGACATGTCAAACGCCACCGAAAAACCCTGGTAGACCCGATCACTGTCGCGAATGCCCAGCAGCGCGTTTTCGCTGCGCAGAAAATGACAGATGCTGGCCTGACTGATTTCGATGCCCTTGGGCTTGCCGGTCGAGCCTGAGGTGTAGATGACGTACGCCGGGTGCGTCGGCAGCACGCCGTCGCGGCGACACAATGACAAGGACGGTGCCAACAAGTCCTCTGCCGTCCAGACGGTTCGGCCAAAGGCGCCGAGGAAAGGCGCGAACGCCGCACAAGTAACGATGCCGACCGCGCCAGCATCCTCCAGACACACGCCAATGCGCTCGACCGGTGCGTCGGCATCGAACGGCAACCACGCGGCACCGGCCTTCGCAATGCCGGCCTGCATCACCAGCAGCTCAATGCCGCGCGGGAGCCACAAACCGACGATCTGTCCGGCTTGCACGCCCGCCTGCAGCAGCCACGATGCGACCTGATCCGCCTGCGCGTTCAACGCCTGATAACTCAGTTGGCGATCACCGGAAATCAGTGCCACCTGATCCGGCACGCGGAGCGCCGTCGCCTCCAGCATATCGGCGAGAACTTCCATGCGGATCAATTCGGATTGGATTGGCCCGTACAAGATGTCCGGATGCGCGGAACTGTCAACAAGCACTTTATCCAGTGACTGCGATGTGGCGGGGAGATCAGCCACAAAAATTGGTGTCATAAAGGATATGTCGCAGGAAATGTTAAAAATAGTAGCACGATACAGCCGGGGTCGTTACCCCTCAAACCGCCGGCCCAGACGGCTTTTTATGTCAGGCTGTAACTGGCCACAATGCCAGCAAACAGGGTGAACCCCAGCCAGTGGTTCAAGCGAAAGGCCTTGAAGCAGCCCGCACGTGAGCGGCTGCGAATCAGGTTGTAGTGCCACGCGACCTGCCCCAGGGTCAGTAATATTGCTATATAAAATATAGCTTGCTGCGCATATGCAACGGGGGCTAGCGCCCAAATAGATATAAATAAAAGATAACAGAGCATGACCACCGGCACGTCCAGCCGCCCGAGCGTGATGGCGGACGTTTTCATGCCAATGAGCAAATCGTCGTCCCGGTCCACCATGGCGTACTCGGTGTCATAAGCCAGCACCCAAAACAGATTGCCCAGCATCAAAAGCCAGGCCAGCGGCGGCACGCTGGTGTGCACCGCAGAGAAGGCCATCGGAATGCCAAAACCGAACGCCACGCCCAGCACGGCTTGCGGCATGGAAAAGACCCGTTTGGCATAGGGGTAGACCAGCGTGACGGCCAGCGCTGCGAAAGACCAGCCAATGGTGGCGGCATTGGTGGTGAGCACCAGCGCAAACGCCAGCAGCGCCAGCGCCGCCCCGAGCAGCAGAGCCTCTTTCACCGACACGGCACCGGTGGTCACCGGGCGCCCTGCCGTGCGCTTGACGTGCCGATCAAACTCACGATCCGCCACGTCGTTGATGCAACAGCCCGCGCTGCGCATGAGGATGGTGCCCAGCGTGAACACCGCCAGCAAATGCCAGCCGGGAAAACCGTGCGCAGCGATCCACAGCGCACTCAAGGTCGGCCACAACAGCAGCAGCCAGCCGGCCGGCCGGCTCCAGCGGATGAGATCAAGGTACAGGGCAATGCGGGGGCGAAGACGGGCCTGAAAAGGATTCACGGTACAGCGATCAGGACAGGCGGGCCACGCCCGGCAACTCGCAGGCGTAGATGGCATTGCGCAGCGCCGCAATCGCCTCGTAACGGGTAAAGCTGCGCCGCCAGGCCAGCACCACCCGGCGCGTCGGCGGGTCACCTACGAACGGCAGGTACTTCACAAAAGCGTCTTCATCCCGCTTGCGCCGGGGCTTCGGCGCCAGGGCATCTTTGGGCACGCTCAGGCGCGGCACCAGCGTGACGCCCATGCCGGCGGCCACCATGTGCTTGATGGTCTCCAGGGACGAGCCTTCAAAACTCTTGCGAATGCCTTCGGCGTTGCTGGAAAAGCGGGCAAATTCCGGACACACCTCCAGCACATGGTCGCGAAAACAGTGGCCGCTGCCCAGCAGCAGCATGGTCTCGCGCTTGAGCTCTTCGGTGGTGACCTTGTCGTGCGCCGCCAGCGGGTGATGGGCGGGCACGGCGGCCAAAAAGGGCTCGTCATACAGGGGCGCAATGGCCAGCCCGGCATCCGGGAACGGCTCGGCCAGAATGGCGCAGTCGATTTCACCGGTGCGCAGCATCTCCAGCAGCTTGACGGTGAAGTTTTCCTGCAGTATCAACGGCATTTGCGGCTGGTGCGTGATCATCTGACGCACCAGATCGGGCAGCAGATACGGGCCGATGGTGTAGATCACGCCCAGCGTGAGCGGCCCGGCCAGCGGGTCCTTGCCGCGCTTGGCGATCTCACGGATAGCGGCCGCCTGCTCCAGCACCGCCTGCGCCTGACGCACAATTTCTTCACCCAGCGGCGTCACGGACACCTCATTGGCGCTGCGCTCGAAGAGCTTGACGTCCAACTCTTCTTCCAGCTTTTTGACAGCCACTGACAGCGTCGGCTGGGACACATAGCAAGCCTCGGCGGCCTTGCCAAAATGCCGCTCACGGGCCACGGCCACGATGTATTTAAGCTCGGTCAGTGTCATGGCGTGATTGTGGCATTCAAAGCCCCGCAAAAACAAGACTACGGCGCCAGCACCCGCAGTTGCATCAGGCGTCGGGACTCAGCCATCACCTCACTGCTGTAGTCCCCGCGCTGCGCACTGCGGCCGGTGGTCGCAATCGTGACCCATTGCCCCAGCGGCGCGCTGACCGTGGTCGCCAGCTGGCTGCGTGACTGGGTCGGCAAGTCGGAGCCGACGCGCTCGCCCACCGTGGCCGCCTGCACCTCGATCTCGACCATGACCGCTTGTTTGCCTCCGGGCCAGCGCGGCTGCACCGTGAGACTCTGGCCGGCGTCCATCCAGGTCACCGCATTGACCACCCCGCCCCCGCTGCTGCTCGCCGTGGCGCCCGATGCCGCCAGCGACGCGCTCTGCGCCACCGCCGACTGCACCCACTGCATCGGCAGCGACTGCCCCAGGCGCAAGCTGGCCTTGGCGCCATTGCGCACCCGGATCTGCTGCGGCGCGAGCGTCGGCTCGCGTGAGGAGGTGCTGACCGTGACGCCCCCGGTGTCTTCCACCTGCCGCAATTCCACCATCAAGTCGCGTTTGGGCAACTCCGCCAGCACGGGCGGCGCTGACAACGCCGACAGGGCGGTAAGAACGATGAGTTTCAAGGCAGTGTGTTTCATGATGAGGCCGATTGTTTCACGGTTGAATTCTCCAGCCAAATTCATGTCAAGCCTGACGTGCCACAATTTGACTTCTGCCTGATCAATGCACCAGCCGACACCTGTCAAAACCCCGAGGAAGCCCCCGTGAGCCAATTATTTTCCCCTTTGAAGTTGTCCTCCCCGCGCGGTGGCCTGACGCTGGCCAACCGGATCGTCATCGCCCCGATGTGCCAGTACTCCGCCATCAACGGCGCGGCGAGTGACTGGCATCTGGCGCACTGGACCAACCTGCTCAACAGCGGGGCCGCCCTCTTCACCATCGAGGCCACCGCCGTGACGGCGCAGGGGCGCATCACGCCCGCCTGTCTGGGCCTGTGGGACGACCGCACCGAGCAGGCGCTGGGTGACACCCTCCAGCGCGCCCGCCAACTGGCGCCCGCCATGCCCGTGTGCATCCAGCTCGCGCATGCCGGGCGCAAGGCCTCGAGTGCGCTGCCCTGGCACGGTGGGCAGCTGCTACCGATCAAGCAGGGCGGCTGGCAAACGGCAGGGCCGTCCGCCTTGCCGCAGTTGCCCGTTGAGCCGCTGCCCACAGCACTCACCGAGGAACAGATGGCGGATATCCGTGACGCCTTTGTCGTCGCCGCGCAGCGCGCCGATCGGCTGGGCATCGATGCCATCGAACTGCACGCCGCGCATGGCTATCTGCTGCACCAGTTCCTTTCGCCCCTGGCCAACCAGCGCAGCGACCACTACGGCGGCAGCTTTGACAACCGGGTGCGTTTCCCATTGGAAGTGTTTGCCGCCGTGCGCCAGGTCTTTGACGGCGCACTCGGCGTGCGGGTGTCCGCCACGGATTGGGTCGAAGGCGGTTGGGATGTCAAGCAGACCTCGGAATTCGCCCTGCGACTCAAAGCTTTGGGCTGCGACTTCATCCATGTGTCATCGGGCGGCCTGTCGCCCCAGCAGAAGATTGCCATCGGCCCGGCCTACCAGGTGCCGCTGGCGCGTCAGGTCCGCCAGGCGTCCGGCCTGACCACGATGGCCGTGGGCCTGATCACCGACCCGCAGCAGGCCGAGGCCATCCTGCAGGCCGGCGACGCCGACCTGATCGCCCTGGCCCGCGCTTTCCTCTACCAGCCGCGCTGGGGCTGGGAAGCCGCCGCCGCGCTGGGCGGCCAGGTGACGGCCAGCCCGCAGTACTGGCGCTGCCTGCCCCGGGAGGCGCAGAGCATTTTTGGCGATGTGCGGGTTGGCTCGCGCTGAAGCGGTGATTCAGCGTGCCAGCCCGCTCCTTGGGGGCTTACGCCTTCAGGTAATCCGTCTTGCCGCCGAGCCAGCGCATCACATGTTTTTCGGCCAGGTCAGCATGCTGATCGAGCATCAGCGGGGCCACCTCGCGCGCCCAAGCCAGTAAATCGGTGTCAGTGGCCAGATCGGCAAAGCGCAGCAGCGCGGCGCCCGACTGGCGTGCCCCCAGAAACTCGCCGGGGCCGCGAATCTCCAGGTCACGCCGGGCAATCTCAAAGCCATCGTTGGTTTCGGCCATGGCTTTCAGGCGGGCGCGGGCGGTTTCACCCAGCCGGGGCGCGTCGCCGGTGGAATACAGCAGCACGCAGGCCGATGCCGCCGCCCCGCGCCCGACCCGGCCGCGCAGCTGGTGCAACTGGCTGAGACCAAAGCGCTCGGCATGTTCGATCACCATCAGGCTGGCATTGGGCACATCGACCCCGACCTCAATCACCGTGGTGCTGACCAATACCCCCATCTGCCCGCTGGTGAACAAGGCCATCACCGCTTTCTTTTCGGCCACCGGCATGCGCGAGTGCAGCAGGCCGACCATGACACCGGGCAGCGCGGCACTCAAGTGCGCGTGCGTCTCGGTGGCGTTGGTCAAGTCCAGCGCTTCGCTCTCCTCAATCAGCGGGCAGACCCAGTAAATCTGCCGCCCTTCATTGAGTTGGAAGCGAATGCGCTCAATCACTTCATCACGGCGGGCATCATTCACCACTTTGGTAACGATGGGGGTGCGCCCCGGCGGCAATTCATCGATGGTGGAAACATCCAGATCAGCGTAGTAGCTCATCGCCAGTGTCCGGGGAATCGGGGTCGCCGTCATCATCAGGAGATGCGGTTCCTGATTACCCTCCGTCAGCTTGCTGCGCAGCGCCAGCCGTTGCGCCACGCCAAAACGGTGCTGTTCGTCGATGATGGCGAGCGCCAGGTTTTTGAACACCACTTTGTCCTGGATGACGGCATGCGTGCCCACCACCAGCCCGGCCTCACCGCTGGCAATCAGCGCCAGCATCTCGCGCCGTTCCTTGGTTTTCTGGCTGCCGGTGAGCCAGGCGGTCTTGATGCCCAGCGGCGCCAGCCAGCTCACCAATTTGGCAAAATGCTGCGTGGCCAGAATTTCGGTCGGCGCCATCAGGGCGCATTGCCAGCCGGCGTCGATGCAAATCGCCGCCGCCAGTGCCGCCACCACGGTTTTACCGGAGCCGACATCACCTTGCAGCAGGCGGTGCATCGGCACCGGCCGAGCCAGATCGCGCATGATTTCCGCGCTGACACGGCGCTGCGCTGCCGTGAGCTGAAACGGCAAGGCCGCGAGCAGTTGCTCGTGCCGGGGCAAGCTCCGGTCGGGCTGACCTTGCAGCCGTTCGCCCAGAGCTTGTCGATGGGCGCCGACGTCCGGACGAACCGGCATCAGCACCGGCGCCCGCAACCGGGCGCGCTCGCGTTTGGCCTGCAGTTGCGACAACTGCTGCGCCAGCAACTCTTCGGCCTTGAGCCGCTGCCAGGCCGGATGGCTGTGGTCCTCCAGCGTGGCCAGCGCTACATCCGGCGTCGGATGATGCAGAAATGATAGCGCCTCACGCATATTCCACGAGGGCTGGAGGCCGATTTGGCATAAAGTCTCAGGCAACAAAGTGTCCGCCAGCTCGGCACGGGCCAGCCCGCCCTGCACCGCCCGGCGCAAATAAACCTGCGGCAACCCGGCCACCGTGGGGTAGACCGGCGTCAGCGCCACCGCCAGTTCGCCGCCAGCGGCCTTGAATGCCGGGTGCATCATTTGCAATCCCGAAAAACCACCCCTGATTTCGCCCCGCGCCCGAATGCGGTTGCCGACCGCCAGCGCCTTTTGCTGCGAGGGGTAAAAGCTGAAGAAGCGCAGTGTGCAGGTGTCCGAGCCATCGTCCAGCGTCACCAGCAACTGGCGGTGGCCGGTGATCTTCACCTCACAGGACGTGACGACACCCTCGATCTGCACCACCTCGCCCTCACGCACATCGCGCAGCTTGACGATGCGAGTTTCATCTTCATAGCGCAATGGCAGGTGCAGCGCCAGGTCAATGTCGCGCACCAGCCCGAGCTTGCGCAGGGCTTTTTGCGGGCCGCTCAGGGGCTTGGCTTTGGAGGGCGGGGACGGCGCTGCGGTCATGGCGTGATTGTGGCTCAGGCAGTCAACTCTTCCGCGCACAAAATGGCAAGCGACACCGCAATGGAAATTTGTTTGATAATTCCCCGATGCATATCTCATTGGCCTCTCAGCTGCCCGGCATCTCCGCCTTGTGTGAGAGGTATGGAGTTGCCCACTTGGAACTGTTTGGCTCAGCGACCGGCGTGGAGTTCAACCCGGACTCCAGCGACTTTGACTTTTTGGTGGAGCTGGACGCGAAGCTACCCGGTTCTCGCGCCAAGCGCTGGACCGCGCTGGCGGACGAACTTGAACAGTTACTGGGCCGCCATGTTGATTTGGTGAACCCCCGCTACATCCGCAATCCCTACTTTTTGCAAACGGTCAATCAAAGCCGAACCGTCATTTATGACCGACAAAATACCCAAGCTGCTGGTTGATGCTCTGGGGGCCATCGATTCAGCCCGGGAGTTTGTTGAAGGCATCTCGTTGGACGGCTACACGGCCGACAAGATGCGCCGCTCGGCCGTAGAACGACAACTTGAAATTCTTGGGGAGGCGTGCTCGCGGTTGGTGAAACTGGAGCCCGACCTGATTGGATCGGTGATGAATTTGAAGCTGGCAATTGATCTGCGAAACCGGATCATCCACGGCTATGACTCGGTGGATGATGAAATTGTCTATTTCACCGTCACCGATGATCTGGAAGAATTGCGAGCCGGTTTATCAAACTTGCTGGCCGTGCGTGGCTGACTGCCGCCGAAACCCAAGCGCTCTGAGTTCTGGCTCTCCACTTGCTGCCATAAACATAGCGCCTTTCGCTTATACAACGTAGGCTACAGGCCTACTCCTTACAAATTTCGTGCCTTGACCGTCGCCGCCACGGCCAGCGCCACCACCACATCGCACACCGTCTTGCGGTCTGCCAGTGACAGCGTCATGTACCGCGCCAGCATTTCACGGTCCTGCATCGTCAGCACCGACATATCCGTACCTGAATCCTGCGCCTTGAAGGTTGGCGCCAAAGTGCCGAAGCGCAATTCGTCCGCACTCACATGCAACCAGTCGGCCAACACGCGCAGCTTGTCCTGCATCGGAATGGACTTGCCCAGCAGCCAGTTGCGCGCCGTATGGGACGTGATGCTCTTGCCCCAGTAGCGCAGATTGAATTCGTTGGCCACGAGTGTGGGCGATGGCCGGATGCCAATGCCCTTCAGCGCCAGCCGCAGCCGCTCGGCAAACGCATGGGTTTCAATCAACTGTGATGCTTTGGACATGCATCAGAAAGTAGGGGCAAGCCCTTGTTTCATTTCGATAAGAATTCAAATTATTTGTGAATATCGATTACATTCGATAACACAGGAGCCCCATCCATAGATGGCTCCACATCTTGCGGGGGGCCTGATGAAGTTTCAGCTGATTCACAAATTCAACTTGACGCGGTTGTTCATTGCGGCCGCGTTGTTGGGGTCGGCCTGCTTTCTTCACGCCGCGCACGCCAAGCGACAGCGGGCTTACCCCAAACGCCACCGAATCAACTTCTTCCTGGCCGCAAAACGTCTGACAGGCTCGCACTTCGGCTGGCCTTGACCGAGATTTCCTGATCGATGAATACCTGCCTGGATGGCATGCAGGTCAGAAAAACAACCAAGACCATCGCGACTTTTATGGAATCTGAATCATGAAATTGAAAACTATCCTGGCCTTGGCCATCTCAACAACTTTTTTGGCTGCTTGCGGGGGCGGAGGCGGTGGTGACACGGTGACAGGGCCAGTTGTGACGCCACTCTCATTTCCATTAGATGCTGCGTACACCAAAGCAATGACAAGCGGCATCAACTTAAACGGTACGGCAGTCAACGGCGCTGACACTTACACAATGTCTTTGTCCATCACACCGGCTGCGGATGGCACCTTTGAAGGATTGCAAAGCAAAAAAGCCGTCGAAACACTGACCATGAAAAAAAATGGCGTTGTTTTCGCCGTCACCAACATTGACGCCTACTTCAGCATCAATCCGCTCACGATGAAAGGTGCCAGTTATTCAGATGGTTCTTACGCCGTACAAACAAGCAACACTGGCGCTTACCCGACCTCTGCCAAAGTTGGCGATTCCGGTCCTCAGGGCACCTTAACCCTTTACAACAGCTTCGCCGATAGAACCGTGAAATCCACAACGCAGTCCTCATGGACGATGGAAGCCGATACAGCGACCACCGCTTACGGTTGCTCAAACAGCATCCTTCGAAACGCTGCGGGAGCACAAACTGGTACTGCAGCGGGCTGCTACAAAATTGACGCCAACGGCAACGTACTCGGTATGCGCTACACGCTGAGCGTCGCTGGCTTGACTTTGGTATTCAAGTAACCGACCAAGTACATCACCCGGTGCACCGGGGTCAGGTCTTGCTTGGAAAAACACTCCACGCCGGGGTAGCACCCGTCACGCTGTGGCACGACATTTCGTATTCCCGTGCAACTCAATATCCCCCATTTGGGGGATATCTAATTGCTGGTCTACGACATACGATTAACGCTCAACCTTTGGGCTTCCACGAAACCACGGGTCGATCGAGGTGATCGTCAACTGGCTTCGCTCAAAAACAATTAACAAAACTCGGAGTCTCCCCATGGCTACCCGCGCGGCGCCGAACTATCTGCCACTGACCCAGCAGGCCAACCAATAAGTTTTCGTGCTGGGTCCCAACGCCATTCCGAACGGGTCTTATCGCAAAGTTGAGCAATGATTCCGCTGACAGCAGCGATGCTTTCACCTAGCTCTCACCTGCAAGTGGTAGATGCCAAGGACGAAAGCGGTGCTGTCATAGTGATCGCAGGCGTACAGCATTGCGGGCGCTGATCTATCGGCTCTGAATCAAATAAAGCGGCCCTGAGCCGCTTTATTTATAACAATTCAGGCTCTAGCCCTCGTGCAATAAGCGTAAGAAGCTATTCTTTTAATAGCACTTCACCATCTTTTGTGTCGCGGGAAAAACGCCGTTTGCCATTGACCCTTTGCGTTAGGAGCTCACCATGGAATCCGTCATTCGCGTTATCCCCAGGGATGATTTTTCTCTGGGGCTCTGGTTCGACACCGGCGACCATCGCCTGTTCGATGCTCGCCCCTATTTGAAACGTGGCGTGTTTGTCCGCTTGCAAGATGTCGTTTTGTTCAAGCAGGCATTTGTTGCATTGGACACGGTGTGCTGGCCGGTCGATTTGGACATTGCACCTGAGACGATCTCTAACCGCTCGGCTGCTCTGGCAAACTGAGAGCTTGGATGCCGCGCCGTCCACTGCAATCCACAGTGGAAGCTCAGCCTGCAGACCCATAAAATGTTACAAATTCCCTAATTGAGAGCCACCCCATGTTGACGATTACCCGCAAGCTGGAATTCGATGCCGGCCACCGCATCCCGGACCACAAAAGTCAGTGTCGCAACCTGCACGGACACCGCTATACCCTGCTCATCACGCTGGTCGGCGCGGTGATTGAAAAAGAGGGGCAATCGGACAACGGCATGGTCATGGATTTTTCCGACATCAAAGCGCTGGCCAAAACCCATCTGGTCGATCTCTGGGACCATGCGTTTCTGGTCTACCGCAACGATACCGTGATTCGGCAATTCCTGGACAGCCTGCCGGATCACAAGACCGTCGTGCTGGATTGCATCCCCACGGTCGAAAATCTGGCCAACGCCGCCTTCGATATTCTAAAAAACGTCTACCAGGACCGCTACGGCACCGGCTTGTCCTTAAAGAAAATCACCCTGTATGAAACGCCCAATTGCTGGGCCGAGGTGGACGCCAGCGACCACCGGCATGGCTAACTCTTTTCCAGACGTCCGGCGCTAGCAGGCCTGTTTGGGGCTGCGACAATCACAGCCTTTCACTCTACTCTTGGTACGGGTTTGTCCAACCCTCAAGCACTATGCCCACCTCTTCGCCTGGCGCGACGCGCCCTTTCACCCTGAGCGACTTCGACTTTGTGCTGCCTGAAGCACTGATCGCCCAGCACCCGGCCCCCGAACGCAGCGGCTCGCGGCTGCTGGACGGTACCGGTACCCCACCGATAGACCGGATTTTCCGCGACCTGCCCTCCCTGCTGAACCCCGGCGATCTGCTGGTATTCAACGACACTAAGGTCATCAATGCCCGCCTGTTTGGCGAAAAACCCACCGGCGGCAAGCTGGAACTGCTGATTGAGCGGGTACTGGGCGGCAACCAGGTGGCGGCCCACATGCGCGTAAGCAAAAAGCCCGAAGTCGGCACCACCGTGGCCCTGGTCGGCGCGCCCGGCAGCCACGACAACCTGCGCGCCACGCTGCTGGGCCGCTGGCCGGATGCCGAAGGTGCCCTGTTCCGCTTTGTGCTGTCCAACGACGCCGGCGACGACCCGCACACCCTGATGGCACGCCACGGCCATGTGCCGCTGCCGCCCTATATCACCCACGCCGATTCCACCGAGGACGCCGCGCGCTACCAGACCGTCTTCGCCAAAAATCCGGGGGCCGTGGCCGCCCCCACCGCCGCGCTGCATTTTGACGAGGCCCTGCTCGCCGCCATTGACGCGATGGGCGTGCAGCGCGCTCACGTCACGCTGCATGTGGGTGCCGGCACGTTTCAGCCCGTCAAGACCGAAAACCTGGCCGAGCACCAGATGCACAGCGAGTGGTACGACGTGCCGCTGGCGACGCAGCAGGCCATTGCCGATTGCCGCGCGCGCGGCGGCCGCGTGGTGGCGGTGGGCACCACCACCGTGCGCACGCTGGAGTCCTGGGCCCAGACCGGCCAGGCATCCGGCGACACCCGCATCTTCATCACGCCGGGGTTTGACTTCCAATGGGTGGACCTGCTGGTCACCAACTTTCACCTGCCCAAATCCAGCCTGATGATGCTGGTCAGTGCTTTTGCGGGCTACGAGCACATCATGGCCCTGTACAGTACGGCGATTGCACGCAACTACCGGTTTTTCAGTTATGGTGACGCCATGCTGCTGACGCGCCAACGCTGAAGCACAAACCGAGGCAGGAGGATACGCAACGATGAACACCTTCCAAAAACGCACGGCCATTCGCATCGCGGCGGTGAGCATTTTGCTGGCCTCTTTGGCCAGCCCCATCGCCTGGTACGTGGCGCGCGAAAGTGCGGAGGAAAGCATTGTTTCGCTGGCCATCGAAGAATCAGATCAATTGCTGCACCACTACAACGCCATCGATCTGAGCGGCCCGAAGGCCACTGCGCAGGCCACTGTGGCGGCGGAAACTATTTCAGGCGGCTTGTTTGACATCGCTGAAATCTACGACCATCAGGGGAAAAAACTCGCGGAATCACTGACCGCAGCGGGGACCACGGTGGAGCCGTTGCTGCCACATCATGGGGTACCCAACTACACAGAGGCTTCTTACAAGAGCCTGAAACTGTCAGGCGGTGTCTGGGTCATGCGGGTGTTCGTGCCGCTGCGCAATTCGGCCACTGACTTGAGCCTGCCCATCACGGGCTATTTCGAGGGGGTCCGCGTGGTGCCGGCTTGGCAACAGGCTCAAATCTTCGCCAGCGCCTGGACCGTGGCATTGATGGTCGGCCTGGCCTCTCTGCTGTGCGGTGCTGCGCTCTATCCGGTGGTGGTGCATCTATCGGCCGACAACGAACGCAAAGCGCGCGAGGTGCTGGACTCGCATATCTCGATGATGGAGGCGCTCGGGCGCGCCATTGCCAAACGGGACTCCGATACCGGCGCCCACAATTACCGGGTGGCCTGGATTGCCGCCAGCATTGCCGAGCGCATGGGCTTCGTGGGCCGTGCGATGCAGGCGCTGATTGCGGGCAGTTTTTTGCACGATGTGGGCAAGATCGGCATTCCCGACGCCATTCTGCTCAAACCCGGCAAACTTGACGCTGCGGAGTTTGTCATCATGCGCACCCACGTCGCCCAAGGGGAGGGAATTGTCACCGGCATGGGCTGGCTCGATGGTGCCAACGCCGTGGTGGCCGCCCATCACGAAAAATGGAATGGCACCGGCTATCCGCGCCAGCTCGTGGGCGAGGCGATCCCGCTGGCGGCGCGTATTTTTGCCGTGGCCGATGTCTTTGATGCCCTCTGCTCCAAGCGTCCGTACAAGGAGCCCATGGGCTTCGAGGCCGCGATGGCGATTCTTGAGCAAGACACCGGAAGCCATTTCGATCCGGCCGTCATAGCGGTGTTTCGCCCAATGGCGCGCCCTATTTTTGATCGCTTGGCGAACAGTTCAGAAGACGATGCCCGTCAGTTGCTGGAAGACCGCGTCCGCCAGCACTTTGATCTGTGACGGCGGCGGCAGGCATGAAAGACAATAGCGCCCATGCTCCAATTTGAACTGCTCCAAACCGATCCCGCCACCCACACGCCCGAGGGCGCCTACCCCGGCTCGCACGCCCGGCGCGGCCGCCTCACGCTCAACCATGGCGTGGTGGAAACCCCCATCTTCATGCCGGTCGGCACCTATGGCACCGTCAAAGGCGTGACGCCCACCAGCCTGGAAGACATGGGTGCGCAAATCATCCTCGGCAACACCTTCCATTTGTGGATGCGCCCCGGACTGGACGTGATGGCGCAGTTTGGCGGCCTGCACCAGTTCGAGAAGTGGGACAAGCCGATCCTGACCGACTCCGGCGGCTTTCAGGTCTGGAGCCTGGGCGAAATGCGCAAGATTACGGAAGAAGGCGTCAAGTTTTCCTCCCCGGTGAACGGCGACAAGCTGTTTTTGACGCCCGAGATCTCGATGCAGATCCAGACCGTACTCAACAGCGACATCGTCATGCAGTTTGACGAGTGCACACCCTATATTTCGGTTGAGCCCAAGACCAAAGGCCAACTCACCACCGAGGCCGAGGCGCGCTATTCCATGGAACTCAGCCTGCGCTGGGCCAAGCGCTGCAAAACCGAGTTTGCGCGGCTGGAAAACCCGAATGCCCTGTTTGGCATTGTGCAAGGCGGCATGTTCGAGCACCTGCGCCAGGAGTCGCTGGAGCAACTGGTGGAACTGGATTTTCCCGGTTACGCCGTCGGCGGCGTCAGTGTGGGTGAGCCCAAGGACGAAATGCTGCGCATCATGGCGCACTCGCCGCACCGCCTGCCCGCCGACAAGCCACGCTACCTGATGGGCGTCGGCACGCCGGAAGATCTGGTCGCCGGCGTGGCGCAGGGCGTGGACATGTTTGACTGCGTGATGCCGACACGCAACGCCCGCAACGGCCACCTGTTCACCCGCTATGGCGACCTGAAAATCCGCAACGCCCGCCACAAGACCGACGAGCGGCCACTGGATGAAACCTGCACCTGCTATGCCTGCCGGGGTAGCACACGGCCGGACGGCAGCACCTCCGGCGGCTTCAGCCGCGCCTATCTGCACCACCTGGACCGCTGCGGAGAAATGCTGGGCCCGATGCTGGCCAGCATCCACAACCTGCACTACTTCCTGAACCTGATGCGCGAAGTGCGCGAAGCGCTGGACGCCGGGCGCTTTGGCGCGTTTGTGGCGCAGTTTCATGCGGATCGGGCACGCGGGGTGTAAGCCAGAAATGCTATTAAATTAATAGCTACTTGCGCTTAATGCACGGGGGCTAGAGGCCTAATTGCTTATAAAAACCGTCAGCACCCCGGTGTACCCATACAGATGGTTGCGGGCGATCTCGCCACCGGCAAAGAAGCCGACCAGCGGCACATCGCCCAGCGCGCGGCGCACGATTTGCAGCTCGGCACTGGGGCCACCGAAATGCGGACCACCGCGCCCCGAACAGCTGACGTAGACGGCGCCCGCGATGCCACGCGCCGGATGCGGGGCTGACTCGGCCTCCGACGCTGCCAGTGCGCTCGCGGTTTCCACCGGCAATTCTTCCGGCTCCAGCTCTTCACGGATCTCGGCGCAGACACGGATCAAATCGGTTCTGGCAGCCTGTACATTACGCTGGCAAAAAGCCAGCTGCATGCCCACTTCCAGCTGGTCTGCCACGGCTACGCCGCGCCGCGCCGGATCCAGGCCGATGATGTGACGCACGATCACATCACTGCCAAAGTTACCGGTACGGCTGACGGCAACCCCGTCGCCCGCCGGGCCACCACTGTCCGCCGGGTGCATCAAGCCCACCAGAGTGGCGCGCACTGTCATGAGCGCCTGTTCGGGCTGATCCAGCGACACCTTGAGTTCGCGCAACATCACATCCAGCGCCGGCTCGCCGTCCAGCTGGGTCACCACATTGTTCTCGGCAGCGGTAACCTGATGGTCCCGGGCCACTGGCAAACAGCCCTGCGTGACACGCGACACCAAATTCACCCCCTCGCCGAAAGCGACACCGCTCAAGCCGCCACTGAACACACCACTGGCGGCGCCCTGCCCACTGATATTGCCATTGCCGCCGACGGCAAACTGAACCAGTTTTGAGCGGCCTGACGACAAACCGCCGAACAGATAACCCGACGCCGTGCGGTTGGCCATCTCTTCGATCAGCTCGGTCAGGTCGGGGGTATTTGCATCAGCGTGAATCAGGGCGGTATGGGCCTCAAAACCCAAGCCCAGCGGCGCCACACCGGAAAACACCCGGTACTGGTCGGTCGGCAGCTCGCACAACATCACGGCCAGCGCCGGCTCGTCAAAATACTCCACGTTGTTGGAGGCGATTCCGATCCCCACCGTGCCCGACCAATCGGTGATTTCCGGCAATTCGGCACTCAGGTGATCCAGAATGTCCTGGGCTTGCGCTGCGTAGTGGTCGGTGATGTAGAGCAGGGCCAGCGTGGGGCTGCTGGCATAACCGTGCAGCGCCATCTGGGCCCGCAGTTGCGCCAACACCAAACCGGCCGCCATGCGCCACTGCGGATGCGTGGCATGGCCGTAGGGAAACAGCTTCATCGTCGGCCTCGCTGAGGTTGTGTCAGCCGTTGCGGCCGGTCGTCTTTTTTACAGTCTTCCTGGTTGCAGCTCTTGGTTTAGCTGCGTTAGCAGCTACTTTTTTAGTTGCCTTGCCGGCGTCTTTCATGGCGCCGGCGGCTATGTGCTGAAACTGCTGCGTCAGCGAACCCCAAAGCTGCATCGGATCAACCAGCCCAGCTGCCGCCGTGGTGGCGGGCTTGGCGGTAGACGCCGCGTTCTCCGGGGCGGGCGGCACAGTGGAGGATGCCGGCGCTACCGGCTTGGGCGTGAACGCGTTCGCCATATCGCCGATGTTGACATTCATGCCCTTGAGCGTGGCCAGGGTCATTTTTTGTACCTCCAGCGCCTGCACGGTGGCACCCAGGGCCTTGGAGTTTTGTTCCAGCCAGAAATGCACGGTCTTGAGTTCAGAGATGCGCTTGTCCAGCTCTTCCACATTGAGGGTGGGCGCAATCCAGTTGCCCAGATTAGGCATCTGCGGAACCGTCTGGGATGCCCCCTTGGCCAGGTTCTGGAGAAAGTCAAAACCGGGAACGAATTTACCGAAGCCAGCGTCTGGTGAATCACTCATGGTTGCTCCAAAGGGGGTTGCCTGAATTGAACTGGTAACAGCTTACCCCAATGTGGACAGGATGGCGATGCCCTTCAACGGCTCAGCGCTGGCGAACTGGATGCCCCCGGGTCGCAATCAATCGGTGTTCGCAAAACGTCAGCCGCTTGCTTGTAGTGAGCACTGGGCGATACTTGAGCTCATGCTGTTGGATTTCCTATTCGGCAATCCAGTTCGCCCCAGCAGGAACAGTCAGAATTGAGGGGCAGTGACCGGCAGCTTCGCGGAATCGATGCCCTCGCATAGCGCATTGTCTACCGTCAGGTTGCCACTGGCGTCGAGTTTCACGGTCCAGATCGTGTCGTAGTCGGCGCTCGGCCAAGTGGTCGGACTGAGCAGTGGGAGGCTACTTCCGCCATAGCTGTTGAGGAGCGCATTGATCAGCGGTCTGATACGTCCTGACTCCCACGCTACCAGCACGGTTTTATTGGAGAACTTGCCCCCGGTAAAGAAAAAGTCACTGGTGAGCTGAGATTGGCTTGGATCAAATAACGAGAAGGACGAGACCAGGAAAAAGGGCAAATTATTGGCGACAGCATAGGGCAGTACCGTTAATGAGGGCCTGACGTACGAAACATTTTTGATGGTACTGATGGAATACCACTGCGCGGGGTCAACCGAATAAACCATGTCCGGGCGACTGATTTTGTTTTGCAGTGCGTTGGGAAGGTCCAGCGCGCGCCATTGCCCCGCGCCCACAAAGTTGCCGTCTTCAAACTTCATCCCCGTGTCCGGATGCGCCTCTGCATGCCGAATAATGTAGATTGTCTGGTTGGTGCTGCTGTTCGCCGGAACTACGGCACCATCAACTCCTGCCGCCCGTGCAGTGCTGAAATAGGACTGCTGGGTGTAGGTACAGGAGGCGCTGAATGACTGGTGCGATGGCAGCACGGGGTAAGTGGCAGGCGGGTTCAGCTTGCTGTCGTAGGTCACCAGGCTGGCACTGCCAGACGGGTTGATCGACACCGCATAGACATGGTTGGGATCCACATAGCGCGTTGGAAGCGTCAGGCTGGAGCCATAGAGTTTATTGATATTTGCCAGCATGGCGCTGGTAGTGTCCCATGGCGCGGAGAATACATAGTGACCAGAGGCGTTTGGCTTGTTGATGATGTCCGATACCAGTGCAGCGTTGTTGTCCTTCGTGTCGTTGAACACCAGCCCCTTGCAATCCGCGCAGTATGAAGTCGGCACAGCAACGCCATCGGGCACGGATCCTGGGGCATAAGCTGCGTTGAGCGGGTAGCTGTTGGCGGTATAGGGGGGGCCCGCTTTATCAACCGGCAGAGAGATTTGGTTGAGAAGGGCGAACTGCTGGATGTACCCAAGTGCCGCCATGTCAGGGTAATTGTTTGCGGTTTGCAAATGGGTCATCGGCGTTAGCGCGTGGATGGCTCTTGCGTTCTGCGTGCCCAGTACCTGCTGCTTCAGGTAGCTGGCCAACAAGAGCGAGCGCTGCAAGCCCTGATTGCTGAGGTTTGCGGTGTCTTGGTTGACGTCCCCGGATACGTTGTGAGCCAGATCCGGGCTTACAACGAAGATCAGGTTGATGTTATCGGCGCTTAGCGCAACCGGCCCGGAAGAGCCTGCGCATGCGGAAAGCAGCGACAGCGCGAGGCTCAGGAGAAGCGAATAGACCACGGGAATTATTTTCATCGGATTTTCCTTGAAGACGGGTCAGACTGCGCACGACTGTATGGCAAGTTTTGCGCGGGCGCTCCTCCTTTTTTAAAAGTGGGCATTGATGCCGCTGACACGGCTTTGCTCTATGTTCGCTGGCAAGGCAGAAACTGACCACAAACCGACCGCCACCATGGCCGGTATACGCTTGCGCTGCGCCTGCGGCCAGCGCCAGAAAGGCAGTGGCCGCGCGCATCGAATTAAATGACAACAATTTCATTAAATACTGCGGTGATCAGATAACAACTCGCACATTGTCTTTTACGTAGTCGGTTTCAGATGTGCGCCGATTGACGTAGCGCACTTGACATCCCCTGCATACCCGAACTATCAGCTCACTTCGGCTCCATGATAAACCCGATCTTCTTTAGCCCCGCCTGCTGCGCCGCCGCCATGAGCAGCGCCACGCGTTCGTAACGCACCGCCTTGTCACCGCGAATGTGCAGCTCGGGCTGCGGCTGCTTGACGGCGGCTGCACTGAGTTGCGGCCCCAGATCGGCTTCGGCCAGCGGCGCTTCATTCCAGTAGTAGGCACCGGCGGCATCCACGCTCAAGCGGATGGTTTCCGGCTTGGCGTCTTGCGGCTGGTGGGTGGCACGCGGCAGGTCGATATTGATCGCGTGTTTCATCACCGGCACGGTGATGATGAAGATGATGAGCAGCACCAGCATGACATCCACCAGCGGCGTCATGTTGATTTCGTTCATGACTTCATCGCTGTCGTCTTGCGTTCCGAAGGCCATGATCTCAGGCTTTCCGGATCGGCAACACCTTGCTGCCAGGGTTGAACGCGCTGCTGGAACCGATCCGCGAGCCGGTCACAAAGAGCGCGTGCAGGTCGTAGGCAAAGCGGTTCAGTTTGCCCAGCACACCCTTGTTGCCGCGCACCAGCGCGTTGTAGCCAAGCACCGCAGGAATGGCCACCGCCAGCCCGAGCGCCGTCATGATGAGCGACTCGCCAATCGGCCCGGCCACCTTGTCGATGGTGGATTGACCCGCCGCCCCGATCGCCAACAGCGCGTGGTAAATGCCCCAGACCGTGCCGAACAGACCGACAAACGGCGCCGTGGAGCCGACCGAGGCCAGCACCGCCAGCCCCGACTGCAACTGGGCCGTGGCTTCGTCCATCGAGCTGCGCAGGCAGCGTGTCACCCAGTCGTTGCGGTCGAGCGAATCATTCAGGTGCGGCTGACTACCGCGCGGCTGCAGATGCGCATCCGCCGCCTGGCCCTTGATCGCCAGTTGGCGAAACGGATTGGTTTCATCGCCGCCGAGCTGCTTCAGCCCATCGGAAAAATCAGGCGCGAGCCAGAATTTTTCGGTCGCCTTCGCGTCCCTGGCCATCTGGCGCAAGCCCAGGGCTTTGATGAGGATGACCATCCAGGAGGCGAGGGACATGATCAATAGCAGCAAGGCGACGCTACGGGTGACCCCGTCGCCCTGCGTCCACAGCGTTAAAAGTCCGGATTGAGAATTCATGACTAGTTACTCCAAAACAAAATTAACAGGAACGCTGAACCACATGGTTTCAGGGACACCGCCACGTTTTCCGGGCACGTAGCGCCAGCGCTGCACCGTGGCCAAGGCGGCCAGGTCAAGTCGCTCAAAACCACTGGACTGGCGGACTTCAGCCTTCTGAGCTGTGCCATCCGAACCGATCAACACCCGCACGATCACCTTGCCCTGTTCACCGAGGCGCCTGCTGTTGGCGGGGTAGGCGGGCTTGGGGTTGTGCAGGTAGTCGGCATCGCTGGAGGGCAGCTCGATGTGTGGCGATGCGGAGGGTGCTGGCGGGCCGGGCGTCGCCGCCACCGGGGCCAGCAGAGGCACCATTGCCACGGGTTCATGCACATCGCCGACCGGCGCATTCGGGGCGGGCGTCGGGTCGGCAAGGGCTATCGGCATCGGTGGCGGTGGTGCTGCTGTTTTGCGAGTCGCCGGCTGCCACACCGGCTTGCGTGCCGCAGGGGGTGGCGGCACATTTTGGGGCACAGGCGGCTCAATGAGCTCACTGAGAATTTCCACTGGCAGTACCGCAGCCACGGCACGCTGGATCAAGCCGGTTTGCAGCAGCCACAGCGCGCCCAGATGAAGCAGCACGACGCTGCCCGCTATGACGCTGTGACGAGACCGAAAAAAACGTTTCATGATGGCAACCAAAGGGCAAACATGGGGCGCATTTCAAAAGATCCGGCTAATCTGGCTCACGCCAACCAATATCAGCAAACCGGCGCTGAGCGTTTCAATCCGCGCACGCCACGGGCCCAGCTGCTCACGCAATCGAGCACCAAAGTAGGCGATACCCAGTCCGTACACCACCGACGGCACGACGATGGCGCCCAGACCAAAGCCACACCCCAGCAACCAACCGCTGAGCGCATGGCCCGAGGCCGCCGCCGAGAACAGCACAATGCCCAGCGGCCCGCAAGGCGTCAGCGCCATGCCAACGCCCATCAGGAACAAGCCACCCGGCAACAGGGGCCGCGGTTCAGTGCGCACATCGAAGCGGCGCATGGGCACGCCATCGGCATTGGGTTTTGCTGCACCCGCGCAAGCCGACTGTCGCTGCCATAAGAGCGCTAACCCGACCATCAGGGTGGCAGCGCCAATGACCAAGTGCAACACCGGCGAGGCCACCGTACTGTCGTTGATATAGTCGCCCGCCCAGCCCGCCAGCGCCCCAAACAGCGAATAACCCGACAAACGACCGAGGGACAGTGGCAGCACCACCCGCCAGGAGCGGCGCCAGTTGAAGTCACGCGCCAGAAACACCGGTCCCAGATACGGCAGGCAACTCACCAAGCACGGCCCCATGCCATAGACCAGCCCCAGCAACAGGGCCATGGGCAGGCCGACGATGGTCTCAACCGGCAGCATCGCAGGCCTCGGCCAGAAACTCGTTGCGCGCCAGAATGGCGGCTCCAAACGCGGTGGTCGTCTGCGGAAACGCGGGCACCACCAACTCGCGCTGCAACTCGTCTTGCAAAGCAGCTACCAGGCCTTTGTTCAAGGCCGGACCGCCGTCGAAATAAACGCGATCCTCCAGCCCAACCCGCTTGGCCAGTCGTGCCGTGCGAACCGCAATCGAGTAGTGAATGCCGGCGATGATTTCTGACTTGCCGTGGCCATTGGCCAGCAAGCCAATAATTTCGGATTCGGCAAACACGGTACAGGTGCTGTTGATCTTGAGCGGCGCACAGGTGCCCCTGAAGTGGTAGTCGCCCAGTTCTTCCAGATCGAGCTCCAGGTTGCGCGCAGCCACGTCCAGAAAGCGCCCGGTGCCCGCCGCGCACTTGTCGTTCATCGCAAAGTTCACGACATTGCCGGTGTCGTCAATCTGAATCGCCTTGGAATCTTGCCCGCCAATGTTGATGATGGTGCGCACGCCACCATAGGCCTTGCCGGTCTCGAAGGCCCCGATGGCATTGGCGGTAATCTCACTGATCGATTCGTCCGCTTCCTTGAACAGCTTGCGGCCGTAGCCGGTCGCAATCAGGTAGCGCACGTCCTCGCGTTGCAAACCGAGCTGACTGAGCAAGGCCTGCAAAGCAGCTATCGAGTTCTTGTGAAACAAACTACCCGACGACGTGACATGCACCCCGGCGAGTTGGCCGGCCTCATCCACCACCGCGACTTTGATGGCGGTCGAACCGACATCGATGCCTGCAAAATAGTTCATGCTTGCCTCTTTTTCTTGTTCTTCAGGGATTCGAGAAACGCCTCGATGCGGGTGGACATCTGGCCTTTATCGTCCGGGCTGTAATCAGTCTCGATGTACAACATGGGAATACCGGCCCGATTGAATTCCTCCGCCACACTGCGGTATTCCATCTCGTACACCTGGCAACCGGCAAAGGCCTGGTACACGACACCGTCGGCCTTGAACTCTTTGACCAGGTCCAGCAAGCGGCGCCTGCGGTCGTCGTTGCGCGTGAAAATCGGACAGGTACAGGGTTTCAGGTACTTGTCGGCCAGGCTGTCCACCATGTCATTGACGCGCCACTCGTCCACCGCAGTCATGTCGTACAACATGCGGTTGGAGGAACAGGTCTCATCGGTTACCACCACGCCGCCGGATTCTTCAATCAGCAAAGGCAGCTTGAGGTTGGGAAATATCGGCGGCGAGCCGGTGAACAAGACACGCGGCGCCTTGCTCTGCACCGCCTTGAATCCGTCCAGCTCGCGTTGCGCCAGTTCTTCGTTGAGCTTCTCCACCGCTTCGGTCCAGCACTCAATGTTGTCAAAGAAATAGGCGTTGGTGACGAGGAACGCATCCTTGCCCAAAATGATGGAAGGCGAAATGCGGCGAAAGTTGTGCAGCTTGCGAAACGCCACCTGCGCGCGCCCGATCTTGCGAATCGCGTCCTTCAGGTTCTTGCGCGTCAGTTTGCGCCCGGTCAATTCACGCAGACGCACAGCAAACTCGCGCACCGAGCGCTGCCAGTATTCGCGCGAAGCCTCGCTCTCCTTGGAGTTAGGAAACTCCAGATCAAACACGGTATAGCCCAAACTTTCAATCATGACGCTGGACTTTTTTTTCTGGTCGCAGGTGGTCGGATTGACGATCAGATCGGGCTTGCCGATTTTTGGAATGATGTTGTCGGAACTGAGCATGCCTAAAGTGGCCTTCACCAGCGAGCAGGACTTGGCGGGCATGAAATCACCGCCGCGCTGGTCGTAGTGGTAGGAGCCATTGCACAGCCGCATCGGCGTGGCGCCGAAGGCGTAAATCAACTCTTCCGGCGCCTGGATGCAGGTGGTGCCGACCAACAGGCCCTCATGCGGCACGTCTTCACCCAGGCAGTAAACCGTTTGGAACAGGTCGTAGAAATACTGCATCGCCGCCGGGTTGTCCGGGAAGTCGTTGACGATGTGGTCCAGCACCGTTTGCGACTCACCGGCTTGGCGCGAGCGGCTGTAGGGCACCGGCTGAATCGGGATGACTTTGTGTAATTTATTTTCCATCGTGGCAGCCCTTGTTCATGCGTTTAATAAAACCCGCCTCGGTGGCCTCGAAGATCGGAATGCCGCAAAAGGTCGCTTTGAGCGCACCGGGTTCCGGGCAGGAGGCGACGCACTTGAGGCACAGCGTGCAGTCATCGGTCATGATGTCAACGGTCTTGACGTCGTCGGCGATTTCCTTGATTTCCATGTCGCAGACGCGGTAGCAGTCGCCGCAGCGGGTGCATTTGTCACCGTCTTTTTTGAGCTTGAGCAAAGCGGGTTTGGAGATCAGGTAATGCAGCGCGCTCATCGGGCAGAAGAAACAAAAAAAGCGTTTCTTGACAAACGAGCCGACCAGAAACAAGCCCGTCACGGCCATGCCCAAAACCGTCATCACCAGCGCGGTCATGCTGGAAAAATCCACCGTGAACTGTGAAAAATCCCCGGTGAACAGCGGCAAAATCATGCGTGCCGGACAGATCAGGCAAAAAGGCGGGCTCATGTCGCGCGAGAAGATGCCGCCACCGACACCGAGCGGGATCAGGATCATCAGCGCCAGCAAGATGTATTTGATTTTGGTGAGCTGCTTGAACTGCCCCTGGGTGTATTTGGAATAGCGAACGCCCAGGCTGCGGCGCAGCGCGGTGATCCAGTCCTGAATGGTGCCGAGCGGGCAGACAAAGCCGCACCAGCCCTTGTTGAGCACGATGAACCACAGGGCAAAGAGCAGGAAACCGGTCAGGATGGCGAGCCCCGCGGCCGTGAACAACATCGCCAGCGGCCGGCCCAACTGATGTTGCAAGGGCAGCAAATAACACACCCCCGCCCGGCCTTCTTTGTTGTAGCCACAGGAGAAAAACGGCAGGTGCGTTCCAAGGTCGATGGCGAGGTAGCCGCCATACACAAAAAGCACAAAGGCGACCAACTGAAACCAGAACCGAAAGCGGTTGAAATCGACTTGGTTGACCGCGTCACGCACCGCTTGCAGGCGCGTAGGGGTGGGTGCTTTTTTCACGGATGGGCGGGGTGGCTTACTTGGTTTCATTGAAGCGCACGTCCTGAAAAGTCTTGATCCGGCGCCGCCGGTACAGATAGACAGCCACACCGCAGAACAACACGAACAACAGGCTGACGCCCAGGCCCCAGGCATAGGAACGGTAGTCTTCGATTGCCGGGTAATAACTGCCCGCCAGCGTGGCCTGGTAGCGCACGCTGGTGTAGGGTTGATCCTTGTGCTTGCCGAACTCCGTTGCACTGGTGTCCGCGATCACCAGATAGGTTCCTTTGAAGCGCTTCTGGAAATCATTCCAGGGCGGAAAGTAGTCGCGAATCACCTGAAAACTGACCCGGCCCTGTTCGTCGCTCACGGCCTCCTTGCTCCAGCCCTCGTGACTGACAAAGCGCACGCGAGCGCCTTGTGCCGGCAAGCCTTTTTGCAGAATCACGAAGGCTTGTTCATCGCCGGATTTGAGCTGAAAGAACGTTGGCTCGGTCGCAGCTTTTTCACGCACGATCTCAATCGGTGCCGTCTCCAGCACACGCGCCGCCGTCAGCGCCACCGAGCGCTCCTCTTCATCGCCACCATGACTGAAGTTGCTCACTTCCGCCTTGGCCACGCTGATGTTGAGCGTGTCGCCTTGCAACTTGCGGGTGGTCACATAGAGCCGGTAGTAGCCTTGCACCGGCATGGCAAACGAGAGATTTTTCTTGCCCTCTTCCGGCGCTGGCAAGGCCTCACCGGTGAGCGCGCCTTGCGGCTTGACCAGCAGGGTCTCGGCAGGTGCCTCAGCATCTTCTTTGGCGAAGCCGGATTTCACCGGATCGGTGCCGGCCCGCAACCACAGGCGTTTGGTCGGCGGGCCGGAGCGATCACCGCCCATGCTCATGCCGCCCATGCCCCCCATGCCTGCGCGCGGTGGACCATCGCCACGGGCCGGTGGCGAGTCTGACAACCAGACCGCCCCGCTGCCTCCGCGCATCGCCATGCCCATGCCTGCGGGTCGCGTCGCAGCGCGGGCGGGAGCCTCGGACCTGGCAGGTGCGGCTTTGTCCGTCACCGATTTGCTTGCCGGAGCGCCATGCGGGTGTTCGGCGACGGGCGCAGGTGCTGCAGCCTGTGCCGGTGCAGCGCTTTCTGCCGCCTTGGCACGGTCAGCGGCACGCTTCTGGTAGAAAGCGCGCTTCTCCCCCTGGCTGGCGCCCTCAGGCGGTCGCCCGCCCCCGTCTTGCGCCAGAACGAAGCCGCACGCCAGTAGCGCCAGCAAGGCGGGTAACACCCGGTGTCTGATGTGGTTCATGACAGCTTCAGAAGTTGTACGAGACACCGGCGCGCAGGGTCAGCGGCGTGTAGCTGCCACTATTGCCCTGCCCGGCAGACACGGCCTGAACGCTTTGTCCAGCAATGGTCGCGATATTGACGCGCGTGCCGTACTGCTGGTTGGTGATATTCAAAACGTGCAGCCAGAACGACCAGTTCTTGGCGCGATAACTGGCACGCAGATTGAACAAATCCGGGCGCTCGTAGGAACCCAGCGTGTTGGTGTTTTCAAGGAAGTAGCTGGAAACGTGATCAGCCTCCAGTTCCACCAGCCAGCCCGGCGCGGGCTTCACGCCGACCCGCAGGTTGAACTTGTGGCGCGGCATGGCCATATACGACTTGCCCGAGTAGTCCACCGTCGTCGCACCAATGGTTTTGTAGTCAGTGAAGTAAGCGCGGGCATTGGTGTAGGTGGCACCGAGGTCAAGCCACGAGGTGGCGGCCCAAGAGAGCGTCGATTCCAACCCATTGGCCGCCAGTTGCCCGGCTGCCTCGTTCAGGGTACAGGTCGCGCCTGCGTTCAATGCCGCCTGCTCCGCCGTGCTACAGGGGCGCGTGGTGTTGAAACCATTAGTCCGCGAGTCGTAATAAGTCACGTCGTAATGCACGCCGAGATCCTGGAAACGGCCCCGCACGCCAATTTCCTGGGTCACGCCACGTTCAGGGGCCAAGGTCGCGCCGATGGTTCTGTCTGCAATCCCGAAAACCGCTGAATCCAGCAGACTGCCGGTGCTTTGCGGATTGAAGGTTTCACTCCAGTTGCCCCAGACCAGGTGGCTCTTGTTGACCTCGTAGGTCACGCCAGTGCGCAGGACATTGCCATTGCGGGTCATCGCCAAGTCCTTGTTCGCGCTGGTTCGGTCATCCACCGTGTAGTCAATCTGGCTAAAGCGCTCGCCCACATGAAGACGCAACTTCTCCATCGGCGAAAACTCGAAATGCACGAAAGGTGTGGTTTCCTTGGTTCCCGTCACTGCGCCTTGTCCAGTGGCCGTCATGCTGCCCTGTGCCCATTGCCCGACCTGGGCTTGCAGCGCATTGAAGCGGTTGTTGTAGGTGGCCGAATCAGCGCTGATGTCAACGATGTCCATCCCCACATAAGCGGTCGCCTTGGCGTAGTCGAACTCTTGGCGGTACATGGCCGTCGTTGATGTATTGAGCGTCGTTCCTGCTTTGAGGGTATTGGTTGAGATAGACGTATTGTTATTAACAGCGCGACACTTAACCGTCTTGCCGACACCGAACGCGGCGGCCAGCGTACCGGTGTCGTCACAAATCACGTTGTTGGACCCGCCAGATCCGCTGGCCCCGTTGGCAACCGAGTCGTCAGTAATATGGCCGTAGGCCAGGGTGAACTCACCACGCTCGCCGACCAACTGCTGCAGGCGCAACGAGGTCGTTTTGTAATAGTCAATCGACTGGCCGTAGGTGCCAGGCGTGGTCAGTTGCCAGTCCTTGTTGAATTGGGTCATGGCCACCGCGCCCGCCCAGCGGTAGTCGTAGTGCAACTGATCGTAGCCGAGCGTGAGCTTTGTCGAATCGGTGAGCCGGATGAAGCCCTTGATGGCCTGTCCGTCCTTGTGTTCAGCGGCCGAGTTTTGATTGGCCGCAGCGTTGTTTTTGCGCCAGCCGTCGTTGTCCATCGCGCTGCCAGTGGCGATGAAACCGTAACGGCCATCGGCACTGGTGGTACCCACGTTCCCCTGGGTGCGCGCAAAGCCCCAGCTCCCCAGCTCTTGCGACACATTGGCGCCGAATTGCGCGGGTGGCTGGCGGGTGTAAAGACTGATCGTGCCGCCCAGTGCGCCACTGCCATACAGCGCAGAAGCCGGGCCAGTGATCACATCAATGCGCTCGATGTTGCTCATATCGACTTCATCAAACACCGACGTATTGGTGTTGATGGCACGCATGCCATCAATGCGGTTCTCGGTGTACAGCTTGCCGCCGTCAGGGATGCGCATGTTGCGAACCATGCTGATACCGGGCACCCGCTTGCCCAGTTCGAGCAGGTTGTTCACCAACTGCAGGTGTTCAATTTCTTCCTTGCCGACCACGGTGCCGGAGATGGGTGTGTAGTCCGTCAGCCGGCCCAACTCGGTGCGTTGCTGGATCGGCTTGTCGGTTTCCGACGAAACAATCGTCTCCTTGAGCATGGCTTCTTTGTCCTGTGCAAGGGCATGGTCCGCACATAGAAAGGCAATGGCCGCGACGACGGTCGCTGGCGCGAATACTATATTCACAAAAACTCCTGATCTCTACTACAATCAGCCTCCAACCCTTATAAAACGGGCGCAAGGCGCTATGAATTCAATAGCTCAGGAGAAAGCGGGCGGCCCACGCGGCGGCGGCACGAGCGCGAAATAGGTGAAGAAGAAAAACGCCTGCCGGATCGTGGGTTCCTCATACTCGCCTGACACGGCGAAGAGGTGGACCCAAGGGTGCGGCGGGGGAGCGGCATGATCGGCGGAGAGCAGGCAAAACGGGCAATGATCAAGGAAGAAGGCGGATTCCGGCCCGTCAGGGGAATCCGCCGAAATGGGGGGTGAAGTTGGCGTTGCGACCCAGCGCGTGCCAGTGCTGGTGCAAACCTCGGTCCACGCCGATGTGCCTCCCTGCGACCACACCAGCGCGTGCGAGAGCGTAGGCGCGAGCGCGCCGAACACCGCAACCAGCACGGCCAGCCACACCATGAAGGTGCGGCGCAGCAGGACAAATTGCAGTTTGGGTGTCATCAGCTAGACGCGGTGTTGTGGCTGTGCAGAGGTGGCAAGACCGAGATGTTGCGGTTTAGGGCTTGTGCATACTGTGGTCCATCGGCATTTTTCCGTGGTCCATGGCGGGCATGTCGCCGGCCTTCGCGGCAGAGGCGCTTGGGGCCATGGTAGACACGGGCACTTTGAGTTCCACTTTGCTCTCGACGCCCTTGGCGTCCTTGAACACCAGGGTCAGCGGCAGGGTGCTGTCCTTGGGCAGCGGCGCTTTCAGGTCCATTAGCATGACGTGATAGCCACCGGGCTTGAGCTCCATCGTCTTGCCAGCGGGCAAATCCAGGCCGCCTTGTACGGCACGCATTTTCATGACATCGCCTTCCATCTTCATCTCATGGACTTCGGCCACACCGGCGGCGGGCGAGGAGACGGCGACCAGTTTGGCGCCGTCTTTGGCGGTGATTTTCATGAAGGCGCCGGTGGCCTTCTGGCCCGGCACGCTGGTGCGGACCCAGGCGTCCTTGACTTCGACGCTTTGGGCGTAGAGAGTGCCGCAGGCCATGGCGAGGATGGCGGTGATTGCTTTGAGCTTCATGGTGGGTCCTTTGAAAGATCTAAAAGTTGGCGTGTTGCGCCGGGTTGCAGAAAAGCGGTTTGTTTTTGCCAGCTGCCGTGCTGGCAGCCCACATCAAATATCAGCCAAATAGGCCTCTAGCCCTTGCAGGGTAAGCGCAAGGAGCTATGAATTTGATAGCTTAAAGAAAAGCAGGAGGTCCGCGCGCGGGCAGAGGCGCAGCGGTGAGTGATGCCATGTGGGCCGCCGGGATGCTTTGCATCACGTAGGCCAGGGGCTGCACGGGCTCAAACTTCACAGTTGAAGCCAGTGGTGGGGGCGCACCGTTGGTAACGCACAGCGGGCAGTCCAGCGTGTGGCTGGAGACCTCTTTCGTGCCGTCATCCGTCTTGAGCAGCAGCTTCATCACGCCGGCGCCCGAGCAGACCAACTCCATGGCTTGCGGCTTGACGATGGGCGAAGCAATCGCCACCCCGATCGACAACGCAAACCACACCAGCACGAAGCGGGCGAGCAGGTGGGCACCACGTAGGGATTGCAGGATCTGCCGGGTTTGCATGGTCGGGATTATGACCGATGGTGCAGCGCACCGATTCATCGGCGCACCATCATGGGCTGTCAACTGCTCCAAAAACTTGACGTTCGTCAAAGACGTGCACTTTCTGACGGCGCATGATGAAACTCCAATTTAATGGAGACTCCTTTCATGAGCACAAAACTCACCGCCCCTTATCTGAAACAACTGCTCGCCCAGCGCGCCAACCTGCTGGAGCAACTGAATAGCCTGCGCGGCGGCACGCTGGGTCGCGCCGAGGCGTCGGCCGAGCATTTCGGCCGACCGGAAGATTCCACCGCGCAGGTGAGCAGCGCACGCGATCTGGAATTCGCGCTCGACGAGCGTGAAACCGCCGAGCTCAGGCTGGTGGACGCTGCGCTGGCCCGCATTGAGGCCGGCACCTATGGTCAATGCATCGACTGCGGCGTGGACATTCCCGCGGCCCGGCTCCATGCGGCGCCCGAAGCACCCCGCTGCATCGCCTGCCAGGAGAAAGCCGAATAACGATCTGCACAGGAAAGCCGAAGAGCGCCAGGCAGCTTGCTGTGGACGCTTGAGTTTCAGCGTGTACCGCGTGGCGTGGCCGCCGGTTCAAGCGGCACGATTTCCTGCTCGATTGCGCCAAACAGGCTCTGACCGTCACGCCCCTTCATCTCAATGCGCAGGGTATCGCCATACTTCATGAACTCGGTGGCAGGCTGGCCATCCTGCAGGGTCTCGATTGCGTGTTTTTCAGCAATACAGCTGTAGCCGTGGCTCGTGTCCTTGTTGCTGACCGGGCCCGAGCCGATGATGGCGCCGGTGCGCACGTTACGGGTCTTGCAGAGGTGGGCCATCAGCTGGCCAAAGTGAAAAGTCATCTCCGGGCCGGTCTCGCACATGCCGACCTTGCGGCCATTCCAGGTGCTTTGCAGCGTGAGGTGCACACGACCCTTGTCCCAAGCGTCGCCCAGCTCGTCCAAGGTAACTGCCACCGGGCTGAAGGCGGTGGCCGGCTTGCTTTGAATAAACCCGAAACCTTTGGCCAGTTCAGCCGGCATCAGCTTACGCAAACTCACATCATTGACCAGCATCACCAGACGAATGCCCTCCAGCGTCTGCGCCGGGGTGGCGCTGATGCGCACATCGCCAGTGATGACGGCCAGCCCGGCTTCAAAGTCAATGCCGAAAGCTTCGCTGGCACACACCACATCGTCACACGGCCCCATAAAGTCATCGCTGCCGCCCTGGTACAGCAGCGGATCGGCGTAAAGGCTCGCCGGCACTTCCGAGTCACGCGCTTTGTGCTCCAGTTCCACATGGTTGAGGTAAGCCGAGCCGTTCGCCCACTGGTAGGCACGCGGCAAGGGCGCCATGCATTGCCTGGGGTCGAACGGAAAGGCGTGGCGGGCTTTGCTGGCGCTGGAACTACCGTCACCCGCACGGTTCAGTGCGTCGTACAGGTCCTGCAACTGGGGCGAGATGAAGTTCCAGTCGTCCAGCACCTGCTGCAAGCGGTTCGCAATGCCGGTCGCATAATGCGCGGTTTTCAGGTCGCGTGAGACAACGACCAGTTGGCCGTCACGCGAGCCGTCTTTGTAGGTGGCAAGTTTCATAGAAGATGCGTCGAAGTGGCAGGTTGAACTTACGTATAGTTAAACTGATTAACTAATCAATTGAGGACAGAGCTGACTTGGCTACGCACAAGCTGCGGTCTGTCCCGCAAGGTTTTAAAACTCTCGAAATTTTAGTGGCCATGAAAATATCACGTGCTGGCATCCCATCGGTTGAAGCGGGGCATACAACTTGATCCCCGTTTCGTTCCGTCCTTTGCCGCTCAAAGTGTTGCTTGCCTTGACGGTGGCCGTGCTGCTGACGCACATCGCACTGTTGCGGGCCACCCCCATGACCCTGGGCCTGAGCCAGCCCGCACCGCCCCTCGCATTCACCACGCGCACCATTGAACTCGTCCCGACCGGGCCAGCATCAGTAGAACAGCCCGTCACACCAGCAGCCCCGCGCAAGCGTAAACCGCCCGCCCCGGCACGAGAAAAAAGACCGGAACCAGCCAACCTACCCAGCAGTGACGATTCGGCCCCGCAGCCGCCAGCAGTCATGGCGGAGGCAGAAAACCCCAGCCCAACTCCGGTCGCCACAAGCCAGGACGAACAAGCTGCTGCTGCGGATCCGATAGCCGCCGATCCGCGCCCGCCACGCGACCGTGCCGCCTCGGTGAGTGCTTACACGGTCCCCGGCTCGGTGCGCATCAAATACCAGGTGGACGCCAACAAGTTTCCTTTTAGCGCCAGCGCCGAACTGCGGTGGCAACAAACTGGCGAGAGTTACGACGCCCGGCTGGATCTCAGCGTTTTAGGACAAACCCGCGTCCAAACCAGTCGCGGACAAATCACCTCGAAGGGTCTGGCCCCGATACGTTTTTCAGACAAGTTTCGCAGCGAAGTCGCCGCCCACTTTAACCGCGAGCAGGGCAAAGTCACCTTCAGCGCGAACACCCCGGACGCACCGCTGCTGGCCGGTGCCCAGGACCGCTTGAGCATTCTGGTGCAGCTGGCGGCCATGATCGCCGGCGACCCGAGCCATTACCCCCCCGCCACCACGATTACCATTCAGACCATCGGTCCACGCGATGCCGACACCTGGCTTTTTACCGTGGGGAGTGAGGAAACGCTCACCCTGCCGGGCGGCGAACAGGCCACCCTGAAACTGGTGCGCAACCCGCGGCAGGAGTTCGACCAGAAGGTCGAGTTGTGGCTGGCGCCGGCACTGGGCTATCTGCCCGCCCGCATCCGGATCACTGATCCCAATGGCGACTTTATCGATCAGAAATGGCTGGCGACAGAACCCCAGACTTAAGCCCCGCACTTGAAACTCTGCCCGTCGCGGGGGTCGACCCTTGAAATTGCGCGCTGCGCTGCCACCTGCACGCAAAGGACTATTAAGGGATAATTCATCCATGCACACGCTTTACGACTCTGACACCTACTCTGTGACGCACATGCTGGCCAATGCAGTGGCGCCCGATGCAGATGGCGCAGCGGCCGAGCCGGTGCGGCGGGTGCCCAGACTGGCGCGCCATGGCTTCGAGATTGTGGACAAGCGCGCCAACAAAGAGGTGTATCTGGACGGTTCCTGGGCTGAACTGTTTCAACAGCACATTTCCGCCTGGCAGCAAAATACCCCGACCCAGGAAGAAGTTGAAGACACGCTGGAGCAATACGCCGAACTGGCACAAAACCCGGTGGTCGTTCACTGACGCGGCAACGTCCAGCTAGCAGCGCGCAACTTGCGACATAAAACAGCCTGTTGATGATTGTCAGACGTCTCTGGCTTGCTGCGACCATTATTGGTTTGCTCGGCTGTGCCGCCGACCCGGACACCCGCCCTTCCGGCCCGTTTCAAACAAACCAACTCAAGCAGTTATTACCCGCTGACGCGATCCTGTTGGGCGAGCAGCACGATGCGCCGGATCACCAGCGCATCCACCGTTTTGTGGTGGAAACCCTGGCTGGCCAGCAGACGTTGGCCGCCCTGGCGCTGGAGATGGCGGGCCAGGGCCAATCCACGGACAAACTCGGTCAGGATGCTGACGAAGACCAGGTACGGGCCGCCCTGCAGTGGGACAACAACACCTGGCCCTGGAGCGCCTACGGCCCGGCGGTGATGGCGGCCGTGCGCGCCGGCGTGCCGGTGCTTGGTGCCAACCTGCCCGCCACGCGTCAGCGTGAAGCGATGTCGAACACCGGACTCGACATGCTGCTCTCGGGCCCGGCACTCCAAGCCCAGCAGCAAAACATCCGCCGGGGCCACTGCGAGTTGTTGCCGGAAAGCCAGATTTCACCCATGACACGCATCCAGATTGCCCGCGATATGGCCATGGCGCAGACCGTGGTTAAAGCGACCCGACCCGGCAAAACCGTCGTGCTGCTGGCCGGTGGCATGCACGTGAACCGCACCTTGGGCGTCCCACAACATCTACCCCAGGGATTCAAGATAAAAACCGTGCTGCTTCGCGCAGAGCAAGCGTCAACCGCTACAGAAGATATAGCATCATATGATCAAGTCTGGCCGACCAAGCCAGCGCCGGTCGTTGACTATTGCGCCAATTTCATCGCGCAACGGGCGCGCCAGCGTCCTGCGACAATTCAAAAACTATGAACCCTACTTACATCTTGACCCTGTCCTGCCCGGACCGCCTGGGGCTGGTCCACGCGGTGTCCGGTTTTTTGCTGGAGCGCGGCGGCAACATCGAAGAGGCGGCCCAGTACAACGACTTTGATACCGGCCTGTTTTTCATGCGGGTGCAGTTTGCCTGTGGCCAGCTGACGCATGAGGACCTGAAAACGCAGCTCACCCAGTTTGCGCTGCTCTTTGAAATGCAGTGGCGCCTGCACGCGCGGACGCAGCCAATGCGCGCGGTAATCATGGTCAGCAAGGAAGGCCATTGCCTGAACGACCTGCTGTTTCGCTGGAAAAGCGGCTTTTTGGGGCTGGACATTCGCGCCATTATTTCCAACCACCGCGAGTTTTACCAACTCGCCGCCAGCTACAACGTGCCGTTCCATCACTTGCCCGTCACCGCCGCCACCAAGGCGCAGGTCGAGGCCAAACAGTATGAAATCATCCAGGCTGAAGAGGCTGAACTGGTGGTGCTGGCACGCTATATGCAGGTGTTGAGCGACGACCTGTGCCGCAAGCTGTCAGGGCGTGCCATCAACATCCACCACTCGTTCCTGCCCAGCTTCAAGGGGGCCAAACCCTACTACCAGGCGCATGACCGGGGCGTGAAACTGATTGGCGCGACCGCCCACTACGTGACCGCCGCGCTGGACGAAGGCCCGATCATTGAACAGGATGTGGCGCGCGTGGACCACAGTAAAACGGTGGAAGACCTGACGACGCTGGGCCGTGACACCGAGAGCCAGGTGCTGGCCCGCGCCGTCAAGTGGCACAGCGAGCACCGCGTGCTGATCAACGGCCACAAAACGGTGATTTTCAAGTAACTAACGGCCGCTGCGTGAATTGCGCGGGGCGTTTCTGCAGAAAGGCTTTGATGCCTTCCTGCGCGTCCGGCGTCATGGCGGCAGAGGCCATCAACTCGATGGCGAACTGGTAGGCCTGCTCCTGCTTCATGTCGACCTGCTGGTAAAAGCCCTGTTTGCCCATCGCCTTGGACAGCGCGCTGCCCCGGGTGGCGCGGCTGATCAAATCCAGGGTGGCCGCATTGAGCTGGTCGGCCGGCACGACCCGGTTGATCAAGCCCCACTCGGCGGCGGTAGCGGCATCAATCGCGTCGCCGGTGAGCGCCATTTCCAGCGCCCGCTTGCGGCCCACATTGCGCGCCACCGCCACCAGCGGCGTATGACAGAACAGGCCCGCCTTGCCGCCCGGAATGGCAAACGAGGCGGTGTCGGCGGCAATCGCCAGATCGCAGGTCGCCACCAGCTGGCAACCCGCTGCCGTGGCCAGCGCATGGACCTTGGCAATCACCGGTTGCGGCATGGCCTGAATGGCGTTCATCATCTCGGTGCAAACAGTGAACAGTTCGCGCGCCTGCTCAATCGTAGCCCCGGCCATGTCGCCAAAGTTGTGGCCAGCGCTGAAGACCGGGCCGTTGGCCGCCAGAATCACGCCCAGCGCGTCGCTCTGCGCCACCTCACGCAGGGCCCGTGTCAACTCCAGCATGACATTCATCGCCAGCGCATTGCGCTTCTCGGGACGATTCAGGGTGAAGGTGGTGATCGGGCCATCGACAGAGATCAGCAAATGTTCGTAGTTCATCCGAATATTGTGGCATTGCTTCCGCAAAGCCGCCAACGTATTCATCCCTGAAGAAATTGCTTGCGATAAACAGTGGGCGAGGTACCAAATGCCGTCGAGAAATGCTTGCGCAGGGATACGGCGGATCCCAGCCCCGTCACTTGCGCAATGGCGTCCATGGAATGATCTGTTGTCTCCAGCAAACGCTGGGCGTGCGCCAGACGCTGATTGAGCAGCCACTGCCCCACCGTCACGCCGGTGATCTGCCTGAAGTGCCGGGTGAAGGAACGTCGCCCCATCGCGGCCCGCTCGGCCAGTGCGTCCAAATTGTGCACTTGGTCCAAATGATGCTGCACCCAGTCCAGCACCCGGGACAGCCGGTGATCAGCGCCGGACACCGGCAATGTTTGCTCGACGTACTGTGCCTGCCCGCCTTGCCGGTGGGGCGCCAGGACAATGCGACGCGCCACCCGGTTGGCCACTTCGGCGCCCCAGTCCCGACGCAGCAGATGCAGACAGCAATCGAGCCCCGCCGCCGTACCGGCCGAGGTCACGACATCGCCCTCATCGACGTAAAGCACCTCCGGTTTGACGACAACTTGTGGATACCGCTGGGCAAACAGGCTGGCCGAACTCCAATGGGTCGTTGCCGCCTTGCCATCGAGCAGGCCGGCATCGGCCAACACAAACGCCCCCAGACACAAGCCGACAATGCGAGCGCCGCGGGCATGGGCCTGGCGTAATGCGGTGAGCATGGTTTGCGGCGCGCGCTCGGCAGGGTCGCGCCATGACGGCACGATCACCGTGCCGGCCTCGTGCAGGCCATCAAGGTCAAAGGGCGCCGCGACATTCACACCCGCCGTGCTGTGCAGCGGCCCGCTTTCGGCCGCGCACACCTTCAAATTGAACCGAGGAACCCCGACCTCCGTTCGATCCTCGCCAAAAACGAGACAGGGAACGGAAAGGTGGAACAGGCTGATGCCGTCAAACGCCAACACGGCGATGGTGTTCGGGTCCAGTGGGTAACGATTATTCATGGCCCGATATTATCGAATATTGTCATTCGGGCCACTTTCGCAAAAACTGGGCAAGACCAACAATTCATGCCATGGACGGCACGGTTGCCGCCCAATCGCAAGGAAACTGTCATGTCTCAACTACCTCGCCGCGCACTGCTTGTCATTGATGTCCAGAATGAATATTTCACCGGAGATTTGCGGATTGAATACCCGCCTGTGCAAGAGTCCTTGCCCAATATCGCCCGCGCCATGGACGCGGCCCACACGGCAGGCATCCCGGTGGTGATGGTCCAGCACAACGGGTTTGGGGTGGGGACACCCGGCTGGCAACTGCACGAAGAAGTTGCCAAGCGGCCTCACGAGCACCATATCAACAAAGCCTTGCCCAGCGTGTTTACCGACACCGACCTGGCTCCATGGCTGGCCGAGCACAGGATCGACACACTGACCATCGTTGGCTACATGACCCAGAACTGCAATGCCTCCACCATTTTTGAGGCCCGGCACCGCAACTTGAACGTCGAGTTTCTGTCCGACGCATCCGGGGCCGTGCCCTATGCCAACCGGGCGGGTCATGCCAGCGCAGAAGAAATTCACCGGGTGTTCAGCGTGGTGTTTGAGTCGAACTTCGGTGCGGTGCTGAGCACGGCGGAGTGGATGGCGGCCTTGCGCAGCGGTGCGACGCCAAAACGGGACAATCCCATGACATCGAACCAGCGCGCACGCGCCAAGGCAAGTTGACGCAGGACTTAAGCGCGCAAACGGGCCATCGCCTCACCGAGCTTGATGGCGCCGCCGGGGCCCCAGTCCGGGTTGAACTGCAGCGGCCCTTTCGGAAACAGCAGCACGACTGTTGAGCCCAGCAAAAAACGGCCCATTTCCTGGCCCTGCCGCAACAGGACCGACTGGTCGTCGTAGCGCCACTCGCGCACTTGGCCGCCACGCTCGGCATTCACCACGCCGTGCCAGACCGTGGCCATGCTGCCGACAATGGTGGCACCCACCAGTACCAGCACAAACGGGCCGCGCGCCGACTCGAACACACAAACCACCCGTTCGTTGCGGGCGAATAGCCCCGGCACGCCGCGGGCGGTGGTCGGATTGACCGAGAACAGCTCGCCAGGCACATAAATCATGCGGCTCAGGCGTCCGTCGCACGGCATGTGGATGCGGTGATAGTCCTTCGGGCTCAGATAGAGCGTGGCAAAACTGCCGTTGTCAAAGCGGGCCGCCAGCGCGGCATCGCCCCCCACCAGCGCGGTGCTGGAATAGTGGTGGCCCTTGGCCTGAAAGATCTGGTCCTGCTGCATCGCGCCGAACTGGCTGATGGCGCCATCCACCGGGCAAATCAGGTCGGCGCGGGCCAGCGGTCGGGCGCCGTCTTTCAGGGCGCGGGTGAAAAAGTCATTGAAGGTGGCGTAGCTGGCCAGATCGGGGTTGGCCGCCTCGCTCATATTGACGCCGTAGCGCCGCACAAACCATTCAATCACGTGCGTGGTCATTTTCCCGCCACGGGCTGAGGCAATCCGCCCCGCCAACTTGGTGAGGGCCTGCTTGGGAAACAGATATTGCGGCAGCACGGCAAGGCGATCGAACATGGGTGGCTACCGGTGGTGAGAATGGCCGGGATTGTAGTGTGACAATGCTCCCATGACCGCCGCCCGCATCCCCCCCATTCAATGCCTGTTGACTTTTGAAGCGCTGGCCCGCCTGCGCAGCGTGACGCAGACCTCGGAAGAGCTGTGCGTGACGCCCAGCGCCGTGAGCCACCGTGTCAAGCAACTGGAACAAATCATTGGCACCAAGCTGTTCGGACGCGCTGATTTTTCACTCACCACCGAAGGCAGTGAGTACCTGGCCCATGTCCGTGAAGGTCTGGCCACGCTGCAAAAATTCCCGATCTCGGCCGCGGTGCCCGGCAAACGCAAACTGCGGCTGGCCGTGACCCCCACGTTTGCACGCTCGATTCTGATCCCGCGTTTGCGCCAGTTCACCGAGGCCTATCCCGAGATTGACCTCACCCTGCAGGTATCGATCCCCTTGCTGGACGTGGTGGCGGAAGACGCTGACCTGATGATCCGTTTTGGCAGCGGCCGCTATGCCGACGTGGAGCATGTGTGCCTGTTCAAGGACGTGGTCACGCCCCTGGCCTCCCCGGCCTACGTGCGCGAACACGGGCCCTTTGTGGTGCCGGAGGACCTGGAGGGCGAGAGTCTGTTGCGCAGCCCGCTGGAGCCGTGGCGCACCTGGTTCGCCGCCAACAACCTCGATTGGCCGGAGCCGGTGGACGGCTCGCAGTTCAACGACATTGGCCTGCTGTGCGATGGGGCGGCGGCCGGCATGGGCGTGGCGCTGGTGCGCCTGAAACTGGGCGCGCCATGGCTGGAGCGTGGCTCACTGGTCCGACTCTATGAGCGCAATGTGCCCAGCCCGCATGCGCACTACCTGTGCTGGCGCACCGGCATGATGGACCGCTGGGAGTGCGCAGCGTTTGCCGATTGGCTGAAAAAGAGTGTGGCGTAACTTTTATACATCAAATCGGCTTCTAGCCCCCGTGCACACTGCGTAAGCAGCTATTAATTTAATAGCACCTTTGTTTTCACGCGTGTTTGCAAAATTCCTCACGCCGCCCAACCCGGCTTCACCCTACAGTTGGACCCTTTATTGAATTGACGCGTGGAATCCCGCATGAATGCACCGATCTCTCCCGAACAGCAAGCGTTGCTACAAAGAACAGAGCGCCAGGCGCAAGTAGTTAAAGGGCTGGAGGCCTGTTTGCCAGCGCATGCCCTGCTGTGGCACAAGGAAGACACCACGCCGTATGAATGCGATGGTCTGACCGCCTACCGGCAACGGCCGCTGGTGGTGGCTTTGCCGGAAACCGAGGCCCAGGTACAGGCCGTGCTGCGCATCTGTCATGCGCTGGATGTGCCGGTGGTGGCACGCGGTGCCGGCACCGGCCTGTCGGGCGGCGCCATGCCGCACCGACTGGGGGTCACGCTGTCGCTGGCCAAGTTCAACCAAATCATCAAGATCGACCCGGTCAGCCGCACGATGCAAGTGCAGTGCGGCGTGCGCAACCTGGCCATCAGCGAAGCCGCCGCCCCCCATGGCTTGTACTACGCGCCCGACCCGTCGAGCCAGATTGCCTGCACCATTGGCGGCAACGTGGCGGAGAACTCCGGCGGCGTGCACTGCCTGAAGTACGGACTCACCCTGCACAACGTGCTCAAGGTCAGAGGCTTCACCATGGAGGGCGAGGCCCTTGAATTCGGCTCGGATGCGCTGGACGCGGCCGGTTTTGACTTATTGAGCATTGTTATCGGCTCGGAGGGCATGCTGGCCGTCACCACCGAGGTCACGGTCAAACTGGTGCCCCAGCCGCAACTGGCACGCTGCATCATGGCCAGCTTTGACGACATCCGCAAGGCGGGCGACGCGGTGGCCGCCGTGATCGCCGCCGGCATTATCCCGGCCGGGCTGGAGATGATGGACAAGCCGATGACGGCGGCGGTGGAAGACTACGTGCATGCCGGCTACGACCTCAGCGCCGAGGCGATTTTGCTGTGCGAAAGCGATGGCACGCCCGAAGAGGTGGAAGAAGAAATCGGCCGCATGAGCGAGGTGCTGCGTCATCACGGTGCCACCGCCATTGCGGTGAGCCGCGATGAGGCCGAGCGCCTGAAATTCTGGAGCGGCCGCAAGAATGCCTTCCCCGCCAGCGGCCGTATCAGCCCGGATTACATGTGCATGGACTCCACCATTCCGCGCAAGCGCCTAGCCGACATCCTGCTGGCGATCCAGCAGATGGAAAAGAAATACCAGCTGCGCTGTGCCAATGTGTTTCACGCTGGCGACGGCAACCTGCACCCGCTGATTCTGTTTGATGCCAACGACCCGGACCAGCTGCACCGCTGCGAGCTGTTCGGCGCCGACATTCTGGAAACCAGCGTCGCCATGGGCGGCACCATTACCGGCGAGCACGGTGTGGGCGTGGAAAAACTCAACTCCATGTGCGTGCAGTTTTCCGTCGAAGAAAACGAACAGATGTTTGGCGTCAAACGGGCCTTCGACGCCAAAGGGCTGCTCAACCCCGGCAAGGTGATTCCCACGCTGCAGCGCTGTGTCGAGTACGGCAAGAAACTGGTGCGCGGCGGCATGCAGTCGCACCCGGATTTGCCCCGGTTTTAGGTCCGGGAGCGTCATGAACGGACTGCGCGGCCTGGCCTGGCTCTTGGCGCTGCAATCAGTGGGCGAACTGCTGGCGCGGGGCTTGTCGCTGCCCTTTCCCGGCCCGGTGATCGGCATGCTTTTGCTGCTGCTCGCCCTGCGTCTGCCGGCGGTACGCGAGCCGGTGGCCGTCTGCGCCAACTTCCTGCTGTCGCACCTCTCGCTGCTGTTTGTGCCGGTGGGTGTCGGTGTGATGACGCACCTGGGACTGGTCGGCCAATACGGCGGTCGCATGCTGATCGTGATCGTGCTGTCCACCTGGATCGGCCTGACGGTGACGGTGCTGGCCTTGCACCTGTGCCGGGAACATAGCGATGCCTAAATTCGTCGAGCTCTGGGTCTATCTCGCGGCCACGCCGCTGTTTGGCCTGACCGCCACACTGGTGGTTTATGTACTGGCACAAGCCGCCTACGCACGGCTGCAGCAGGCGCCTTGGGCCAACCCGGTGCTGTGGACGGTAGTCACCCTGGCCGGCGTGCTGCTGGCCACCGGCGTCAGTTACCCCACGTACTTTGCCGGGGCGCAATTCATCCATTTTTTGCTGGGCCCGGCGGTGGTAGCGCTGGCCTGGCCGCTGTGGCAACGGCGCGCTGAGTTGCGCCGACGCTGGCGCGTGCTGCTGCTGGCGGCACTGGCGGGCGGCGTGGCGGCCAGTGGCTCGGCGCTTGCACTGGGCTGGGCCCTCAATCTGCCCGCAGACGTGGTGCTGTCGCTGGCGCCCAAATCGGTCACCGCACCGGTGGCGATGGGCATTGCCGACAAAATTGGCGGCATTCCCGCGCTGGCCGCCGTGTTTGCCGTGATCACCGGCATGGTGGGCGCCCTGAGCGGCAAATACCTGTTCGATGCGTTGAAGATTCCAACCGACCCGGCTGGCTGGATGGCACGCGGCTTTGCGCTGGGCACCGCCGCGCATGGCATTGGCGCAGCGCGGGCGCTGCAGGTCAATGCCGATGCCGGCGCCTACGCCGGGCTGGCGCTCGGTCTGCAGGTGCTGCTGGCTTCGCTGCTGATACCGCTGGTATTTCGGCTGTTTTAATTTCAGGTCTTGGCGACCGCAGGTGTCTCGTCTGCGGGCAGCAGGGTCTTGTTCATTAACGCTTCCAGTGCCGCAGCCGTCACCGGGCGGCTGAAGTAGTAGCCCTGCGCTTCCTCACAGCCCAAGGCACGCAACAGATCCGCCTGCACCAGCGTTTCCACGCCCTCGGCCACCACTGATTTGTGCAGCGCATGCGCCAGGGCGACGATGGCCTGCACAATGCTGCGGGCGTCCTCATCGTGAGCCAGATCCCGAACGAAAGATTGGTCAATCTTCAGTACGTCTATGGGCAACCGTCTGAGATAGGCCATCGACGAGTAACCGGTGCCGAAATCATCGAGCGCAATGGACACGCCGGTCTGCTTGATCCGGCTCAGCAACTCAATCACGGCCTCGACGTTGTCGATCAGGACACCTTCCGTCACCTCGAGCTCCAGTGCGTGCGGCGCAAGTCCGGTGGATTCGAGCGCAAGACGCACCTGAGCGACTAAATCGCTGGACCTGAACTGTCGGCCCGAAACGTTGACCGCCACGGTACCGATCGCGTAGCCCGCAGCTTGCCAGTCGGCCAACTGCGCGCAGACGTGGCGTAGTACCCAAGGACCGATTTCCTCGATCAGTCCGACATCCTCGGCCAGTGGAATGAACGTCGCGGGCGGCACCCAGCCCAACTCCGGATGGTGCCAGCGCAACAGCGCTTCAGCACCGAGCAAACGGCCATCGCGCAGGTCAACGCGCGGCTGATAGTGCACCGAAAGCTGGTCGCGCTCGATCGCCAGACGCAACTCCCGCTCCATCAGGGCACGCTCGCGCTGATCAATATTCATGCTCTCCTCGAAGAAGACACAACGGCCCCGGCCAGCGGCCTTGGCCCGGTACATGGCCATGTCAGCATGCTTGAGCAGCTCCTCGGCCATTGCACCGTCGGCTGGAAACACAGCGATACCGATGCTGGCGCCAACAAAACATTCGTTGTTCGCGATCTGGAACGGTTGGGACAACTTGCTCAGGACCTGCCCGGCCAGCTTGGCGGCTTGCTGGGGGCTGCTCAAATCGGTCAATAACACGACGAACTCGTCGCCACCGAGCCGGGCCACGGTATCGCATTCCCGTACACAAGCGCCCAAGCGCTCTGCAGCCTCACGCAGAAGCTGGTCGCCGCCATCGTGCCCCAGGATGTCATTGACGCTTTTGAATCGGTCGAGATCGAGAAACAGCAGCGCCAGCTGGCTGTCGGCACGACGCGCGTGCGCCAGTTCCTGCTGCAGGCGCTCACTCAGGAGCACCCGATTCGGCAATCCGGTCAGAGCGTCGTGGTGTGCACGAAATACCAGCTGCGCCTCCCGTTCGTGCGCCGCAAGAGCAACCCCGACCCGGTCACCCAAATCGCGGGCCTGCTGGATCAGTTCGTCATTGATGTGCTGCTGACCGCGCATGCCGATCACCAGCGCGCCGTGAAGCTCGCCGCGCCAGGCAACGGGAAGAACAAAGCAGTGCGACGAGCCGAACCGGGCCTGTAGGGTAACGAAGCTCGGAACATCCGGCCCATCCACATCAAGCCAGATGCCATCGCGATAGCGGGCCAAGTCGACCCGGTGCCGTGCATCGAGCGCCACCTGGATCTGGGTCGGCTGCGCGTCCGTGCTCTGGCGCAAATAGGCCGTGCCCAAATCAGCCGACATGCGATCGAACACGATCACGCCGACCACGGCCTTCGGCAACAGCACCAACAAGCGCGCTTGCACCCGCACAACGATCTGCCCCATGTCGAGGTGTGACAGGATGTCCTGGTCAATCTCGGACAGCGCACGCATGGCACCAATTTGGCGTCCGAGACGGCTGGCCATGCTGTTGAGCGAGCCCGCCAGTTGACCAAACTCGTCATCCACCTCAACCAGCACCGGCTGGTCAAACTCTTCCCGGGCGATACGCCGGGTGCCTTCGATCAGGCGTTCAAGCGGCACCAGCGTGCGACGAATTTGCACCATGCTGAGCAACGCAACGAGCACCAGGGTCAATAGCGTAACGCCAAGAATCGTCTGGGCCACCTGGGTAAGTGATGCAATGGCCAGCCCGCCGGGGCGCAACGCCACAACAGTCCAGTCAGCGACACCAAATTTGGGTTTGAGGAACAAGGGGCTGGTAGCGAATAGCCAAGCACCGGCGCTGCCAGGATGGTCCTCGACACCGCGCAATAGCACGTTCGCGGCTGTTAACCTGAGTTTTTCGTTCGAGCAGTACAGCGCCACAGCGCCGCCAGAGAACACGCAGAGGTCCGTCTGATAGGAAATTTCGTCGCGATCACCCCATAGATACGTGGGGTCCAGTTCAGCCACAAGAACGCCGTGTGTCGGTTGGGCGCGATCAATCGCGACGGCCAGCCAAGGATAGGCCGCTAACGGCCCGGGCTGCGGCAGCAGCAACGCGACCTCGCCCTTGGCAAGATGCGCAGCGGCACGGGCGTCAATCGGCGGTGGGCCTTCGCTCACGGGAACACCGAAACGCACCGAAACCTTGTCGTTGGCGACGAGATAGGCACGCCGGAAAATCCGCTTCAGTGCGAATTGGTGTGAATTTTCTTCGTCGTGCCCGGCCCGGATTTGTGCAGCGTTTGCGTTCAGGATGAAGTGAGCTGCGAGCAGGCGATCGTAGAGTGCGCGGGCGTGCGCGCTGCCAGCCTGCACCAGCTGGCGTTGCGCATAGTCATTGATCACGCCGCGAACGTGGCCATAGGACAGCGCCGCCAGCAGAGCCGCCGGGACAAAGGCCGACAGCACGAACAGGAAGAACACGCGGCGTGCGACCGCACTGCGCAGAAATGTCCCTTCAATGCGCATTTTCATGGCCACGGCGACAACACCTCATTACGGAGAAAAGTCCGAAGCCAGCCCGACGAATGCGCCATCACGGGCTCGCACGATGTCATCAAGACTATCCTTCTGCGTCAATTGCGTCTTGGATACGCCATCCTTGCCCATGCTGTACAGATCGAAGTCGGAGTTGATCGGGTTGAGCTTGTGGTCCTTGCGCGCCTTGCCGTGCCCGCCGGTGGAAGCCAGATCGACATATTGGTAAGCATGACCCCACGGATCGAGTTTGCCACCGTTGCCGACATCCGCCAGCGAGGCCGGGAAGGATCCCCCGTTGGCAGCATAGTCCGTGATCAGCACCTGAAGCACCCTGATGTCCATGATCGCCGTGGACCGATTGATCCGTTCACGGTAGTTGGCGTACATGGGCATCGCAATCGCCGCCAAAACGCCAATCAACAGCACCACTAGCATGAGCTCAACCAGTGTCAGGCCAGCGACCCGAACGCGCTTCAGAGCGGGCTGCTTTTGATTCATGATCATGTCTCCAACCATTTGTACTATTTCTGCGACACATGATATGCGACCGGCATCGGATTAACTTTGACGTAAGACGACTTATTTGCACGGCGCGGGCGCCGCCAATTCATCGCCAGCGCAGAGGGCTTGCCGCTAGTGTCGGGTGATCCGCAGGCCCGGCTCGTCATCCGCCATCACCTGCTCGGCCCACACCGCCAACTTGCCCGTATCGGCGCGCAAGACTTCCTGCTTGACGGCCAAAATTTGCGCCGGATGCATGGAAAAACTGCGCAGCCCCATCCCCAGCAACAAACGGGTCAGAGTGACGTCGCCCGCCATCTCGCCGCACACGCTCACAGGTTTACCCTGGGCCCGACCTTCGGCGATGGTGCCCGCCACCAGCCGCAGAACGGCCGGATGCAGCGGGTCGTAAAGATGCGCTACCGACTCATCGGCGCGGTCGATCGCCAGCGTGTACTGGATCAGGTCGTTGGTGCCGATGGACAGGAAATCAAAATATTTCAAAAATACATTGAGCGTCAGGGCTGCCGCAGGAATCTCGATCATGGCGCCGATCTTGACCGGGCCATAGGCGACACCCCGGTTATCGAGCTCAACACGGGCCCGGTCAATCAGTGCCATCGTGTGGCGAATTTCGCTGGCATGCACCAACATCGGTATCAGAAGATTCGCCTGGCCATGGGCGGCGGCGCGCAGAATGGCACGCAGCTGGGTCAGAAACATGGCCGGATCGGCCAGGCTCCAGCGAATGGCACGCAGGCCCAGGGCCGGGTTCAGGTGCGAATCATCCTGAAAAGACTTGTCCAGCGGTTTGTCAGCACCGACATCGACGGTGCGAATCGTCACCGGCAAGCCCTGCATGCCTTCAATGGCGCGCCGGTAGGCCTGGTATTGCTCTTCTTCATTGGGCAGTTTGCCCTGGCGGCCCATGAAAAGAAATTCGCTGCGGAACAAGCCCACACCCATCGCGCCGGCCTTGATGGCGCCCAGCGCGTCTTCCGGCATCTCGATATTGGCCAACAATTCAATTTTTTGCCCGTCCAGGGTGACGGCAGGGGTGTGCAGCAAGCGGGACAGACGGCCACGCTCGAGTTCACCCTGACGTTGCTTGAACCCATACTCCGCCAGGATGATGGGAGAAGGGTCCACCACCACCACGCCCGCGTCGCCGTCGATGATGACCCAGTCATCCTGGCGCACCAGCTGACTGCTCAGGCGTGCCCCCACCACCGCCGGAATGTCCAGGCTGCGCGCCACGATCGCGGTGTGCGAAGTTTTACCGCCTACATCCGTAATGAAACCGGCAAACACGCTTTGCTTGAACTGCAGCATGTCGGCCGGAGACAGGTCGTGCGCAATCAGGATCAAGGGCACATCAACGGTGTCGTCGAGCAACAGGTCTTGTTGCGAGGTCTTGCGTTGCGCGCGGGTAGGGGGCTGTACCACAGGCGAGGCCACGCCTTTCATGGCGCGCAACACTTTTTCAGTAATTTGCTCGAGGTCGGCCTTGCGCTCGCGCAGGTACTCATCCTCCATTTCGTCGAACTGGCGTGCAATCACTTCCAACTGCGTCGTTAGCGCCCATTCAGCGTTGTACAGACGATCCGTGATCCAGTGCTTGACGCCGCCAATCAGTTCGACATCCTGCAACAGCATCAAGTGCACATCCAGCAGCGCGGTCAGTTCATGCGGCGCCTCTTTGGGGCCCATGAGAGCAATGCTGGCTTGCAGGCGGTGAATTTCGTCGACCACCGCATTGCGCCCTACGCGGACCCGGTCAATCTCGGCGTCCACCTGGGAGGCCTCAATGAAATAGTGCGCCACGTCCAGCCGGCTGGAGGCCACCAGCACCGCGCGCCCGATGGCGATACCGCGGGCGACCGCAAGGCCGTGAATGGAGAAAGTCATTTAGTCCACCGCGTCATTGGAGAAGATGCAAGGGTGAGGCCATAGCGGCCGCAGCGCCGGGCCGCCCCAAGCAAGGCCAGCCCCCTCGGGGGGCAGCGCAGTACACGCAGTGACAAGCGTGGGGGCCATATTCACTCTCCCTCTCCGAATTTGTCGGCAATCAGTGCCAGCAGGGCATCCATGGCGTCCTGTTCGCGCTCGCCACTGGTCTCAATTTCAACCGTGCTGCCCATACCGGCCGCCAGCATCATGACGCCCATGATGCTCTTGGCATTGACGCGCCGCTCGCCCCGGGCCATCCAGACCTCGCACGGGTAGCTGCCCGCCAGCTTGGTCAATTTGGCCGAGGCCCGCGCATGCAGGCCCAGTTTATTGTTGATGGTCGTTTTTGTTTGGATCATTTTTCTTCCTCACCTGATTCTGGGGCGCCGTCGTCGCCACCGGCATGACACCCTGCGTTCCACCGGCCAAGGCCCGGGCCACCAGCGAATCCAGCGGCTCACGACGGTAAGTGACGGTGCGCAGCAGCATGGGCAGATTTACCCCTGCTATCAATTTCGAATTCAACCCGTCCACCAGTTTTTGTGCCGCGTTGCAGGGCGTCGCCCCAAATACGTCGGTCAACACCAGAGTCTGGGGCGTATTGAGCAGGGCCAGGGCCTGCGCGGCACCGGCCAGTGTTTCTTCGAGTGGAACATTGGGCTGCACATCAACCGCAGCCACTCCCGCCGCCGCGTCGGGAAATACATGCAAAACGCACTGGCGCAGGGCACTGGCCAGTGGCGCATGCGCGATGATAAGAATGCCGTTGTTCATGTATTTAAAACTTGTGGGACAGACCGCAGACTGCAAAGCAGGCCAGCTCGGTCCTCAACCCTTCAGAGGGTCTGATTATGGCTTTTTGCCATAAGGAAATAGACATAGGATGCGACGGAACACAGCAAAAATACGCCCATCGCCGTCTGGAAGGCCTGTATCTCGGTCAGCCCCAGCGCCTTGAAGCCATCCACGGCCAGGCCGATGCCCCACTGGACAGTAAATACCCCGGCAAATATCACCAGGTTGTAAGCCGACAGCGCCCGCCCGGCGAGCGCCGGCGCAAAGGCCATGCCCACCGCCGGTTGTGCCAGCGAAACAAAAGTGCAACTCATGCAATACAAGGCCCACAAGGCACCAGCCCCCGTCGAAAGGTCGTTACCAGCTATTATAATAATAGCAAGCAGCACAAAGCTGGCGGGCACGCCACGCGCAATCAGGCGATCCGCATGAAACCCGCGCCGGGCCAGCCACGGGTTGGCCATGCCCCAGGCCCAAAAAGTGCACAGCATCGCGACATTGATCCAGAATAAACCCTGGGCGGCTTGCAGCGGGCTGTAACCCGCCACTTTGATCATCCAGGGCGCGGCCCACAGCGTCTGCATGGCGACCAGGCCGCCATAACAAAAAAATCCGAGGGGCGCCATTTTGCGGAAATAGGGATGTTTCCAGACTTCGGCATAGCTGGCCGTCGTTGGCACCGCAGCACGCCCGTGCGGCAACGCAACATCCCATTGCGGCACCTGCCAGGCAATCAGCGCCATCGCCACCAGCACCAGCGCCGCCAGGCCCAGAAACAGCATGCGCCAGCCCATGATCGGCAGCAACCATTGCACCGGCAGGGTGGAAGCCACCATGCCCAATGAGCCGGTCATCAGCATCCATGAGTTCGCACGCATCAGGGTGTTGGCGTCAAACCAGCGGCGGTAGCCCGTCAACGGCGCCATCAGACAGGCGCAGACCCCCACGCCGCACAAAATTCGTGCGGCCAGCAATCCGGAAAAACTCGTGGCAAAAGAAAAAGCCACACATCCCAGCACGGCCACCGTCAGAAAACTGAGAATGACCTTTTTCGGCCCATGCCGGTCCAGCAATGTGCCCAAGGGCAACTGGGTCGCCGCGAACCCCAGAAAGTACCCCCCCGCGAGCAAGCCCAGATCGCTGGCGTTGAGCGCAAACTCCTGTGTCAGCGTCGGTGACAGCGTGGCGGTAATGGCTCGGATCAGGGTCGAAAAAAAGTAGGCAAAGGCAAATGCCAGAAAAACCACGATGGCGGTGCGCTTGGGCAGGATATTCATTGAAGTTTGAGGCCTGCAAAAAAGGTTTCTGTCACAACAGATCTGACGTCACGCCAGTTCAAAGTCGGGCTGCACCCATGGAGAATCGGGAGGCTGCTCAACACGGCGACGAGAAGAAAATAACGCATGGGTCGATTATGTGGTGGCACACCATGCGGGCTGCGCCACAAACGACCCGCCAACTATCCTTCCGGGGGTGATCGGCAACACCGACGCGCTGGCGAATCCGAGTTACAGGAACGCCATCGTTTGATTGAAAGGCTGCTGACGCCGGCTTGATAGTGTCTGCTGCAGCCGCTTACAGCAGATTTACTCTTTACGATAGGCGTCGTGGCAAGTCTTGCAGGTGCCGCCCGTCGCACTGACAGCCGTCTTGATGCTGTCCAGATTACCGGTTTTTGCAGCGGTCGCGAGCTTTGACATTTCGGCCTGCATCTTGTCAGCGTACTCCTTGAACTTGGCTGGCTCTTTCCAGATTTCCGGCTTGGCTCGGGTGTCGCCCTTGTCGGTGCCTTCAGCAAAAGCGGCCCATGGGAGCCTGGCCAGGAAATCGGCGACTGCCGCGCTATCCGCCGCGACTTTGGCGTCGAACGGGGCTTTACCAGTCGCCATGGCGCCCAAACGGCCAAAATTTTGCTGCATGACAAACAACGCATTTTTCCGATACTTGACTGCATCTTCCGGTTTGGCGAACTGGGCGGACGCGGGGGCCGCAAATGCCACAGCCGTAGCGGCGAGAACGAATGATGCGACTTTTTTCATGAAATTTCCTGCGTTGAGGTGAGTGTTGCTGACTGCCACTGTGAGTCTAGTTGCGATTCAGAAGTTCTGCCCAATCGATTCAACCAGGGAAACTACTGATCGGCGGCTGCGCTGTGCTGGGGAGCAACGCACAATACGGACTTGCAATCAGCCACGAATCAGCGACTGGTTCTGTACGAACTTCAAGAGGTCAAAATATGTCCAGCATCGTCAGAGTATGGGACTTGCCCACCCGAATTTTCCATTGGGCGCTGGTCGTTTGTGTTGTGGCTTTAGTCACAAGCGCTCAGATCGGCGGAGAGGCGATGCCATGGCATTTCCGCTTTGGCTACGCCGTGCTCAGTCTGCTGTTGTTTCGCTTTGTTTGGGGCGTTGTGGGAGGGCATTGGTCGCGCTTTGCTTCATTTGTTTATTCGCCCGCAACCGTTTTTCGCTACGTCAAGGGCCATAGGCAGCCCGAACACGCCATCGGGCACAACCCCATGGGGGCGGCTTCGGTTTTCGCGCTGCTGGGCTTTCTTCTGATTCAGGTGGCTAGCGGACTCATCAGCGATGACGAGATTGCCGCAACGGGCCCTTTAGCCAAGTTTGTGTCCAACGCCACGGTGAGCATCGCCACTTTTTATCATAAGGACATCGGCAAACTGATCCTCATCGGTTTGGTCGTGCTCCACATCGGCACTATTCTGTTCTATCTTTTCAAGCGGGGCGAGAATCTTGTTCGCCCCATGATTTGGGGCGACAAAATGAGCAAGACCGTGGCACAAAGTTCACGCGATGATGCCCGATCACGCACACTGGCCGCCGCAGTTTTTTTGGGCTGCGCAGCGCTTGTGGCTTGGATGGTCAGTCAAGCAGGATGAGTCAGGATTCCCGATAAACTGGCTACGCTGGATCCTGAGCAGACGGTGACAGTGCAAACCCCAACGATCCGATTCTTCACCCCCAGCACGCCTGAGGAATTCAATACGCTGCGCAGCATTTTTCGTGAGTATGCTGACAGTCTTCAGGTTGATTTGTGTTTTCAGAGTTTTGAGTCCGAACTTGCCGAATTACCCGAAAGAGTATGCAAAGCCGCGTGGAGCCTTGTTGATGGCACTGGTTGACGGGAAACTGGCCCGTTGCTGCGCTTTACGCCCGCTGGATGAAATGGAAAGCGCGCGGGCGCTCTACCTAGACCTGGGTTTTGAAGAAATCCCGCCTTACTATCACAACCCCATTGCAGGGCCGCACTACTTCAAGGTCAATCTATAAACATCACCACGGATGTTGCGTGGCGATGTTATCAATTCAACAAGCTAGTCAGGCTTTGGCTTGCGCGAGCAAGGTGGCCGCGTCACTGACTTCAAATTTGCCCGGTCCTTCAATATTCAGCGAGGCCACTTTCCCATCCTTCACCAGCATGGAATAACGGTTGCTCCGCAGGCCCATTCCTTTGCCCGTCAGGTCCAGGGTCAAGCCGGTAGCTTTGGCGAAAGCTGCATCGCCATCCGCCAGCATGCGCACCTTGCCATTTGACTTTTGGTCCCGTGCCCAGGCTCCCATGACAAACGCATCGTTCACGCTGACGCACCAGATTTCATCAACCCCGGCTGCTTTCAGTTCGGAAAACTTTTGAACATACCCAGGTACATGTTTGGCCGAGCAAGTCGGCGTGAAGGCACCCGGTAGTGCAAACAATGCAATGGTCTTGCCGGCGCTGGCCTTGGCCACATCTACTGGATTGGGACCAATACTGCAGCCGCCGCCCTCGACTTCCGAAAACTCCATCAAGGTTGTTGCCGGAAGAGTGTCGCCTACTTTAATCATTTGCAGTTCCTGAAATAGTTGATTCGAATTCACCAATGAAAACGGCTCACATTGTGAGCCGTTTTTGCGAAACCTGCAGTCTCAAGACTGCAAAGGCTTAAACCGCAGCCGCCTTTTGAACCAAGCGGGTTGCAACCCAGTTCTTGGTTTTGGAGATCGGCCGGCTTTCAGTGATTTCGATGACATCACCCAACTTGTACTCACCCTTTTCGTCATGGGCGTGGTACTTGCTGGATTTACCAACGATTTTGCCGTAAAGCTCGTGCTTCACACGGCGCTCAATCAACACAGTAACCGTCTTTGCACGCTTGTCGCTGACTACCTTGCCAGTCAGAGTACGCTTGAGGGATTTTTTAGCTTCCGTCATTTATAGCTCCTTATTTGGCGGATTTTTCAGCGCTTTGCTTCTCGACAAGAATAGTCTTGGCGCGAGCAATGTCACGGCGCGTAGAG
>Ga0209123_1000092_pt1 | contig 151187 bp, 152 predicted proteins | sample BarGraIncu00431A_FD_184500 | JGI IMG/M metagenome (GOLD analysis project Ga0209123, IMG submission 184500) | Arctic peat soil microbial communities from Barrow, Alaska, USA - Barrow Graham LP Incubations 004-31A (SPAdes) (version 2) | ecosystem: Environmental > Terrestrial > Soil > Wetlands >... | reverse complement strand
TACGCCCGCTGCAATGGTCAAAGTGCCAGCACATCAACTCACTCTCGTCGGTCCAGGCTTTCTCTTGAATCGTGTCGTCAAAGATCAACACACCGTCGTCACGCTCAATCGACCTGACGGTCAACTTGACCTGTTGCCACAGGTCCTTGGAGGTGTACTCCTGAGCCGATAAAAACCGCGTGATCTGGTCGTGGCTGACGTCACCTTCGACCATCGCCGACAAGCCCGTCGCCGTCGCAGCACCAAAGGTGCTCAACAAATAGTCCGTGTACAAATCAAGCTCAGCTTTTTTCATCCCGGGAGCCTATCAGGTGGCGGCTGCGTAACATCAGTGAAGAAGTTGCATCATGTCCTGGTCGCTGCGGCCTTGATCAGCGGTGCTTTTTTCGCCGCAGCGCAGACCCTGAAGCCCGGCCTCTGGGAAATCAACAACAAAATGACCAGCAGCTCGGGTGAGATGGAAAAAACCATGGCCGAAGCGCAAAGGCGGCTCGCCAACATGCCGCCGGATCAACGCAAGATGATGGAAGACATGATGGCCAAACAGGGCCTGGACAAGGGTATGAGCCTGGGTGCGGGCGGCGCCATAGCGGCCAAAGTCTGCATGATTCAAGAGATGGTGGACCGCAATGAGGTGGCCGCGCAGCAGGGGGACTGCAAGCACACCAGCTCGCCACGCTCCGGCAACACCATGAAGTTCTCGGTGGTCTGCACCCAACCACCGGTACAAAGCGAGGGGCAGGTTACTTTCGTGAGCCCGGAGGCTTACACCATGAAGATGACATTCAACACCACGGCCCAAGGCAAGCCCGAGAAGATGACCATGGACGCCTCGGCCAAATTTCTGGCAACCGAGTGCGGCAACATCAAGCCGTTCTCTATCCCCAAAAAATAAAGCGGCCGGGTTCAGACCGGCTTGGGCCGCCCGCCAAAAATGGCGCTGCCCACCCGCACCAGGGTGCTGCCAGCGTGGATGGCCGCCTCCAGATCGGCACTCATGCCCATCGACAGCGTATCGAGTGCCAGACCGGCTCCATTTAAAGCATCAAATACGCATTTAACCCTCACAAACAGGGCGCAAGCAGCTACAAAATCAGTAGCAGGCTCAGGGATGCTCATGACGCCGCGCAAACGCAAGCCAGGCAAGGCCGCGACCTGCTGCGCCAGCGCCAGCGCGTCCGCCGGCAGCACGCCCGACTTGCTGGCGCCGCCATCGACGTTGACCTGAATGCAGACCTGCAGCGGCGGCAAACCGGCTGGGCGCTGCTCGCTCAGGCGCTGCGCTACTTTTAGCCGGTCCACCGTGTGCACCCAGTCAAAGTGCTCGGCCACCAGCCGCGTCTTGTTGCTCTGGATCGGGCCGATGCAGTGCCACTGCAGCGGCAAATGGCGCAGCTGGGTGATTTTTTGCACCGCCTCCTGGATGTAGTTCTCGCCAAACGCCGTTTGGCCGGCGGCATAGGCTTCGGCTACGGCCTCGGGGCCAAAGGTCTTGGAAACCGCCAGCAGGGCGACGTCGCTCTGCGCACGGCCGGCGGCCCGGCACGCCGCTGCCACGCGGGCGCGCACGGTTTGGAGATTGGTCTGAATCATGGTCATAATTACCGCAAGCGTAACAAACGACAAGGGACTTCGTGGACATTACCCAACTGCTGGCGTTCAGCGTCAAAAACAAAGCGTCGGACCTGCACCTCTCGGCGGGTCTGCCGCCCATGATTCGCGTGCATGGCGATGTGCGGCGCATCAACGTGGAGCCGCTGGACCACAAGATGGTGCATGCCATGGTGTACGACATCATGAACGACACGCAACGCAAGACCTTTGAGGAGTTCCTGGAGATCGACTTTTCGTTCGAGATTGAAGGACTGGCGCGCTTCCGGGTCAACGCCTTCAACCAGCACCGGGGCGCCGGCGCCGTGTTCCGGACGATTCCCAGCAAGATCCTGACACTGGAGCAATTGAATGCGCCCAAAATTTTTGCTGACCTGGCCTTGAAGCCGCGCGGCTTGGTGCTGGTGACCGGCCCGACGGGCTCGGGCAAGTCCACCACGCTGGCCGCCATGGTCAATTTTCTCAACGAGACCGAGTTTGGCCACATTCTGACGGTGGAAGACCCGATCGAGTTTGTGCATGAATCCAAAAAATGTCTGGTCAACCAGCGCGAGGTCGGACCGCACACGCTGAGCTTTGCCGCCGCCCTGCGCTCGGCCCTGCGGGAAGATCCGGACGCCATCATGGTGGGCGAAATGCGCGATCTGGAAACCATCCGCCTGGCCATGACGGCCGCAGAAACCGGCCACCTGGTGTTTGGCACGCTGCATACGTCGAGCGCGGCCAAAACCATCGACCGGATCATTGACGTGTTTCCGGGCGAAGAAAAAGAAATGATCCGCGCCATGCTGTCCGAGTCCTTGCAGGCCGTGATTTCACAGACGCTGTGCAAAACCAAAGACGGCCAGGGCCGGGTGGCGGCGCACGAAATCATGCTCGGCACCAGCGCCATCCGCAACCTGATCCGCGAGGCCAAGGTGGCACAGATGTACTCCAGCATCCAGACCGGCAACAGCGTGGGCATGCAGACACTGGACCAGAACCTGACCGATCTGGTCAAGCGCAATATCATCAACGCTGCTGAGGCGCGCTCTAAAGCCAAGATTCCCGAGAACTTTCCCGGCTGACCCCCTGGCCAGCCGATCCCGCTCAACTTACCCCAGCCACCCCATTGGAGCGCGCCATGAAAGGACTCTTCGGACTCCTCCGCAAGAAGAGCAAGACACCGCCGGCTGACGAGCAACTTGACTCCATGCTGTTCACCACGGCTTTTGCCGGGCTGGGCCTGGACGCCAACCTGCTGGTGCCGTGGGAAGCACGCGCCGTCGAGGTCGGGGCGACAAGATTAAACCCCGACCGTGGCACCCAGCTGCTGCAGGGCCTGTGGGCCAAGGACAAGTACATGCGCCAGCTGGACCAGGATGCCATCGGGCGCATGGAGCGTTTCTTTGAATTCGCCACGGTGGCCGCCAACCGCGACATCATCCGCCAGAATGAGTACGGCAACTTCATGGTGGTGCTGCTGAGCGGCAGCATTGCGGTCGATCGCGTCCAGCCCTGGGGTGAACGTCTGCGCCTGGCAGAGGCCGCACCGGGGGAAATACTGGGTGAAATGTCGCTGCTTGACAGTGGCATGCGGTTTTCGGCCTGCACCACCCTGAGCGCTTGCGACATCGCCGTACTCAACGCCGACGCCATGGATGAGATGCTGAGCGCCGAGCCGGCGCTGGCCGCCAACCTCATCGCACTGCTGGCCCGAAAGCTGTCGCTGCGGCTGCGCGTCGTCAGCGCCCGGCTCAACGATAACAAATGATTTCCGAAAGTATTACAAGACATGGAACGCGATCAAGCCACCAAGTTCGTCAACGACCTGCTCAAACTGATGCTCAGTCGCAACGGCAGCGATTTGTTCATCACGGCCGATTTCCCGCCCGCCGTCAAGGTTGACGGCAAAGTCACCAAGGTATCACCCCAGCCGCTCACTGCGGCCCACACCCTGTCGCTGACGCGCTCGGTCATGAACGACAAGCAAGTGGCCGAGTTTGAGCGCACCAAAGAGTGCAACTTTGCCATCTCGCCGCCGGGCGTGGGGCGCTTTCGCGTCAACGCTTTTATGCAGCAGGGCAGGGTGGGCATGGTGTTGCGGGTGATTCCGCTGGACGTGCCCACCATTGATGGCCTGGGCGTTCCGCAGATCCTCAAGGATGTAGCGACGGCCAAACGCGGCCTGTGCATTCTGGTGGGCGCCACCGGTTCCGGTAAATCGACGACGCTGGCGTCGATGGTGGACTGGCGCAATGAGAACTCGTTCGGGCACATCATCACCATTGAAGACCCGATCGAGTTTGTGCACCCGCACAAAAACTGCGTGGTGACGCAACGCGAGGTGGGAGTAGACACCGACAGCTGGGGCGCCGCCCTGAAAAACACCCTGCGCCAGGCGCCCGACGTGATTTTGATGGGTGAAATTCGCGATCGCGAAACCATGGAACACGCAGTGGCCTTTTCCGAAACCGGGCATTTGTGTCTGGCCACCCTGCACGCCAACAGCGCCAACCAGGCGCTGGACCGCATCATCAACTTCTTTCCCGAAGAGCGGCGCGCGCAGCTGCTGATGGACTTGTCGCTCAACCTCAAGGCCATGGTGTCACAGCGGTTGATCCCCAAGCAGGACGGCAAGGGCCGGACCGCAGTGGTCGAGATCATGCTCAACACGCCCTTGATTTCCGACATGATCTTCAAGGGTGAAGTCACCGAAATCAAGGAGGTCATGAAAAAAAGCCGTAACCTGGGTATGCAGACCTTTGACCAGGCCTTGTTCGACGCTTTTGAGACCAACCTGATTACCTACGAAGACGCCCTGCGCAACGCCGATTCGGTCAACGACCTGCGCCTGCAGATCAAACTCAACAGCCAGCGCAGCAGAACACAAGACCTGAGCGCCGGCACCGAAAACTTTGCCATCGTATGACCAACACCAAATCCAAATCCAACACCATGACCAACACCAAGAGCAACATCGGCGTCAAAACTTACGAAGCCACGCCCGCACGTCACGTTGCCTTTCTGGGCTTGGGCGTGATGGGCTACCCGATGGCCGGGCACCTGGCGCGGGCCGGGCACCAGGTCACTGTGTACAACCGGACTGCTAGCAAATCAATAGCTTGGTGCACTGAATTCGCGGGGGCTAGCGCCTTAAAACATGCACAAACCCCGAGGCTCGCGGCGCAACAGGCCGATCTCGTTTTTTGCTGCGTCGGCAACGACGACGATTTGGCGCAAGTCACGCTGGGCGCTGATGGCGCTTTTGCCGGCATGCAACCGGGTGCCGTGTTTGTGGATCACACCACCGCCTCGGCCAGCGTAGCGCGCGAGTTAGCCACGGCGGCAAAGAATCTGGGTCTGCGATTTATCGATGCGCCGGTGTCGGGCGGCCAGGCCGGTGCGCAAAACGGCGTGCTGACCGTGATGTGCGGCGGTGACAAAGCCGCTTTTGAGACGGCACAACCGGTGGCCATGGCGTTCTCCAAAGCCTTCACGCTGTTGGGAGAGAGTGGTGCCGGCCAGCTGGCCAAGATGGTGAACCAGATTTGCATTGCCGGTCTGGTGCAAGGCTTGAGCGAAGCGATTGCCTTTGGCCAGCAAGCCGGACTGGACATGAACCAGGTGCTGGACGTGATTGGCAAAGGCGCGGCACAAAGCTGGCAGCTCGACAACCGTGGCAAAACCATGGTGGCTGACAAGTTTGATTTTGGCTTTGCCGTGGATTGGATGCGCAAGGACCTGGGGCTGGTGCTGGATGAAGCCAAGCGCAACGGGGCGCGCCTGCCGGTCACCGCGCTGGTGGACCAGTTTTATGCCGATGTGCAACACATGGGCGGCCAGCGCTGGGACACCTCCAGCCTGATCAAGCGATTGAAGTAAAACCCCCACGCTTGTCACTGCGTGTACTGCGCTGCCCCCCCGAGGGGGCTAATTCTGGCTACTTTTTAGTATCCGCCGGGGCGGGTTTGGGCAGCATGTTCGCCAACTCATCTTCGCTGATAATTTCCAGCACCCGGACCACTTTCTGGACACCCCCGGTGCTGCGGGCGAGGTCGGTGGCCCGGTTGGCCTCGCGCTGGGTCACGCGCCCCATCAAATAAGTGGTGCCGCGCTCGGTCACCACTTTGAAAGAATTGGCAAACAGGTCTTTGGCATCCAGCATGCTGGCCTTGACCTTGCCTGTCACCAGCGCATCAGAAGTGCGCTGGGGCAGCGTCGAGTTGCCCAGAATGCCGAGCTCATTGACAATGGCACGCACATTCTCAACCTTTGACACCACCTGCTCCACCAACTGTTTGTCTTGTGCGCTGGGCACCTCACCCGTCAACAGCACCTGGCGGTTGTAGCTGGTGACGTTGACGTGAACGCGTTCGCCCAGGTTGTCGCTGACGCCACTGCCCGCGCGCAGTTCAATGCCCTCATCTTCAATCTGTGTACCCGCAGTACGGCGATCGGTTGCCATCAGCGAGCCCATCACGGCGCCGCCCACAATGATGGGCGCACAAGCGCCGAGGCCTGCACCGACGCAGGCAGTCAGTGCCAACACGGTCAAGAGTTTTTGAGTTGCAAATTTCATATTGAGGTTTCCTGGTCTCCGAGTAACTGGGCATCCACGGCGTCACAAATGCAGTGCAGGGCCAGAATATGAACCTCCTGAATGCGGGCAGTGCGTTCATGGGGCACGCAAATGTGCACATCCGTATCGCGCAGGGCATGGGTCATCTCGCCACCACCGCGCCCACTCAAACCCACCACCACCATCTCGCGCTCATGGGCGGCTTCAATGGCGGCCAGCACGTTGGCTGAATTGCCGCTGGTGGAAATGGCCAGCAACACGTCGCCCGGCTGCCCCAGTGCGCGCACCTGGCGTGAAAAAATGACGCTGAAGTCGTAGTCGTTGGCAATGGCCGTGATGATGGAGCTGTCGGTGGTGAGCGCAATGGCCGCCAACTCGGGCCGCTCGCGCTCATAACGACCTACAAACTCGGCGGAGAAATGCTGTGCATCAGCGGCGGAACCGCCATTGCCGCAGGCCAGCACTTTGCCGCCGCTGGTCACGCAGGTCAGCATGGCCTGCACGGCGGCGGCAATGGGTTTGCTCAGGACTTGCGCGGCCTGGTACTTCAGGTCGGCGCTGTCAATAAAGTGTTGTTGAATACGTTGCTCAAGCATGAGGCCGATGATACCCGCGCCAGATGTATCAAACTGTAGGTCGCCCGCGCGCAAGTGCAGGCGCCGATCCAGCCGCGGCGGCAAACCGTCCGGCTCAATACGCATCAAACGCTGCCTGCAACCACTGAATGCCGTCGTGCTCCAGCACCACCACATCAAAGCGGCAGGGCGGCGGCTCGCGCAGACGCATCAGGTAATGACGCGCGGCAAAAATAATGCGTCGTTGCTTGGTCGCACCGACACTGGCGGCCGCCCCGCCGTGGCTGGCACTCTTGCGTTGGCGCACCTCCACAAACACCGTGGTGCCGTCAGGCGCACGCATGATCAGGTCAATTTCTCCACCGCCGCGTCCCGGCGTCCGATAATTACGCTCCAGAAGGCGCAGACCGGACTGCTGCAGGTAGTGCAGCGCGGCATCTTCGGCCGCATCGCCCACCTGCTTGGTCGTGCCGACCTTGGCCTTGATTTGAGGGAACACCATTGATTTCTACTAATGCCTATGCTTCTGCCTTGGGTGCCGCGTTTGAGGCAGCGGGTGCTCAGAATTATCCGCCCGGCGCGCTCTACGTCGTGGCCACGCCGATCGGCAACCTGGCCGACATCACGCTGCGTGCACTGCATGTGCTCGGATTAGCCGAGACGATTGCCTGTGAGGACACGCGCCACACCCAGGCCTTGCTGCGGGCCTATGGCATCGACAAGTCCAGCGCCCAACTGCTGGCCGTGCACCAGCACAACGAGGCCGAGGCAGCGCAGACGGTGATCGAACGGCTGCGCCAAGGCCAGCGGGTGGCCTACGCCAGCGACGCGGGCACCCCGGCCATCAGCGACCCCGGCGCCCGGCTGGTGGCCGCGGTGCGCCTGGCGTGCTTGCCGGTGGTTCCGCTGCCCGGTGCCAGCAGCGTGACCGCCGCACTCAGCGTGGCAGGCATCGCCGACGATGCCGCGCAACATGGCGCGTTTGTTTTCGTCGGGTTCCTATCCTCCAAATCTACCGAACGTGCCACCGCCATCGAGGCGCTGGCGAGTGAAGCGCGGGCCGTGGTCATGCTGGAGGCGCCGCACCGGATTGAAGCGCTGGCCACGGCACTGGCTACTTTGGGAAGCCGAGCCCTCACCATCGGGCGTGAGTTGACCAAACAATTCGAGGAAATCGCCACGATCAGCGCCGCAGGCTTCCCGGCCTGGCTGGCCCAGGACGCCAACCGGTTGCGCGGCGAGTTCGTCTTGGTGCTTCACCCCGCGCAGACAGCGGCACCAGCCGGGCCTGACACCCGCATTTTGAAGCTGCTGCTGGAACAACTGCCGCTCAAAACTGCGGTGAAGCTGGCTTCCGACATTACCGGTGAACCCCGCAACGCCCTCTACCAACTGGCCCTGGATCTGAAAGAGGGTTCTACGCTGGATTGACCTGATAAGCAAAGTGACCACCCCCTTGCGCATGGCCGAGGGCTGGCGTCGCCGGCCCAGCCAATCCCGTTGCAATCGCATGGCCTGATTCAGTTCTTTGATGGTCTGGCGTGAACCGTGTGCGGCAAGAAAAACCCCGCTATGCCAATAAGCATGCGGGTTTTGAGGTGTTGTGACACATCGGTATTACCACCCTCGCGTGTCCGATTTGGCCCTGTTTCATGACTGAAAAACATACCCAACTGCGATGGAGTATGCTAAGGTAACACCTATTAACAATCCCGGAGGCAACGCCATGCCACAGCCACACATTGCCGCCAAAACCATGTCCGTGAAACTCGATTTGAACACCCGCGCCCGTGTTGAAAATCTGGCCGAGGCACGCCATCGGTCTGCGCATTGGGTCATGCGCGAAGCCATTACCCAATACGTTGACAGAGAGGAGAGGCGCGAGGCTTTCCGGCAAGACACGATCAAGGCGTGGGAGGAGTATCAGGAAACCGGCATGCACGCAACCGCCGCAGAGGTTGATACCTGGCTTGCCAGTTGGGGAACTGAAAACGAAGTGCCCGCGCCCGTATGCCGCAAGTGATCTTTGCGCCCGGCGCAATTCGCGACCTTCAACGCTTGCGCGAGTTTTTGCGCCCCAAGAACCCCGCTGCCGCCAAACGCGCGGGCGAGTCCATCATCAAAGCAGTGAAAGTGCTTGGATACCAGCCGCAAATCGGGCGACCCGTGGCGGACATGTCAGAGCAATATCGGGAGTGGCTGATTGACTTTGGCGACAGCGGCTATGTGGCGCGTTATCGCTTCGATGATCAAACCGTCACCATTCTGGCGGTGCGGCATCAAAAGGAGGTTGGTTACCACTAACGATGGACGCGTGTGCTCGCCTTTGCTCTATGAGCGTCTCACCGTCCCCCATCGTTTCCCAGTTCGACACCGAAGAACAGGAAGCCAGCCACGACCAATGGTTTCGCGCCAAAGTTGAGGAGGCCATGCACAGCGAAAAACTGCGCTTGCCACACGATGCCGCCATGACCAAGGTGCAGGCCATCCTCGAAGAGCGCCGCAAATCTCGCGCAAACAGTTCGCTGGTCTGATGAAGCAACCACCGACTTGGTGGAAATCAGCTGCACCGAAGCCGATGGAGACCGGCCCGAGGGAGCGCCACCGCTCTGAACTCCAAAGCGATGCCAGTTGGCTAATGCATCGCCCCTCAGATGGTGAGGACACCGAAGTGGGCATGGCGCCAAGGACTTCCAATCAGGCGGGGGTTTTGATGCTCACAGGCAACTCCATGAAGGAGCTGGATGAGCGAAGTGGATGATAGCCAAACACGAATCGGCCGGGAGGCCGCGTCGCGTCTGGGTTTCAAAAAGTGGTGCGGCTGGCGGGGATCGAACCCACGACCCTTGGCTTCGGAGGCCAATACTCTATCCACTGAGCTACAGCCGCAAATGCTGAAATCGCAAACAAATAGTATTTTCGCATATCCTGGAATGACTAAAGCACTCCCAAGCCGAAAATGGGTATTCATGATCGGCAGGTAACACTGCTAAGCAGTCATGGGCGGCGCAACGCCCGATAGTCACTATAGTTTCAATAGCTGCTTGCGCATATGACACGGGGGCTAGAGCTTTATTTAACCAAATATTCATCCAGAACTTGAGCGGCTTACATGGATTGCGGATCAGGTCCGCCATGACGCACGTGGGGAGCAATGACCAGCCTGTTCACGCCACGGCATGACTGGCGCGCAGCGCCTCGATGGCCTCCGCCGTGTAACCCAGCCCGGCCAGCAGTTCCTCGGTATGCTGCCCGCGAGTCGGCGGTTGCAGGCGCACGCCCAGGCGCTGACCGTCCATGGTGAAAGGGAACAGCGTGGTCTGCGCGGTCTGGCCGGCACGCTCGCCATCGGGCAGCGTGATGTCGGCCAGGCCGCCGGTGGCCAGCAGGTGCTCGTCATCAAACAGCTCTTCAGGCTTGCGAATGGGTGCGAACGGCAACTCATGCGCCTCCAGCTGGGCCGCCAACTCGGCCGCGCTGCGACTGGCCAGGCGCTCGCGCAGGATGGGCAAGAGGGTGGCGCGCAGGCGCACACGGTCGTTGTTGCTGGCGTACTGCGCCTCAAGCTTGAGGTCATCAAAGCCCAGCGCATCGCAAAAAGAGAGCCACTGCGCATCACTTACCGCCGCCAGAAAAATCTGCTCGCCGTCCCTGACCGTGAAGACGTCGTACACCGCCCAGGGCGAGATGCGCGCCGGCATGGGCGCGGCGGCCTGGCCGGTGACGGCGTACTGCAGCATGTGCTGGCCGACCAGAAACACGTTGTTCTCGAACAGCGCGCTTTGCACCTCCTGGCCGCGGCCGGTGATGCCACGCTGGATCAGTGCGCCCAAAGCGCCGATGGCGCCAAACATGCCGCCCATGATGTCGTTGACGCTGGTGCCGGCACGCAGCGGGTCGCCGGGGCGGCCGGTCATGTAGGCCAGCCCGCCCATCATCTGCACCACCTCGTCGAGCGCCGTGCGGTGCTCGTAGGGGCCGGGCAGAAAGCCCTTGTGACTGACGTAGATCAGACGCTCATTGACCTTGGAGAGCGAGGCATAGTCGAGCCCGTATTTGCCCATGGTGCCGGGCTTGAAGTTCTCGGCCACCACGTCCGCCGTGGCCGCCAACTGGCGCGCTACCTCGGCGCCTTCGGGCGTGTGCAGGTCAAGCGCAATGCTTTTCTTGTTGCGGTTGAACATGGGGAAAAAGCCCGCACCGGCACCCAGCAGGTGCCGGGTGCGGTCGCCGTCGATCGGCTCGACCTTGATGACCTCGGCACCCATGTCGGCCAGCACCATGCCGCAGGTCGGGCCCATCACCATGTGGGTGAACTCGACCACCCGCAGACCGGTCAAAGGCAGGGGTACTTTGTTCAGTTCGCTCATAGACCTCGATATGTTCGATAATTGAAGGCTCATTCGGGCTGCGCCGGTTGAAGCCAGCGCGCCATGCACGCCGCCTCGGCTTTACCTGACTTTACATGCCCGAACGGCTCACGTCAGCCGCATGGCCGTTGAGATTGATAACAATACGCCTATCAGTAGTCACCCCGGAAATCCGTAGCATTCATGCCCGTCGCAGTCACCATACTGGCAGGACATCCGTCCGCCCTGCACCCCCAAACCCTGGCGCCCGCCTGCCAGCTCAGTGTGGTGGTGCCCGTTTTCAACGAAGAGGCGGTGATCGCCTTGTTCCAGGCACGTTTGCTCCAGGTACTGGCCACCTGCCCGGGTGGGCATGAAGTCATTTACGTCGACGATGGCAGCACCGACGGCTCAGCACAGGTGCTGGAAACCCTGCGCGTAGCGTGTCCGCAAGTGGGCGTGGCCCGGCTCAGCCGGAACTTTGGCAAGGAGCACGCCATGACGGCGGGCCTGGAGTTGGCCCGGGGCGCGGCCGTGATCATTCTGGATGTGGATTTGCAGGACCCGCCCGAGCTGATACCCGCCATGCTGGACGCCTGGCGCGCCGGCGCCGATGTGGTCAACATGCGGCGGACCGGGCGGGACGGCGAAACGGTTGTCAAAAAAGCCACCTCTCATTTCTTCTACCGCATCATCAACCGGCTCAGCGAGGTGGCCATCCCCAGCGACGTTGGCGATTTCCGGCTGTTCAGCCGGCGCGCCGTGGACGCCCTGAACCGCTTGCCCGAGTCCAACCGCTTCATGAAAGGCCTGTTCGCCTGGATCGGCTTCTCGCAGGTGACGCTGGACTACCACCGCAAGGCACGCGCTGCGGGACTCAGCAAGTGGCCCTACTGGCGCTTGTGGAACTTTGCGCTGGAAGGGATCACGTCCTTCTCCACGGTGCCGCTGCGGGTGGCATCCTATGTCGGGTTTTCGAGTGCTTTCGGCGCCTTCATATACGCGCTCTACTTTTTTATCAAAACCCAAATCTGGGGGGATTCGGTCAAGGGCTTCCCCACCCTGATCGAGGTGGTGCTGTTACTCGGCGGGCTGCAGTTGATGGCCATCGGCATCATGGGCGAGTATGTCGGACGGATGTATCTGGAGTCCAAACGGCGTCCCCTTTATTTGCTGGATTCCTTCAAGCCCGCCACTCTGACTGCAGCCGACCCCACGTGAGCAAGCGACCTGTGCGCACCGAGACCGAAACCCAAGCCCCCGTCTGGTGGGCCTTGGGCATTTTGCTGAGCCTGCGTCTGGTCAGCCTGGGGCTGTACCCGTTGATGGACAACACCGAGGCGCGCTACGCCGAAATAGCGCGCGTGATGTTGACCCTGGGTGACTGGATCACGCCCTGGTACGACAGCAATATTCCCTTTTGGGGCAAGCCGCCCTTGTCGTTCTGGACCACGGCACTGAGTTTTGGCGTGTTCGGCGTCAACGAGTTTGCCGCGCGCCTGCCGCACTTTCTGGCGGCACTGGGCGTGGGCTGGCTGGTGTGGGGCTGGGCTGTCAAGCACTCAAAACAGGAAGCGCTGGCCGCTGTTGCCTTGCTGGCGGGCTGCAGTCTGATGCTCATCTCGGCCGGTGCCGTGATGACCGACATGACGCTGGTGCTGGGCACCACCCTGACGATGCGCGGCTTCTGGCTCGGCCTGCACGGTGATGACACCCAGCGGCGACGCGAAGGCTGGCTGTTTTTTCTCGGCCTGGCCGTGGGTCTGCTGGCCAAGGGACCCCTGGTGCTGGTCCTGGCCGGCTTGCCGCTGGGCCTGTGGACCCTGATCAACCGGCAACTGGGGCGCGTCTGGCGCGACTTGCCCTGGCTGCGCGGCAGCTTGGCTGTCCTGCTGCTGGTCGGGCCCTGGTATGTCGCTGCAGAAGTGCGCACACCCGGCTTTCTGGATTATTTCTTGCTGGGCGAGCACTGGCACCGCTTTGTCATGCCGGGCTGGACGGGCGACCGCTATGGCATTGCCCATTCGGAGCCGTGGGGCAGCATCTGGTTGTATGCCGGGGTAGCCGCCCTGCCCTGGTCGCTGCTGTTGCCACTGGCCTGGTGGCACTGGCGCAAAGACGCCATGACCCACCGGGTCGTGCGGACCGCCCCGACCCTGCCGGCCAGTGACAAGCCGCTGCAGCTCTATTGGGTCTTGTGGAGCCTGACACCCATCGTATTTTTCACTTTCGCCGGCAATATTCTCTGGACCTACGTCCTGCCGGCGCTGCCACCGCTGGCCTTGCTGGGCGCCGCCTGGTTGACCCGATACGCCGACCGGCGGCGCATCAATCGCCTGCTGACCCTGGGGTTGCTGCTGAGTTCTTTGCTGTTTGCCGGCTTTGTCATCAGTCTGAATTTGATACAGGTAGAAGATTGGCATACGACCAAGCGCCTGGTCCAGCACTATGCCGCGCTCAATACCCGCGGCCAGGCCTTGATTTTCTATCTCGCGCGTCCGTATTCAGCGGCTTTTTACAGCCGTGGCCAGGCCGAGCTGGTCTCCCAACCGGCAGAGCTTCTCACCCGCATAGCGAAGCAGCCGGCCTTCCTGGCCGTCGAAACGACGGCCGTGGCCACCCTGCCAGCGGAACTGCACCCCCAATTGCAATTGCTGGCCCGGCATGGCAACTACACGCTGTTTTTAATGGGTCAAGGCGTAGCGCCGGTCCCCCTGACGACCCGGTAACGCACCACGCGCCCCTTGATTGCATCTATTTTTGTCATGAATTAACGGATTTTTTGAAAGTTAATCCTTGGCGAAGGATCGAATAAAGTAGGGTATGACAAAAACCAGTCCCGCCGCGGTCGAAAAATCCAGGGCATCGAAGCTTGAGGCGCCACGCGCCGTGTTGTTTGATGCTTATGGCACCTTGTTTGACGTGTACAGCGTGGGTCTGCTCGCCGAGCAGCTGTTTCCCGGCCACGGTCAGGCCTTGAGCGTGTTGTGGCGGGACAAGCAGATTGAATACACGCGGCTGGTGACCACCAGCAACCACGGCGCCCACTACCAGCCATTTTGGGAGTTGACCCGTGCGGCCCTGATTTATGCTATTAAAAGAATAGTGGTTCCTGCACAACCGACGGGGGCTGGCGGCCTATTTGATACACAAATTGATCGCCTGATGAACCAGTATCGTCACTTGAGCGCCTTTCCCGAAGGCCGGCAGGTCTTGAGTGAGCTCAAAGCCAAAGGCATCCCCACCGGCATCCTGAGCAACGGCGACCCGGCCATGCTGAATCTGGCTGTCAAATCCGCCGGGCTCGATGGCCTGCTGGACCACGTGATCAGCGTGGATCCGATCCGCAAATACAAAACCCATCCGCAGGCCTATGCGCTGGGCGAGCAGGCCACCGGTTTACCGGCCAGCCAGATCGCCTTTGTCAGCTGCAATTCGTGGGATGCACTGGGCGCCACCTGGTACGGTTTCCAGACGCTGTGGGTGAACCGTTACCATCTGCCCTTTGAAGAACTGGGCACCGAGCCCACGCGCACCGGCAGCAACTTGCGCGATGTACTCAACTTTTTTCCAACTTCCATCCTGTAACTAGAGTCTCACACCATGACCGAACGCACCACCACGCACCGCCTGCAAGTTGCCACCAACTTGCTCCAGTTTATTGACAGCCAAGTCCTGCCCGGCACCGGCGTGACCCCCGCCAAATTCTGGAAAGGCTTTGACGCCCTGGTGGCCGACCTCGCACCTAAAAACATCGCCCTGCTGGCCGAGCGCGACCGCCTGCAAACCGAACTGGACGCCTGGCACACCGCGCATCCGGGTCCCGTTCAAGACATGCCCGCCTACCGCGCCTTCCTCGAGAAAATTGGCTATCTGGTGCCCAGCCCGAAGAAGGCCCGCATCACCACCGCCAAGGTGGACGCCGAACTCGCCGTGCAAGCCGGCCCGCAGCTGGTAGTGCCGGTGCTGAACGCCCGTTATGCGCTGAACGCCGCCAACTCCCGCTGGGGTTCGCTGTACGACGCGCTGTATGGCACTGACGTCATCTCCGAAGCCAAGGGCGCCAAAAAAGGCAAGAGTTACAACCCGGTGCGCGGCGCCAAGGTCATCGAATACGCCCGCCATGTGCTGGACCGCACCGCGCCCCTGCGCAAGGGCTCGCACGTTGACTCCGTGAGCTACCGCATCAAGGACGGCAAACTCGCGGTCAAACTGGCTGACGGCAGCAACACCAGCCTGGCCAACCCGGCACAGCTGATCGGTTACCAAGGTGAGGAAAAAGCGCCTTCATCCGTTCTGTTCCTGCACAACGGCCTGCACCTGGACCTGCAGATCAACCGCAGCACACCGATTGGCGCCAGCGACCCGGCCGGCGTCAGCGACCTGGTGCTGGAAGCAGCACTCTCCACCATTCTCGATCTGGAAGACTCGGTCGCCGTGGTGGATGCCGACGACAAAGTGCTGGCTTACAGCAACTGGCTCGGCATTCTGCAAGGCACGCTGACCGAGAGTTTCGAGAAGGGTGGCAAGACCCTGACCCGTGGCCTCAATGCCGACCGCGTCTACACACCAGCCGCCGGCAAAGGCAAAAAAGTCACGCTGCACGGCCGCTCGCTCATGTTTGTGCGCAACGTCGGCCACCTGATGACCAACCCGGCCATTTTGTACACCGACAAGCAGGGCGCAACGCGCGAAATCCCGGAAGGCATTCTGGACGCCGTGGTCACCACCACCATCGCCATGCACGACTTGAAACGCACGGCCAAAGACGCCATCCGCAACTCGCGCAAGGGCTCGGTCTACATCGTCAAGCCCAAAATGCACGGCCCGGTCGAAGTGGCGTTTGCCAGCGAACTGTTTGGCCGCGTGGAAAAAATGTTGGGCCTGCCAGACAGCTCCGTCAAGCTCGGCATCATGGACGAAGAGCGCCGCACCAGCGTCAACCTGAAGGCCTGCATTGCCGCGGCCAGCAGCCGCGTCGCCTTCATCAACACCGGCTTCCTGGACCGCACCGGCGACGAGATGCACAGCGCCATGCAGGCCGGCCCCATGATCCGCAAGGGCGACATGAAGAGCAGCGCCTGGATCCAGGCCTACGAGCGCAACAACGTGCTGGTCGGCCTCTCATGCGGCCTGCGCGGCAAGGCGCAAATCGGCAAAGGCATGTGGGCCATGCCGGACCTGATGAAAGACATGCTGAAGCAGAAAATTGCCCACCCCCTGGCCGGTGCCAATACCGCCTGGGTGCCGAGCCCCACCGGCGCCACGCTGCACGCCCTGCACTACCACCAGGTGCTGGTCAGCGACATCCAGAAAGAACTGGAAAAAATCGACTACAACAAGGAACGCGACAACCTGCTGACCGGCTTGCTGACCATTCCCGTGACCGCGACGCCCAACTGGTCGGATGTCGAGAAGCAACAGGAACTCGACAACAACGCCCAAGGCATTCTGGGCTACGTGGTGCGCTGGATCGACCAGGGCGTCGGCTGCTCCAAGGTGCCCGACATCCACAACGTCGGCCTGATGGAAGACCGCGCCACCCTGCGCATCAGCAGCCAGCACATGGCCAACTGGCTGCACCATGGTGTGGTGACCGAAGCCCAAGTGAAGGAAACGTTTGAGCGCATGGCGGCGGTGGTAGACAAGCAGAACGCGGGCGACCCGTTGTACAAGAACATGGCCGGTCACTTCGACACATCGATGGCTTACATGGCTGCCTGTGATCTGGTGTTCAAGGGCCTGGCACAACCGAGCGGCTATACCGAGCCGTTGTTGCATGCCTGGCGCTTGAAGGTGAAGGCGGCGGCAGCAAAGGCGGCTGCGCCTGCGGCCTGAGAGATGCTATTTAATTAGTAGCAGCTTACGCAGGATTGACGGGGGCTAGAGGCCGATTTGGCACTTAATACCCTAGCAAAAACGGCACCTTCGGGTGCCGTTTGTCATCCCGCATTCCTGATCATCAAACCATCACGCGACGCGGCGCCGGAGCGGACCAAATCCTGAATCAGCTGCTCGACCCACACCGAGAAATCAAGCCCTGAAAAATGGGTGTTGAAAATCAACAGGAAGTAAGGGGTGGCGTGCGCCCAGGCGATGAAGGCGGCGAGCTCAAGACCCTGGACTTCGAGCAGCTTGAACTTCAAAAGTACTTTGGCGGCGTAGCTGATGTGTTTTGCCGGATTTGCGACAAAACCGTCCAGGCGCGCGCGTGCGCTGGCAATCGAGGCCTCGACGCTGGCAAAGGCCGGACCGTGACCCGGAATCACAATTTTTGGCGCCAGAGACTCAATCAGATCGATGGTTTTTCCCACCGCGTCAAACGCATCCACGCCTTCCAGCTCGGGGAACACCACCCCGAAACCGCGCTCCCACAAAGCATCGGCCGAGACCAGGACACGGGACGCTGCCTCGAACAGGATGACCGAGTGCGGGTCGTGCCCCGGTGCCGCGTGCACCTGCCACAGCAAGTCCCCGAGCCTGATCTCGGACCCCGGCACCAGCACGGCATCGAAGCGAAACTGCGGGCAACTCTGCCCGGTGGGCGCATAGGTCAGCGCGTGCGGGTCCCAGTGACTTACATGCGCCGACAGGCCGGGTGGAATGAAGGTCATGAGCGCCGGGTAAGCGTTTTGCAGCGCCGCGTTGCCGCCGCAGTGGTCGCTATGCAAGTGGGTATTGAGCAGGGCATCGAGTGGACGGCCAGCCAGCGCCGCCTCGACGAGGGACAACGTTTGTCCGGCGTGGGCGCCGTAGCCGCTGTCTATCAGCGCGGCAGACTCGCGGCCACCAATCAGGATGTTGTTCGACGACAGCCAGCCGCGCTCGAACACGGTGATGGCGTGGGGCAGTGTGGGGCGCTTAGACATGCGCGCCGCTTGCTGGATAGCTTTTGGGCCAGGTATTTTTCATGGGGCACTCCGATGCGTTCATTGTGAAGCAGGATCAGCGGCCATAGCTACCGGGGTTGTCCCCATGTCCGGGAAAATTCGGTCTCGCAAGCGACAGTGTTGGCATCAAAACGGGGTGTGGGCGCCGCCAGCCGTGCCGCCTACACTCCATATTTGCCGAAATTTCCGGTGCAGGAACCCCGCCATGCCAGTCATCCCAACCGTTGATCCCACCCTCTGCCCGCTGTGCGGGCAAACCAACCAGTGCGCCGGGCAAGTGGAACGCACCACCGGCGTGAAACAGCCGCCGTGCTGGTGCAACCAGGCCACGTTCGGGGCCGAATTGCTGGCGCGCGTCCCGGAGAGCGCGCGGCGCAAGGCCTGCATTTGCGCCGCCTGCGCCCAGGCAAACACTATCTAATTAATAGCTGCTTACGCAATAGCAACGGGGGCTAGCGGCTGATTTGATCATATTTTATCCAATACTTCAATAGAAGTTGTAGAATCAAATCATGGATAAATTATCGGCAATTGCCGTCTTTGAGTCGCTCGCTTCCGGCGTGCGCCTGGACATCTATCGGCTGTTGGTCAAAGCAGGGCCGGAGGGCATGGTCGCGGGTGAAATTTCCGCCACGCTGGCGGTGCCGCCGACCAATCTGTCATTTCACTTGAAGGCGCTGACGCAGGCGCGGCTGCTGTCCGTGGTGCAGGAAGGTCGGTTCCAGCGCTATCGCGCCAACCTTGCGCTGATGCAGGCGTTGATTGCTTATTTGACCGAAGAATGTTGCGCCGGGCATCCGGAGCAGTGCGGCGAACTGTGTGCGCCCATCGGCTGCCCGGAGACGGCGCTGATGCCGACCTAAGCGAGAGGCGGCGCTGGACCGCATCGGTTGGCTCTGGCCATGACTTTTATTTCAACTTTTTAACGGAGGTTTCCCCATGAAAAAGATCCAGGTGTTTGATCCCGCCCTGTGTTGCAGCAGCGGCGTGTGCGGCGTGGAAGTCGATCAGAAACTGGTCACGTTTGCCGCTGATGTGGACTGGGCCAGGCAAAACGGGGCCCAGATCGAGCGCTTCAACCTGGCGCAGCAGCCCATGGCGTTTGCCGAGAATGCAATCGTGAAAGGTTTGCTGGAGCGCTCGGGAGAAGGCGCTTTGCCTTTGACGCTGCTTGACGGTGAAATGGCCCTGGCCGGGCGCTACCCGAGCCGGGACGAACTGGCGCGCTGGACCGGCAAGGCGCCGGCCGCTACCGAACAGCCTGCTGAGGAAAAGGCAATGCCAGAAGCCGGTGGCTGCTGCTCTGGCGGCCGTTGCTGCTGACCCGCCGGAGACATCCCCATGAAATTCATCGACCAGCCCCCGCGCTTTCTCTTCTTCACCGGCAAGGGCGGCGTCGGCAAGACCTCGATCGCCTGCGCCACGGCAATTCAGCTGGCCGCGGCGGGTAAGCGCGTGCTGCTGGTGAGCACCGATCCGGCGTCCAACGTCGGGCAGGTCTTCGGCATTGCGATCGGCAACCGCATCACCGCCATTCCGAAGGTGCCCAACCTTGCCGCGCTGGAAATCGACCCCCAAGCCGCTGCCCAGGCGTATCGCGACCGCATCGTCGGGCCGGTGCGCGGTGTGCTGCCGGACAGCGTGGTCAAAGGCATCGAGGAGCAGCTCTCCGGCGCGTGCACCACCGAGATCGCCGCCTTTGACGAGTTCACCGCCCTGCTGACCGAGGCGGCACTGACGCGCGACTACGACCACATTATTTTTGACACCGCCCCCACCGGCCATACGATCCGGCTGCTGCAGCTACCGGGCGCCTGGAGCGGCTTCCTGGAGGAGGGCAAGGGTGACGCCTCCTGCCTCGGCCCGTTGGCCGGACTGGAAAAGCAGCGCGCTCAATACAAGGCCGCCGTGGATGCCCTGGCCGACCCCGAGCGGACCCGCTTGGTACTGGTGGCCCGCGCGCAGCAAGCCACCTTGCGCGAAGCGGCCCGCACGCATACCGAACTCGCCGCGATTGGGCTGTCAAAACAGTTTCTGGTGATCAACGGCGTGTTCCCGACCGCCGAGGCCGCGCAAGATCCGTTGGCGGCCGCCATCTGCCGGCGCGAACAAGCGGCACTGGCGGCTCTGCCGGCCGAGTTATGCAAGCTGCCCACGGACTACATCCCGCTCAAGGCTTTCGACCTGGTGGGCCTGGATGCCTTGCACCAATTGCTGGTCAGCAGCGCGCCCGTCAAAGCCGCGGTCACGCCCGAGACGATCAAGATAGCGGCCCCCAGTCTGTCCCAACTGGTCGATGACATCGCCGCCGACGGCCATGGTCTGGTGATGCTGATGGGCAAGGGCGGTGTCGGGAAAACCACCATGGCCGCGGCGGTGGCGGTGCAGCTGGCACACCGCGGCTTGAGTGTGCACCTGACCACTTCCGACCCGGCCGCGCATCTGATCGAGACCCTGCACGGCACGCTGGCGCACATGACGGTGAGCCGCATCGACCCGCATGAAGTGACCGAGCAGTACCGCGCGCAGGTGCTGGCATCCAAGGGCGCCAAGCTGGACGCTCAGGGCCGCGCCTTGCTGGAAGAAGACCTGCGCTCGCCCTGCACCGAAGAGATTGCCGTGTTCCAGGCCTTCTCGCGCGTGATCCGCGAGGCCGGCACGAAGTTTGTGGTGATGGACACCGCGCCCACCGGCCACACGCTGTTGCTGCTGGACGCCACCGGCGCTTATCACCGCGACATCGTGCGCCAGATGGAAAGCACGCATCTGCACTTCACGACCCCGATGATGCAACTGCAGGACCCCAAGCAGACCAAGGTGCTGCTGGTGACGCTGGCCGAAACCACACCGGTGCTGGAGGCCGCCAACCTGCAGTCCGATCTGAAGCGCGCCGGCATCGAGCCCTGGGCCTGGATCATCAACAACAGCGTGGCGGCCGCATCGCTCACCGCGACGGTCACGTCACCGTTATTGCGCCAGCGCGCCCACAACGAACTGCGGGAAATCGAGTCAGTCGCCACCCGCTTCGCCCGCCGCTACGCCGTGGTTCCCTTGCTGAAAGACGAGCCGATCGGCGTGGACCGGCTCCTGCAACTCGCCGGCAGTGGAGATTGATGCCATGAGTGCCCCTTGTGAAGTGAGCGCCAGGCAAACGGCTGGTGCGCCCATGAGCGTCTTCGAGCGTTACCTGACGGTGTGGGTGTTTCTGTGCATCGTCGTGGGCATCGCGCTCGGTCAGTGGTTGCCGGGTGTGTTCCAGAGCATTGGTGGCATGGAAGTGGCCAAGGTCAACCTGCCGGTCGGTGGGCTGATCTGGGTCATGATCATCCCGATGCTGGTGAAGGTGGACTTCGGCGCGCTGCATGAAGTCCGCCAGCATGTGAAAGGCATCGGCGTCACGCTGTTCGTCAACTGGCTGGTGAAACCGTTCACGATGGCTTTTCTCGGCTGGTTCTTTATCCGCCATCTGTTTGCGCCCTTGCTGCCGGCGGATCAGTTGGACAGTTACATCGCCGGCCTGATTTTGCTGGCGGCAGCACCCTGCACCGCCATGGTGTTTGTCTGGAGCCGGCTCACCGGCGGCGACCCGCTGTTCACGCTGTCGCAAGTGGCGCTGAACGACAGCATCATGGTGATCGCCTTCGCGCCGCTGGTGGCGTTTTTGCTGGGCATCTCGACTATTGCCGTGCCGTGGGCCACGCTGCTGATCTCGGTGCTGCTGTATATCGTGATTCCGGTCATCCTGGCGCAGCTGTGGCGCAAGTTTTTGTTGACCAGGGGGCAAGCTGCGTTTGATGCCGCGATGGTGAAAATCGGCCCCTGGTCCATCACGGCATTGCTAGCCACGCTGGTGTTGCTGTTTGCGTTTCAGGGCGAGGCCATTTTGAAGCAGCCGCTGGTGATTGCGCTGCTGGCGGTGCCGATTCTGATTCAGGTATTTTTCAACTCCGCGCTGGCCTACTGGCTCAACCGCGCGGTGGGCGAAAAGCACAGCATCGCTTGTCCTTCAGCGCTGATCGGTGCCTCCAACTTCTTCGAGCTGGCCGTGGCGGCCGCCATCAGCCTGTTTGGGTTCAACTCGGGCGCGGCGCTGGCCACGGTGGTGGGGGTGCTGATCGAGGTGCCGGTCATGCTGCTGGTGGTGCACATCGTCAATAACTCCAAAGCCTGGTACGAACGCGGCTGAACTTCTGAAAGAATTTATCCATGACCGACATCACGATTTACCATAACCCCAAGTGCGGCACCTCGCGCAATACGCTGGCGTTGATTCGCAACAGCGGCGCTGAGCCCCGCGTCATCCCTTACCTGGAAACACCGCCGAGCCGCACTGAGTTGGTGACCCTGATTAGCGCTATCGGCACGCCGGTGCGCGAGGTGATGCGCACCAAGGAAGCGATCTACCAGGAGCTGGGCCTGGACAACCCGACATGGCGCGATGACGAGCTGATCGACTTCATGCTGGCCCATCCCGTCCTGATCAATCGCCCGATTGTGGTCACCCCGTTGGGCACACGCCTGTGCCGGCCATCCGAAGCCGTGCTGGACCTCCTGCCGCAACCGCAGTTGGGCGCCTTCAGCAAGGAAGATGGTGAAGCGGTGATCGATGCGCAGGGGCAACGCGTCAGCTTGAAAACGTAAACCGTTTCTCCGTGAAAAGCCGCAGGCAGGCATCGACGACCGCCGCGTCATAGACCGTGCCGCGGCCTCGCTCGATTTCCTGCAGCGCGCTGTCAATCCCCAGTGCTGCCCGGTAGGGCCGGTGTGAGGCCATCGCTTCCACCACGTCTGCCACCGCCATGATGCGCGACTCCAGCAGGATTTGCTCCCCCTTGAGTCCCTGCGGATAGCCCGAGCCGTCCTGCCTTTCGTGGTGCTGCAACACCATGGTGGCGATCGGCCAGGGAAATTTGATGTCTTTGATAATGTCAAAACCGGCCTGTGCGTGGTTCTTCAGGAGCATGAATTCGATGGCCGTCAACTTGGTGGGTTTGGCCAGAATTTCCGCCGGGACGCTGATTTTCCCCAGGTCGTGAATGCTGGCGGCGAGCTCGATGCCGCGCATCGTGTCTTCCGGCAAGCCCAGTTCGCGCGCGATGGCGGCGGCCAGTTGCCCGACGCGCCGCTGATGGCCAGCGGTGTACGGGTCGCGCATTTCCACGGTGTTGGCGATGGCCTTGATGGATTCCTCCAGGCTCTGCCGCAGGATCTCCGTATGGTGGTGCTGCTCGTGGGCGATGCGGTCGCGCTCGGCGTGCGTGCGCAGGTTCTCGATGCCGAAGGCCAGGTCGCCGGCAAGTTCCTGCAACAGGATGACTTCGGTTTCATTGAAGGCGTCGGGCGCCGCCGCATAGAGGGTCAGCACACCCAAGGTTCCCGCCGCACTCGTGAGTGGCAGCGCAATGCTGGACTGATAGCCGCGCTCCAGCGCCGCCTCTCGCCATGGCAGCAACGCCGGGTTGGTCAAAAAATTCTGGTTGATCTGGACGGTGCCGATCCGCATGGCGGTACCGGTCGGGCCGTGTCCGCGCTCGCTATCGGCCCAGCTGATGTTGGCGGCCGCCAGATATTCCTTTTCGTGGCCATATTGGGCCACCGGGCGCACCGTCTTCGCCGCGTCCGGCTCGGGGAAGCCGACCCAGGCCATGCGGTAGCCACCCACCTCCACGATCAACCGGCAAATGGCATCAAGCAGCTCGGCTTCATTCCCGGCGCGCACCAGCGCCTCGTTGCAGGCGCTGAGGGTGCGCAAGGCGCGGTTGGCTCTTTCCAGCGCCAGCTCGTCTTGCTTGCGCAAGGTAATGTCGCGTGCGGTGCCGTAAGTGACCCCCTCCTTCTCATCAAAATAGGCCGTCCACGATAAAAGAATCGCCGACCCATCCTTACGCAAATAGTGATTTTCAAATTTCAGGGATGGACGAAGTTTTACCTGTAACGCCATTTCATCAACAGTTCGCTGGCGGTCCTCTGGCAGGATGAAGTCGAGAAATGGCCTGGCTACCAGTTCGGCTTCGCTATAACCAGTCAACGTCATAAAGGCCGGGTTGACCTGCTTAAAACAGCCAAGGGGATCGGCAATGCACATCGGGTCCATTGACAGCATAAAAAACTTGAAATACTGTTCCCTCTGTACCGCTATCCGCTTGCGGTCGGTGATGTCTTGGGAGAGGCCCAGCATACCGATGACCTGCTTGCTTTCATCACGCAATGGCACCTTGGAGGTGCGCACCCAGCTCGTTTTGCCGTCCGGTGTTGTCGCTGACTCATCGTAATCCAGCTTGGGTTGACCCGAGTCCATCACGGCCTTGTCGTCGGCGCGGTACAACTCGGCCTGATCCTTCCTCCCCATTTCAAAAACAGTTTTACCGACCAGTTCGTCTGGGCTGGCATACCCGAAATCTTTCGCAAACTGCGTGTTGCAACCTAAATAGCGCGAATCGCGATCTTTCCAGAATATGCGGGCCGGCATATTTTCCACGATGGACTGAAGCAAATCCTTGGATTTCCGGAGCGCCGCATCGGCCTGCCTTTGTGCCGTGATGTCGCTGAGTAAATGCAAGGCATGGAGCGACTTGCCCTGGTCGTCGTGTACCGTGTAACCTTTGGAGAAAAAGAGCTTCGCCCCGACGCTCACTTCCTCCTGACTGCCGCCGTGGCCTTTGCGGTCCATCGCATCCTTGCAGCCTGGCAGCGGCCCGGTGCCCAGCGGGAAGACTTCCCAGTAGGGCTTGCCCAGCGCCTGCGCCTCGGTCACGCCGGCGGCGCGGCAATAGGCGCGGTTGGCCAGCAGCACGCGGAAATGCACATCGTGGAGAAACGCCGGGTCCTCGATGGCGTCAAAAATATCGCGCCAGATTTCGGGGCTCATTACCATGTTCCCCGGTTGAACCGTGTTAGCCCTCTGCGGTGTGATGGGTTCCATTTTGAACATCCCCTTGTCGTTCTTATCTATTTCCATCGTAGCAGCAAGTGCACGAATTGCTGATGACCAGATTCGGGGCGTAGAGATTGAAAAATGTGAAATTTCAAAAACAGACAGACTACTTTGTCCGATACCCCAACTGCTGCGCCACAAAGCCGTCAAACGCACTCAGCAAGGGTTGAAACTGCGCGATCCGGCCCTCCAGTTGCATCAGCGCAGCACAAGTCGCCTCCAGCGTGGAAAGCTGATCGGGTCGATGGGCTTTGCGGATCAGGTAGTTTGACGCCGGCATGTCGCGTAGCGACAGGCGCGGTAGTTGTTGCAGCAGCGGGTTTTGGTACAGCATCTTGCGGCTCTTGCGCCAGGTGCCATCCAGCACGATCAGGCGCAATTGCGAGGGGTCACGCAACCAGGCACTCGCCAGCACCGGCGGCACCGACAGGCCCAGCGCCTGGTCTTGCGGCGTATCCGGATACAGCAAAATCGCGTGTTTCGGGCGCTGCGCTGCGGCCTGCGGCTGGAGGGGAGCCGTCAGCAAGGCCTGCATCTCCTGCGCGGCAAACACTTCGCCCGTCACCAGCCGGCTGTGCTGCAGACTCAAGCACAGCAGTCGCGCGCTACCTTTGGCATTAGCCACCTCCAGCGGATGCTGCAAAACCACCACCTCGACCTCGTGGGCCGTCGGCGTCATCCACTGGCAGATACAGGTGCTTTGCGGACGCATGCAGATCACGCAGCTTGGGCGTTTGACTTTGATGGGTTCCAGTGACACAGACAAAAGGCCCGGTTCAATTTGCGGTCAAACAACCGTGCCAAACAATTTGCCGACGCCGGCCGTCAAACCCATGGCCAGGGCGCCCCAGAACGCGACCCGCCCAGCAGCCTTCGCCACCGGAGCCCCGCCGACGCGTGCCGCCAAAGCACCCAGGGCGATCAGGAACACCAGCGACGTGCCGGCGACGACCACCACAATGTTCGACGCGGGCGCCGCCAGCGCGGTCAGTAGCGGCAGCGCAGCGCCCGCCGTGAAGGTCAAGCCGGACGTCAGCGCGGCCTGCACCGGGCGCGCCGCCCGCGTGTCCGAGATGCCCAGTTCGTCCCGGGCGTGGGCACCAAGGGCATCGCGCGCCGTCAGTTGCGCGGCCACCTGTTCGGCCAGTTCCGGGGTGAGCCCCCGGGCTTCGTAGATCGCGGCCAGTTCGCGCTGCTCCACCTCGGGCTGGGTGCGCAACTCTTCCCGCTCGCGGGCCAGGTCTGCCGCCTCGGTGTCGGACTGCGAGCTGACCGACACATATTCGCCCGCCGCCATCGACATGGCACCCGCCATCAGCCCGGCGACGCCGGCCACGAGCAGTTCGCTGCGCCCGGCGCTGGCGGCGGCGACACCCACCAGCAGGCTGGCCGTGGATACGATGCCGTCGTTGGCGCCGAGCACCGCTGCGCGCAGCCAGCCGATGCGATCGGTGCGATGGCGTTCAGGGTGAGTCGTGCGGGCCATGAGATTCCTTGTCAAAAAGGGGTGGCTGGTTCACGCCGTCCACGTTGATCTGCAGCCACCATTCCAGCAGCGCCAGGTGCCACAGCTTGCTGCCCCGGATGCGCGTGAAGTTCGCCTCTGCCTCCGGCTCGGCCAGCAGTTTGTCGACGTAGGCGCGCTGGTAAAGCCCGCGCCGCAGGCAGGCGTCCGACTGCAGGATGCCGCGCATCAGTTCCAGAAACGGGCCGCGCACGTATTTCAGCGCCGGCACCGGAAAGTAACCCTTGGGCCGGTCGATCACCGCATCGGGGATCAGGCCGCGCGCGATGGCTTTCAGGGGGTACTTGCCGCCCTCTTTGAGCTTGAGTTCGGGCGGCATCCGGGCGGCGAGCTCGACCAGCTCATGGTCCAGAAAGGGCACGCGCGCTTCCAGGCCCCAGGCCATCGGCATATTGTCCATGCGCTTGACCGGATCGTCGACGATCAGCGTGGTGACATCGAAACGCAAGACCTCATCGAGAAAGGTGTCGGCCTGCGGTTTGCCCAGTTCGCGCGCCACCCATTCGGCGGTGACGTCCGGCACCTGCCAGGGCGGCGCAATCATCTCGAGGTATTCGGCATGGTCACGGTCAAAGTAGTGCTTGCGAAAGCGCTCCAGCGCGGGTCCGGTTTCGGCGTCCATTTTTGGGTACCAAAAATAGCCACCGAACACCTCGTCGGCGCCCTGTCCCGCCAGCGCCACTTTGACTTCTTTGGACACCCGTTCGCTCAACAGGTAGAACGCGATCACATCCTGGCTGGCCATGGGCTCAGTCATTGCCGCCACCGCTTCGGGCAGCCTTGAGAGCACCTCGATGTTGGGAATGAGGTACTTGTGGTGGCGGGTCTTGAAATGTTCCGCGATCAGGTCCGAGTAGTTGAACTCGTCGGCATCCTCCGAGTCGGCGCCGACGTCCTCGAAGCCGATCGAGAAGGTGAGCAACTCGTCCACCTGATCGGCCAGCAAGCCGACCAGCAGGCTGGAGTCCAGCCCGCCGGACAGCAGCACCCCCACCGGCACGTCGGCGGCCAGACGGTGGCGTTCGAGCGCGCGCGCCAGCACCTGACGCGTCGCGGCCAGCCAGTCGGCCTCCGACATGGTTTGCGCGGGGCGCGTGGCGTCCAGCGTCCAGTACACCTGCTGCGTGACCTGACCATCCGTACCCAGCGTCATCGTGCTGGCGGGCGGCAGCTTGCGCACGCCGGCCAGCACCGTGCGCGGCGCCGGCACCACGGTGTGCAGCGTGAAATGGTGATGCAGTGCGATCGGATCGAGCCGCGTGTCGATGCCGCCACCGGCCAGCAGTGCCTGCACGCTGGACGCGAAGCGCAGCCGCTGGCCGTCTTGCGCCAGATACAGCGGCTTGATGCCGAAGCGGTCGCGCGCCAGGAACAGGCGGGCGTGGCGCAGATCCCAAATGGCAAACGCAAACATGCCGTAGAAGCGTTGCACGCAGGCCTCGCCCCAGGCGTGATAAGCCTTCAGGATGACCTCGCTGTCACCCTCGGAGAAGAAGGCATAGCCCAGCGCGACGAGCTCGGCCCGCAGCTCGCGGTAGTTGTAGATCGTGCCGTTGAAGACCAGGGCGAGCTGCAGCCCGGGATCCAGCATCGGCTGGTCAGCACTCGCGGACAGGTCAATGATCGCCAGCCGCCGGTGCCCGAAAGCCAGCGGCCCGTCGCTGAACGTACCCGCATGGTCCGGCCCGCGGCGTGCCAGTGTCGCGGACATGCGCCCAAGCGCCTGCAGGTCAGGCGAGGTGCCGTCGAATCTCAGTTCACCACAGATGCCGCACATGGTCAGAGCTCAAGTAGTGGTGCAGTGCCCGCCGATGGGGGCACCACAATCACCGGCGCAAAGCCGCCACCCTGCGTCCTGAAATTGGTGGTTTGGCCGGTGTACATGCGTGCCGCCAGGAGCTGGACTTTGCCCGCGTAGGTGTAAGCGCGAATGTCGAATTTGAGATCGGTTTTTGCACCATCGACTTCAATCCAGCGTGCGCTCGGGGGGACCAGCGCCTGCGCCACAAAGTCGCCCGCCAAAATCTCGCTCCAGACCCGGCGCGTCAGCTTGTCACCCCGGTAGGCCGCTTTGGCGCCGAAGCCCGCCACCGGTTTGAAAAAAAGCTGGCGACGTTGTGCCCACAATTCATCGGCGCGATCAAGCGTCACCAGCTGGGTCGGCGGCACGCCGGCCTTGAGCAGGCCGCGGTCGTCAGGCGACGCGCCCCAGGCGGCCAACCGTGCATCCTGGCTGAGGGCGATGAGGTTGCGCTTGTCGGCATACACGGCATGGGCGTGCGGGTCGGGTGTCAGGACGACTGCACCCGCCTCATAGGCCTGTCGCAGGGCCTGGTGACCAGGCTCTGCGAGGTAAAAATCAGTCAGGCGGTTGTAGACCATGTCCACCGGTGCACCGAGGTGCCACAGCCGGCCGTCACGCCACGCCAGTGCCGAGGGGTCGGCAATGCTGGCGGCCACGCCATGGCGCTGAAACAGTTGGCGGAACAGCTCAAACTCCGGCGCCAGGTATTGCGCGGCCGGGTCGTCGTCCACAATGACCACCGAGCCCCAATGGGCGTCACCTCGCTGTCGATGCCACTCGGCCATGAACATGTCAAACAACGTCGATTCAAGGGTGTCGTGCCGGACGTTCCGGGTGAAGGCCCAGTCCATCGCCTCGCAGCACGTTTCCTGGGCCCGTGCCAGCGCGACATTGAGCAAAGCGCCGCCGGCATTGGTGTTGATTTCGATCAGTTGCGGTCCCCCGGCTCCCAGGTGAAAGTCAAAACCCATGCAAGCGCCCACGGGACCGAAGGCATGCTGTGCAATGGCCGGGGCGCGCGCCAAGGCCTGGGCCTGATAGGCAGGGAGTGCGGCGACGCGCTCGATGGCCGCCACCATCCGCGTGATCTGTTGCGCCATCGCGCTGGAGAGAAAAACGACGGTGGACGAGAACAGGTGCGGTCGCGTTTGCGTGATGCTTTGCATCAGCCCTTGAAGGCTCGGATCGCTCTCGAGTTGTTCCCGCAAGCGGTTCACATTCAGGGTGCGACAAAAACAGCCCAGGTTCAGGGTCTCAGCCGAACTATTGGCCGACAAAGGGGCTGCGCTCTCTGGTGTCGTCATGCTTTCATCTTCCAGTGCAACAGGCGTGAAATCACCAACGCCGTGGCAAGCGCTACCCCGACCGTCCAGCTCAGCACCGCCAGCAGGTTGTTGGTGTAGTACCAGGTGGCAATGCTGGCCGCCACAAAGCCGGTTTCAATCGCGCCGAACGAGGTGGTCAGCCAGAGGCCCAGCCGGTTGACGGCTCGCTGGTTGCGCATGGTGATCTCGAAGGTCAAGGCCTCCAGGCGTTCCACCACCGAATCGAACAAATCGTTAATGCCAAACAGGGCTTCACCCAGGGAAGTGGCCTCTGCGGTGTAACCATGCGTCTTGGCCAGCGTGCCGTAATACTCTTCCAGCCCGTCAAAGATGTCACGCCTGAGCTGCACCAGATCATCCATGGTGCCGTACACACCATGCTTGAAGCGGGTGAGGAATGAGCGTAGTACCGCCCGCTCCAGGCACAGCAGTTCCAGCGTGACGAGTAAGGGCAGGGTGTTGCGCGGCAACAGGGATTCTTCGGTGTCTTTCGTCTGCGCATGCACGTCGATGGCGCCATTGCGGGCAACCAGCGACAGACCTTGCTCGCGCCGGCAGAAGTCCGCCGCCAGCTCGTCATGCACAAAACTGGCTTTGTACCGTTCCTCCGACACATCCCGGTGCAGCAGCTTGATGAGATCGTGTCCGTGCGCAGCCATCAGTTCATCGAGCGTGCCGTCGCGAAAACGCAGCACCGCCAGCGGCAGGGCCATCTCGGGGGATGACTTGTGCCCGGTCGCCGAAGGTGCGAGTTTGTTCCAGACGGTCCGCGCCAGACTGTCTTCGGATTCCATGTCGAGCCAGCGGATCCATCGGGGCACATCCATCGGCTGCGGCGGGGCTGCCAGCCAGACTTCCCACACGGCCGCCCCGGACTTATGGATAACGAGGTGAATGTCCGCATGCGTTGGCTGACTGTCTGAACCCGGTAGCTTGAGTCTTCCGACGGAAGTTCTCTGCAGCCGTCTGGCCTGCAGATAGGGTTCCCCCAGCAAGCGCCGCTCCATGGTTTCCAGGCGATTCCGGTGTGACGCCGAAATTTCTTCCGGGATCGCCTGCAAGCCGGACGGCGGCACCGTGTGCCCGGTAGCGGCACCGTGTGCCCGGTAGCGGCATCGGGTGTAACGGCAAACAGCAGCACAAAAGTCGGCCACACGGTGGCGGCCGAATGGGACGCAGGCGCTGACAGCGGGGGTGACTCAGTGGGCATGGCCATGATGAAGCGGGTGCGCATGCGCAGATTCTGCCGCTGGCCCGGCGCCAACTTCGAGTTCCGGATGCTCTGCACAAGCGGGGGTGAAGGGTTCCTTCATGACCTGCAAAGTCACATGCGTGATCTCGAATCGATCATGCAACTGATCGGTCGCGTGTTTTAGAAAAGCATCGTCCGCGTGCCCCTGCGGCATCACAAGATGCGCGGTCATGGCGATGTGCGAGGTGCCCGTCGCCCAGATGTGCAAGTCATGCACCCGCGTCACGCCGGGCAGCGCAGCCAGGCAAGCCCGGACGGCCTGCGGATCCACACTGTCGGGCACACCGTCAAACAGCATGTGCAGCGACTGGCTGAACAGACTCCAGGTTCCAAGCAGGATCACGACGGCAATCACCAGGCTGACGACCGGATCCAGCCAGACCCATCCCATCCACAACGTCAGGGCGCCCGCGATCACCACGCCGGCCGACACCAGCGCATCGGCGGCCATGTGCACGAAGGCGCCGCGTATGTTCAGATCATTTTCGCGTCCGCGCATGAACAGCAAGGCCGTGGCCGTGTTGATCACAATGCCCACGCCCGCCACCACCATGATGGTCACGCCCTGCGCCCCCGGCAGGGGTTCGGGCACAATGAGCCGGCCGAGCGCCACCCACACCAGGGCGCCGATGGCCACCAGCAGCAGCAGCGCGTTGGCAAAGGCCGCCAGGATGGTGCCGCGCTTCCAGCCATAGGTTTTACGGGCACTCGGTTGCAACTTGCCGGCCAGCGCCCCGCCCCAGGCCAGCACCAGGCCGGCGACGTCGCTCAGGTTGTGACCCGCATCGGCCAGCAAGGCCAGCGAGTTGATCTGCCAGCCGTAAAACGATTCGATCGCGACAAAGACGATGTTGAGCGCAATGCCAATGGCGAACGCCCGATTGAAGTTGGAGGGGGCGTGATCATGGTCGTGTCCGGCACTCACTTGCTTTTGCTCTCCGGGCGGCGAAGGGACTCACTCAGTTGATCGACCAGTTCGGCCCAGTCCGAGTCCTGCAGCAACGCTTCGCGCAAGAATGCGGCCTGCGCTGGCGTCCAGAAAGGCGCCTGCGGCAGCTTGACGTCTGCCGCCAGCGGCGTATGCGCCGCGATGAATTGCCGGATGCCCGGCTCATCGGAGGGCAGGCCCAGCTGGGCAAATAGATCGTTGAAATGATGTATTGGATTGTCCATCGCGCCTTTATAGCATTTCAAGCGCCCGCCGCAAGCCACTGTTCGATCTTGTCGCGGCTGGGTACGCCGCCGGCGTGCACCACCTTGCCGTTGATGACGACACCGGGCGTGCTCATGACGCCGTAGCCCATGATGTCACGCAGCTCTTCCACTTTTTCCAGCTTGACGGTGACGCCTTTGGCCTTGGCCACTTGATCGATCAGCGCGATGGTGTTCTTGCAGTTGGCACAGCCGGTGCCGAGTACCTTGATATCCATGGTGGTTCCTTGTCAGTGTTAAAAATATTGGATGGCAAACGCGTTACAGCACGGCATTGAACACATAGCCCACCAGCAAAATGCCAGTGGCCACCACGCCGACGAAAGTAGCAATCAGCCGCACTTTGAGCACCTTGCGCAGGATGATCATCTCGGGCAGCGACAAGGCGATGACGCTCATCATGAACGCCAGCACGGTGCCCAACGCAGCACCCTTGGCCAGCAGGGCCTGCACGATGGGGATGACGCCGGCCGCGTTGGTGTACATCGGCACGCCGATGAGCACCGCCAGCGGCACCGACCACCAGGCCTCCTTGCCCATGAAGCTGGCCATGAAGTCTTCCGGCACATAGCCGTGGATCAAGGCGCCCAGCGCAATGCCGCCCAGAATGTAGGGCCAGACCTTGCCCACAATCTCGCGCACCGCCGCAAAGCCGCCTTGCATGCGGTCCGCCAGCGTCATGCCCGTCTCCTCGAACTGGGCCGCGGTCCTGGGCATGTCGCGCACCCAGTCTTCCAGGTAGGCCTCCATCTTCAGGCGGCCAATCACCCAGCCGGACACGATCGCCACCGACAGGCCCAAGCCCAGGTACAGCAGCGCCACTTTCCAGCCAAACATGCCGAACAACAGGGTGAGTGCCACTTCGTTGACCATCGGCGCCGAGATCAGGAAGGAGAACGTCACACCCAGCGGCACGCCCGCCTGCACAAAGCCGATGAACAGCGGAACCGCCGAGCAGGAGCAAAACGGCGTGACGATGCCCAAGCTGGCCGCCATCACATTGGCCACGCCTTCGGTGCGGCCCGCCAACAGCGCCCGGGTGCGCTCGGGCGTGAAATAACTGTTGATCATGCCCATGACGAACACCACGCCGGTCAGCAGCATCAGCACCTTGGGCGTGTCGTAGAAGAAGAACTGCAGTGCGCCGCCCAAGTGGCTGGTCCGGTCCACCGGCAAGGCCGCCACCAGCGCCTCAGAGGCGGGGGTTAGCGCTTCATACAACGCCAGCCAGACGATGACGGCCAGGATCAGGAAAGCAAGCGGCTGGCGCAACGGCCAGGTTTTCAGCGGCGTGGTGATGGAATTCATACCGGTGAAGACGAACAACGGCGCCAAAAGACGCAGCGCCACGCAAAATTTATGCAAAATAGGCCTCTAGCCCTCATGCAGACTGCGTAAGCAGCTATAAAAACAGTAGCTAATCCACGACGATTAACGCCACCTGTCAGGGCGCATATTTAGCCAGAAAATCGCGCAGGTTCTTGAATTGCGGCAGGCGCTCGGTCAGGGTGTCGTGGTCCCAGTCCCACCAGGCCGTGGCTTCCAGCGCTTGCGCAATCCCGCGCGGAAAGCGCTGGCGAATCACCTCGGCCGCTACACCGCCGACGATGGCATACGGTGGCACATCCTTGGTCACCACCGAGTTGCTGCCGACCACGGCCCCGTTGCCAATGCGCACGCCCGGCATGATGACCACGCCGTGGCCAATCCATGTGTCGTGCCCGATGACCACGCGTTGCCTGCTGCGCCATTCAAAGAACGCGGCATCGTCCTGCTCGCCCATGCCGTACATGGTGGGCCGGTAGGTAAAGTGGTGCAGCGTGGGGTAGTCCACCGGATGAAAACCCGGGTTGATGCGCACCATGGAGGCGATGTTGGCAAACTTGCCGATGTCCGCCGACATCAGGTCACAGTAGGGCTGCACGTAGGCGTAGTCGTCCAGCAGGCAATCCTCCATGCGGGCCTGTTCCCCAACCTGGGTGTAGCGGCCAAAGCGGCAGTTGCGCACGATGGCGGACGGTGCCAGCGAGGGGGCCAAACCCAGCAAGACGGGTGCTGGCAGGTTATGGGCAGCAATGTGCGTGTGACTCATGACGGGTCCGCTTCAAAAAACACGCTGACCGGCGAGCCAGGTTTGCATCACCACCGGCATGCCGACGCGGTTCATGCGCACGCGCAGCAGGTCGGCGCGCTGGCCCAGGGCCACGTTGCCACGGTCCTGCAGGCCAATGGCGCGGGCCGGGTTGATGGTCACCGTGCGCACCGCCTTGGGCAGGCTCCAGCCTTGCGTCTGCCCGAGCATGTAGGTGGCCATCAGCAGGCTGCTGGGCACGTAGTCGGACGAGAAAATGTCCAGTAAATCAAGCTGCGCCAGCTCGGCCGCCGACACATTGCCCGAATGCGAGCCGCCCTTGACCATGTTGGGCCCGCCCATGATGATGGCCATGCCGGCATGACGCGCCGCCTGCGCTGCCTCCACCGTGGTCGGGAACTCGGACATCACCACGCCCTCTTCTACAGCCAGGGCAATGTCGCTGAGCAAGGTGTCATCGTGGCTGGCCAGTGGCAGTGCTCGGGCCTGGCATTCGCGCACAATTTCCACCCGGTGCGGCAGGGAGTAAGCCTGCTGGTCAGCCTTGCGCTGCGCAATCATGGCCTCAAAATCGGTATCGCTGTAGCTGCCGTTGCGCTCGGTGTAGCGACGGTAGGTTTTCAAGTCGCGCCACTGACGCTGGCCGGGCGTGTGGTCCATCATGCTCACCAGAGTCAGGAGCGTGTCGTCGGCGTATTCGTGAAACACCTCCAGCATGTCGGGCGCGGAGAGTTCGCAGCGCAGGTGCAGCAGGTGCTCGACCCGCATCAATCCTTCTTCACGGCATTGGTGCAGGGCGGCAATCGAGGTATGCTGCGTTTGGCTACGCGCACCGCCTTCATCCAGGTCGCCAATCACCACCGAATCCAGCACGGTGGTGATGCCCGCTGCCGCGCACTGCGCATCGTGCACCGTCATGGCAGCGTGGGCGTTCCACAGCACACCGGGGCGGGGTGACAAGTGCTTTTCCAGGTTGTCGGTGTGCACCTCGACCAGGCCGGGCAGCAGCCAGTCGCCCGCCCAGTCTTCGGCACCGGGCACCGAGGTGCTGCCGCTGTCGACCGACTGGATCAGGCCGTTTTCAGTCACCACGGTGCCGGTGAATTCTTCTTGCGCCGTGACGATGCGGGCGTTGGTGAATATGCGCTGTTTCATGGAATTTTTTCCTTGGAAATCAAATGGATTTGCGATGTTGCTCGACGTCAAAGCAACGGGTGGCCACGGCCTCGCGCACTTCGTCGTCATGGAAGATGCCGACGACGGCACTGCCTTGCGCACGCGCGGCATGGATCAGTTCCACCACCACGCGCCGGTTGTCGGCGTCGAGCGAGGCGGTGGGTTCGTCCAGCAGCAGCACCGGCGGGGCGGTGATCATGCCGTGGGCGATGTTGACGCGCTGCTGCTCGCCGCCCGAGAAGGTGGCCGGTGGCAGGTGCCACAAATGCTCGTGCAGGTTCAGGCGTTTGAGCCACTGCGCGGCCTGTGCGCGGGCCTCTTCGGCGCCGACGCCCAGGCGGCGCAACGGGTCGGCCACGATGTCGAGCGTCGAGACGCGCGGAATAACGCGCAGGAACTGCGAGACATAGCCGAGCGTGCGCCGGCGCACGTCAAACACCTCGCGCGGCGCGGCGCTGGACAGGCTGACCCAGTCGCCCAGATGGCGAATGCGCACGTCGCCACTGCTGGCGCCGTAGTTGCCGTACAGGCAGCGCAGCAAAGAACTTTTGCCGCTGCCGGAATGGCCCGTCAGGGCCAGGCACTCGCCCGCTTGCACGCGCAAGTCAATGCCGGCAAACACCGGCAGCTGCAGGCCGCCGCGTCCGTGCAGCGTGAAGGTTTTGGACAGGGCGATGGTTTCAATGAGAGCGGTCATGGTGTTCGAGGGTCAAGGTGTCAGAACCGAGGAAACAAGCAGTTGGGTATAGGGATGCTGGGGGTCGTCCAGCACGCGGTCGGTCAGGCCCTGCTCGACCACGCAACCGTCTTTCATGACCAGCATGCGCTGCGCCAGCAAGCGCGCTACTGCCAGGTCGTGCGTGACCACCACGGCGGCCAGCTGCAACTCGTCGACCAGCTCGCGCAGCAGGTCTAGCAGGCGCGCCTGCACCGACACGTCCAGGCCCGTGGTCGGTTCGTCCATGAACACCAGGCGCGGGTGCGTCACCAGGTTGCGGGCAATCTGCAGGCGCTGCTGCATGCCGCCCGAATAGGTGGCGGGCAAGTCGTCAATGCGGCCGGTGTCCAGCTCCACCCGCTGCATCCAGGAGACCGCCTCGCTACGCAGCTGGCCGTAGTGGCGCGCGCCCAGGGCCATCAGGCGTTCACCGACATTGGCGCCGCCCGAGACGTTCATGCGCAGGCCATCTCGGGCATGCTGCTCGACAAAACCCCAGTCGGTGCGTGCCAGCCAGCGCAAGCGCGCCTCCGACAACTCAGCCAGGTCCATCAGTCCGCCAGGCTGGCTGTCGGACTCGGTCCGCACGTCGTAATGCACCGATCCTTCGTCGCAGGCCAGACGCGCCGCCAGCAGGCGCAACAGCGTGCTTTTGCCCGAGCCGGACTCGCCCACCACTGCCAGCACTTCGCCGGGATAGAGGTCAAAACTCACGCCACGGCAGGCCCAGCGCGGCTGGCCCTGGTGCACAAAGGACTTGCCCGCCTGACGCGCCGACAACAACACGTTCGGTTTCATGCAGCCTCCTGTTCGGCGGGTGTGATGGCGTCGGCTGGCACGGCCAGGGCATCGTGCAAGGTCACCGCCTGCTGCGTACCGACGTGGCCCGCATCGCGCCGTTCCTCGCAATAGTCGCTGTCGGAACACACAAACAGGCGGCTGCCCGCGTCGTCCACGATCATCTCGTCGAGGTAGCTTTCGCTGGCGCCGCACAGCGCGCAGGCATGGTCCCAGCGCTGCACCTCAAACGGGTGGTCTTCAAAGTCCAGACTGCGCACGGCGGTGTAAGGCGGGATGGCATACAGGCGCTTTTCGCGCCCGGCGCCAAAGAGTTGCAGGGCGGGGTTCATGTGCATCTTGGGGTTGTCAAACTTGGGGATCGGCGAGGGCGACATCAGGTAGCGCTCGTTCACCATCACCGGGTAGTCATAGGCGCGCGAGATGGCGCCGAGCTGGGCGATGTCTTCGTACAAGCGCACATGCATCAGGCCGTATTCGCTCAAAGCGTGCATCTTGATGGTCTCGCGCCGGCTCGGCTCCAGCCGGGACATCGGCTCGGGCATGGGCACCTGGTAGACCAGGATTTGCGCCTCGGTGAGCGCCACCTCCGGGATGCGATGGCGCGTCTGGATCAGCGTCGCGTCGCGCGTTTTTCCGGTGGTGGCCACGCCGGTGGTGCGGGCAAAAAAGCGCCGGATGTTCACCGCGTTGGTGGTGTCGTCCGCGCCCTGGTCAATGACCTTGAGCACGTCGCTCAAACCAATGATGCTGGCCGTGATCTGCACACCACCGGTGCCCCAGCCGTAGGCAAAAGGCATCTCGCGCGAGCCAAACGGCACCTGGTAGCCCGGCACCGCCACGGCCTTGAGCAGGGCGCGCCGGATGCGTTTTTTGGTACGCTCGTCCAGAAAGGCAAAGTTGTAGTGTTGATCCATCATGCAGCCTCCTTGATTGCCGCCGCATGGGCCACGCGCAGCTTGCGCACCAGCTCCAGCTCAGCCTGAAAGTCCACGTAGTGCGGCAACTTCAAGTGCTGCACAAAACCCGAGGCCTCGACGTTGTCGGCATGCGAGAGCACAAACTCCTCGTCCTGCGCCGGGGCCACGCGCGGTTCACCCAGCTCGTCGGCGCGCAAGGCGCGGTCAACCAAGGCCATGGCCATGGTCTTGCGCTCGGCACCGCCAAAGGCCAGGCCGTAACCCTGGGTGAACTGCGGCGGCACCTCGCGGCTGCCGCCGAACTGGTTGATCATCTGGCACTCGGTGACCTCCAGGTCGCCGATATCGATGGCAAAACCCAGCTCGTCGGGCACCAGTTCCACACTGACAAAACCCCGCCGGATCTCGCCCGCAAACGGGTGCGAGTTAGCGTAGCCGCGTTGGGTCGAGTAGCCCATGGCCAGCAACCAGCCTTCGTCACCCCGGGCCAGCGCCTGCAAACGCAGGGCACGATCAGCGGGGAACATCAAGGGGTCACGGGTCAGGTCGCCCGGTGGCGCCGCGTCCACCGGCTGCGGCGTTTCCAGCAGGCCTTCGCGCGCCAGCAGGTCGTTGATGCGGGGCACGGTGGCGCTGGGCGTCTCAGGGACCGCACCAGCTTCTTCCGTCGGGACGAGCGGTGACGTGGCGGCACCGTCGCCTTCCGCCAGCAAGGCAAAGTCCAGCAGGCGCTGGGTGTAGTCATAAGTCGGCCCGAGCAACTGGCCACCCGGCACCTCCTTGAAAGCGGCCGAGATGCGCCGCACCAGCGCGATGCGCGCGGTGTCCAGCGGCTCGCTGTAGCCCAAACGCGGCAAGGTGGTGCGGTAGGCTCGCAACAAAAAGATCGCTTCCATCAGGTCGCCGCTGGCCTGCTTGATGGCCAGCGCCGCCAGTTCGGGGTCATAGAGCGAGCCTTCACTCATGACCCGGTCCACCGCCAGCGAGAGTTGCTCACGGATCTGCGCCACCGACAGGGCGGCCAGGCGGGTGTCACCCCGGCGCTGGGCTTCCAGCAGGCGCCAGGAGCTTTCAATCGCGGCGGCGCCGCCTTTCACTGCTACATACATGTCAGACTCCTTCCAATCGACGCACGCGCGTCGTGCGGGGCAAACCCAGGGCCTGGTCGCCACAGGTAAAAACAATGTCCACGCCCTGCGGAAAGGCCGCGTGGTTGGCCTGCCACTGCGACCAGAAGTCGTCGGGCAGGCCCTGCAGTCTGACGCGCTGCAGCGTCTTGATGCCGGGGCCCCGCCACTCCAGCGCCGGGCCGTTCACCAGGCTGGGCAACTCAATCAACAACGTGGTCGAAAACTCGGGCGCTTGCGCCGTGCCCGCGGCAAAGTCGCTCATCGTGAAACCCTGGTCGAGTTCGGTGAACACGGCAAAACTGGCCGCCTGCGGCTCTTGCGTGACCCCGGCACCGGTGTGAAAGCGCAGCCAGTGCGGCAGGTCAGGCGCCGCGCTTTGCCACCACACGGGAGTTTCATCGTCGCTCAGACTGAGCAGAAACCGGGCCAGTGCGCCGCCCAGCGCCACGCCGGGTAGAGCAGGGCCAATTGAGCCCACTTGCCCCGGTCGGGCCAGCGCATCCAGCACCGCACGAAAGGCCTGCTGGCTGTCATGCACGCCATCCGGCAAACCGGGTGCCAGGCTGTGGGTATTGTTCATGCCTCACCTCGCACAAAAGTAAAAAATTCGACTTTGGAGTCCGCCACATCGTTCTGCTTTTGTGCCCGGGCCTGGGCTTGCGCCCGGGCCAGTGGCGCAATGAGTTCACGTTGCAAGTCGTCGTGATGCTGCGGGTCTTGCAACAGGGCATCAAACAAGGCCGCCAGTTCCGCCCGGCGCTTGTCGCGCCCCAGCGCATAGGACACGCCCAGCGGACCGTCCCCCAGCCGCACCGCGCAGCGCACCACGCTGGCCTCGCCCAGGTTGAACGGGTTGCCAGTGCCGCCGACGCGCCCACGCAGCATCACCATGCCAACCTCTGGTGGGCGCACGGGCTGCAGCGCTTGTAATTCGCGATCTGCAGGGGCCTTGGCCTGCAGATCGGCCAGTGACGCCCGGGCTAGCACGGCCAGCCAGGTCTGGCGCGCAGGGTTATCTCGTTTCAGGGGGACAGTTGTCATACGGATGTCTAAATCAGTTACTAAAGTTCAAAGTTAGCGCGCACCGGTTCGACCACGGTGTGCAAGGTAGCTAGTTCAACCCGTCAACATGAAATATTTATGACATTCAAACCACTTATTTCTGCTTCGTCCGTAGGATGTCCGCTTTCTTTGGCGATGCGGCTGTGGCTTTCACCCGCCCCGGACTCGCTATTTATTTGATAGCTACTCACGCCCGTCATTCGGGGGCTAGAGCGTGTTTTTATGCATATCCTTCGTTTTGTCATACAGATGTCTAAATCAGTCACTAAAGTAGCCGCACCTGACAGGACACCTTATGACATTTGGACAACTTATCTCCCACGCCCCCGGTCGGCGCAGCGGCGTAGCCGTGTGGCGGCAAATCGCCGACACCCTGACCACCGAGATTCGTGACCGCGCCTATGCCAGCACCGGCCGCTTGCCCGGCGAGGTGGAGCTCTCGGCCCGCTTTGCCGTCAACCGCCATACGCTGCGCCAGGCGGTGGCCGCGCTGCAAAGCGACGGCCTGGTGCGCATTGAGCCCGGGCGCGGCATGTTTGTACAGCATGAGTTGCTGGACTATGAGTTGTCGCGCCGAACCCGCTTCAGCGAAAACCTGATGCGCCAGGGCTTGTTGCCCAGCAAGCAGCTGCTGACGGCGCGCGAGATGCCCGCGCCTGACCGCGCTGCGAAAGAACTCAAGCTGGACAAAGGTGCCAAAGTGCTGATGGTAGAGATGCTCGACGAGGCCAACGACGCGCCCATCGGCCTGGCCACCGCCTACTACCCGGCGCTGCGCTTTGCGGGCTTGCTGGAGATGCTGGCGCAAGGCTCGCGCACCACCGATATCCTCAAACATTTTGGCGTGCAGGACTATGTGCGCTCACAAAGCCGCATCACCACGCAAATGCCCAATGACGAAACGGCACGCCTGCTCAAACAGGCCACCACCCGGCCCCTGCTGTGCGTTGAATGCCTCGATGTGGACATGGAGGGCACGCCGATCAAGTACGGAGAAACCGTATTTTGTGGTGACCGGGTGCAGCTGGTGGTCAACGCCGGGGACCCAGCATGACGGCACGCTATGCCATTTATTTCGCCCCCGCTCACGGCTCGTCGTGGTGGGAATTTGGCGCACGCTGGCTGGGCCGCGACGAGAGCAGGGATTGCAATCTGGTCCAACCCGCGCTGGATGAGATCGGGCCGGTCGAGCTGCGGGAGGTCACGACCGAGCCACGTCGCTACGGCTTTCATGCCACCTTGAAAGCCCCGTTCAGATTGAGCCGCAGCCACACCGAAGGCGATTTGTTGTCGCGCATGCAGGCGCTGGCAGCCACCCTCAAGCCCGTGTCTTTGGTGCCCATGCAGGTGGCCCTGCTGGGCAACTTTGTGGCACTGGTGCCGACGGTGGTGTCTGATGAACTGATGGCCCTTGCCGCCACCTGCGTAACCGAGCTCGATGATGTCCGCGCACCCTTAACCGAGACCGATCTGGCGCGCCGTCGCGTCGATCTGCTGGATGCGCGCGAGCAGGAACTGCTGCATCAGTATGGCTACCCGCATGTGCTGGAGCGCTTTCGATTCCACCTCACCCTGAGCGGACCAGTCACATCGTCCACCGGGCAGCGGCTGTTGCAAGCGGCGAGCGATCCCGTTGCCCGGCTGAATACACAAACGCCTTTGGTTCTGGAGCGGCTGTGCCTGTTTGTCGAGTCCGCGCCGGGGCAGCCGTTCAAACGGATTGCCGATGCAGGACTGTCGGCATGAGCGGCCGGTGGGTGTTCGTCTGCGGCCCCTCGGGCGCGGGCAAGGACAGTGTGATGAACTGGGCTGCGGCCTGTCTGACGGACCGCACCGACATTGTTTTTTCGCGTCGCATCGTCACACGCGAAGCACACCCCGGCTCGGACCATGACCCGGTGACGTCGCAACAGTTTGCGCGCCTGAACGGAACCGGCGGCCTGGTCTGGAGTTGGGAGGCACACGGTTTTCACTACGGCATTGCGTCGCACTACGGGCCCCTAGTCGCCGCCGGAAAAATTGTGGTGATCAATGGCTCACGCGAACATGCCTGCAGCCTGGACACCATGGCGCAAGTGCGGATCGTGCAAATTGTGGCCGACCCCGAGCAGCTGGCAACCCGGCTGGAAAGACGCGGACGCGATGCACACCACGAGGTCGCCCAGCGACTGGCGCGCAATGCGTTGTTCTCAGAACTGCGCTCTGACTGCACCATCCTCAACCAGGGCGAACTGGCGGACGCCGGTCACCAGTTGGTGGACTATTTGGTGGATGAGGCGAGGTCGTCAAGCCAGCGTTGAGCAACGGCGGCTTTCGCTGCATCCCCACCACTCACCCCGAGCCCAAAGCGCCGATCCGCACCCACAGCCCATGCCGAGTCGCGCTCAACCTATTTCTCTAAATCAGCGACTTCCTGATCCGCGCCGAGATCACGTCGATGAGCGTCACGGTGACCACGATGATGATCATGACGGCGCAGGTTTCGGCGTATTGAAAGGCGCGCATGATGTCCCACAAAATGACGCCGATGCCACCCGCACCCACCATGCCCACGACCGTGGCCGAGCGCACGTTGGATTCAAACCGGTAGAGCGAGTAGGAAATCCACAAGGGCAGTACCTGGGGAATGATGCCGAAAACAATTTCCTCCAGCGCGTTGGCACCGGTGGCGCGAATGCCCTCTACCGGTTGCGAATCAATCGACTCCACCGCTTCAGAAAACAGCTTGGCAAGCACACCGGTGGTGTGCACAAACAAGGCCATCACACCCGCAAACGGTCCCAGGCCCACGGCCACAATAAACAACATGGCAAACACCATCTCGTTGATGGCGCGTGTGGCATCCATCATGCGACGGATCGGCTGGCGAATCCACCAGGGTGAAATATTGGCCGAGCAAAGCAAGCCCAGCGGCACGGCAAATATGACCGCCAGGGTGGTGCCCCACAGCGCAATTTGCAGGGTGATGATCATTTCCTGCAGGTAAATGCGCCAGTCATCAAACTTGGGCGGGAAGAAGTCGCCGGCGTAGGTGGCCATGTTGCCCGCGTCGCGCCACATGTCAAAGGGGCGTATGTCGGCCCCTTTCCAGGACCCCGCCAGCAAGGCCAGCAAGATGCCCCAGGCCACCAGACCCAGGAGATTGGTTCGGGGCACGGTCATCGCAGACGCTGGCATGGACGGGGTGTTGACGGAGGCACTCACAGCAGCACCTCAAACAAGACATATTTCATTTGAGATGCCTGCAGCATTACTTGGCGGGACTGAGCGCGGCAAGCTGTTTGTCAATGTCGGCCAGCTTGACTTGTTTGTCGGCAGCGGCCAGGTTGGCATCGGCTTCAAGCTTGTTGCGGGTCTTGAACAATTCCAGTTGGCGAATCGGGATCAACTGGTCGTTGGTGGAGGCTTTGAAGCCGGAGAGTTTGGACAGCTTGAACAAGTTGTCTTTTTCCTGCTGACTGCCCTGGCCATAGGTGTAGAAGAAATCGCGAATCTTGGCTTTACTGGCTTCAGGCAAGTCCTTGCGGATGACCAACGGGTCCAGCGGGATCAGTGGCGAGGTCCAGATGATGCGAATGTCTTTGAACTTCTCGGGCAGGTGTTCTTTGACTTTCTCCAGGTTCTCACTGTTGTTGGTGGCTACGTCGATCTGCTTGTTGGCCACCGCCAGTGCGTTGCTCTCATGGTTCGCGCCACGGGTGAGTTTGAAGAAGGTTTTTGGATCAATCTTGTTTTTGGCAAACACGTAGTAGCTTGGCACCAGATTGCCGGAAGTGGAGTTGGGGTCGCCGTTGCCAAACGAGAGGTTCTTGCCCTGCTTGAGCATGTCGTCCAGCGACTTGAGCGGGCTGTCCTTGTGCACGATCAGGTGCGAGTAGTAGCCTTTGGTGCCGTCAGCATTGACCATCTGGGCAAACACTTCGCCACCGGCGCGGTCCACCGCTTCCATGGCCGATTTGTTGCCAAACCAGGCCACTTGCACCTTGTTGAATCGCATGCCTTCGATGATGCCGGCGTAGTCCGAAGCGAAGAAGGCGTTGACCTTCATGCCCGTCTTTTTGGCCATGCTTTCCAGAATGGGCTGCCAGTCAGATTTCAGGTTTTGGGATGATTCGGTTGAGATGATGCCAAAGTTGATTTCCTTGAGCTCCTGTGCATGCACGGGCGCCAGGGCCATCAGTGAAGCACCTGCCAGGCAGGCCAATAGTTTCTTGATCATGGGAAATTCCTATAAAAGATCAGACAAAGAACAAAAATGAATTCAGGCCGCACAGGCCAATGCGGCCTGAGGAGCAGGCCAAACCAGATGGGGTGCAACGGGCTTGATGTCTTGCAGGCTGGAGATGTGGTCGCCCAGGGCCAGGATGTCGTCAGCGTCAGCGCCATAGAGTTCGCGCAGCAAGGTGGGTGTGAGCGCCACCGACGGGCCGTCATACACCACGCGGCCCTGATGCAGGGCAACCGTGCGGGGGCAGTACTTCATGGCGACGTTCACCTGGTGCAGGGACACGACGACCGTGCAGCGGTCCTCCCGGTTGACCTGCGCGAGGATGTCCATGACCTTGCGCGAGGACTCGGGGTCCAGCGAGGCAATGGGCTCATCGGCCAGGATGACCTTGGCGCCTTGCACCATGGCGCGGGCAATCGCCGCGCGCTGCTGCTGACCGCCCGACAGCGTCGAGGCACGCTGGGCGCAGCACTCGGAGATACCGACCCGTTTGAGAGCGGCCACGCCACTGGCCACCTCTGTGGGCGTAAACCAACGCAGCAGGCTGCGCCACAACGGCACGCGATGCAGTGTGCCTGCGAGTACATTGACAATGACGGGCAAGCGGTCCACCAGGTTGAACTGCTGAAAGACAAAACCGACCCCGGCGCGGGTCTGACGGATGTCAGCGGCAATCCTGCCGTTTTGCTGGACTACTTTGTCATGGATGCGGATCATGCCAGCGCCTGCGCCGTCCGCCACCATGAGGCCGGCAATGTGCCGCAAGAGCGTTGACTTGCCGGAACCCGAGGCGCCGATCAGTGCCACCATCTCGCCGGTCTGGATGTTTAGGCTGATGTCGTTCAGCGCCTTGTGACCGCCGCGAAATGTCTTGTTCAGTGATGTGATGCTGATTGCCGTGCCCATGGTGACTCCTGTTCGAAGTCATCAAACTTAACTGCGCAATATGTCAATTAGATGTCGCCGCACTGGCTTGTCGGGCGTCCAAGCCGTGCCAGCGTGGCTGGCACTGAGCCACAACGTGCTCAAAGGTGGGGCCGCAAAGCCACCACCATATAGCCAAATAAGGCTCCAACCATCATGCAGACTTCGTAAGAAGCTATTAAAACTATAGCTATTTAGGTCGGCTGGCGCCACACGAAGTCGCTGACACGACCGCCCCCGTCCAGTTGCACCTGGCAAACCTGGGTCATGCGCGCATGCAAACGCTGACGAGCCCGCTGCACCCGCGACTTGGCGCCGCTCAGACTCAGCCCCCTGCTGCGGGCAAATTCAGCCTGCGCCATGCCTTGCAGATCGCACAGCGTGATGACCTCGCGGTCCTCGGCACTCAACTCGGAGAGCACGCGCGGCAGGCAGGCCGTCAGGGTGTCCACCGTGTCGGGCTCGTTGACCAGCGCAGGCAAGTCCTCGGGCAACGCCACCGTCTCGCGGGCCACGCGCAGTCGATCGGCCAGCGTGTTGCGTGCCACCTCGAACAGCCAGGCGCGGGCGTTTTGCACCGAGCAGAACCGTTCGCCCTGGCGCAGGGCTTTGAGGAACAGATCCTGCAGCAGGTCGTCGGCCTCCGCCGGATTGCCCAGCCGACGGCGCAGCCAGCCGCGCAACTCGGGCTCATGGGCGGTCCAGGCGGTGGTCAGACAGTTCATCACGGCTCCAGAAAATATATGCCGAATTGACCTCTAGCCCCCGCAGCATAAGCGCAAGCAGCTATTAATATAGTAGTGCATTAGTTACTTTGAAGTACGCAGCTGCGCTCACGCACTGATGGCCAAGCGCTTCATTTTCTCCCACAGCGTCTTGCGTGAGATGCCCAGTATGTCGGCGGATTTTCCGACACTGCCCTCGCACTGGTTCAAGGCTTTGCGGATGTGGACACGCTCTGCATCCTGGACAACGGCTTGCAGCGGCAACAAACCCGGCGCCGGAAAGTCCGTCCGTGCGCTACCTGGGGCGGCCCCGAGGCTGGTGGACACGGGTACGGCCAGCACACCCTCATCACTCATGACCACCGCCTGTTCCAGATAGGCGCGCAGTTCCCGGATGTTGCCGCGCCAATTGCGCGCCATCAGGTCACGCAGGAACAGCTCCGACATGGTGATCGGAATGCCCTGCTCCGTCGTGATCTGCTGCAGGATCAGTTGCGTCAGCCAGCGGATGTCTTCCGGCCGGTCGCGCAACGGCGGTATCTCGATACGGATCACGGCCAGGCGATAAAACAGGTCTTCGCGAAACTTGCCCGCCAGCATGTCGGCGTACAAATCACGGTTGGTGGCGGCGATGATGCGAAAGTCGCTGTGCGTGGTGCTCTCGGAGCCGAGCCTGAAAAAGCATCGTTCCTGCAATACCCGCAACAGCTTGGCCTGCATGCTGGCGGGCAAATCTCCCACTTCGTCCAGGAACAAGGTACCGCCGTGCGCCCGTTCCACAAATCCCTTGTGGGCGCGCTGCGCGCCCGTGAATGCGCCTTTTTCGTAGCCAAAAAATTCCGCTTCCATCATGGATTCGGGTACCGCTGCACAGTTCACCGGAACAAAATCGGCTTGTCGGCCGCGCGGGTCCAGCCGGTGGATCATTTGCGCCACGACTTCCTTGCCGACACCCGACTCCCCGGTCACGAGTACGGAAGTCTTTTGGCGTGCCAGCTTGCGCACCAGTTCCTCCACCCGGCGCATGGCGGGCGAGATGCCGAGCACGGCCTGTGCCGGGGCGCGCGTTCTCGTCGCCAAAGCATCCAGCACCATGGACACCAGTTTTTCAATGTCAAACGGCTTGGTCAGGTATTCACGTGCACCGGCTTGCAGTGCGCTCACCGCGTCATTCACGCTGCCATAGCCGGTCAGAAAAAACCATGGCAGCAGGCGACATGACGGCGGCAACTGGGTAAACCACTCGGTCACCAAACCATCGGGCAGGCGCACGTCGCTGACCACGGCGCCCCAGGGCTGCTCGATCTGGAGCCGTGCCTCCGCCAAACGGCGAAACCACGCGACCTTGACGCCTTCGAGCTCAAATCGCTGCACCAGCGACTCGCCGAGGATGAGGTCGTCTTCAATCAGCAGTAAATTTTTTGTTGTCATGTCGGGTTCGGTTGGGGAGCCAGAAGCTCAGGCGGGTACAAAAGGGCAGGGCAATGGCGCCGGGCTCGGCGGCCACAAAGCCGCCGCCATAGCGCACTGCGAATTCATGGCAAATCCAGAGTCCGAAGCCGTGCGGATCGTTGCTGTCTTCAGCTTGCAGGCGCTGCTGCAATTCGGCGCTGGTCATGAGCTGTCCGGTATTGCTTACCGTGAATCGCACTTCCTGAGCGTCGGCGCTCAGGGCTGCATGAACCTGGCCGCCATCACCCGCCGCCTTGATGGCATTGAGCAGCAAGTTGAGCATGACCTGCCGGAATACCGATGAAGGGACGCACAAGTCCGCACCGGGCTCGAGTACCGACGTGACCGTGACGCTGTGCAGGACGGCGGTGGCTCGCGCCAGGGTAATGACATCATCCAGGTCGCTCGGACTCATGCAGCGATCTTCCACGCGTGCCTGGGGCAGCAGGGCGGCCGTCATGGTACGGATCTGATGCAAGCCGCGTTCGATCAGGTCGACGGCACGCAGTCGCGTGTCCGGGGCGTCACCGTGCAGGCGCAGCGTACGCGTTGCCGTCAACAAACCGGCCAGGGGGTTGTTGATCTCATGCGCTACCGCCGCCGTGATGCGACCTATTGCAGCCAGTCGCTCGGCCGAGAGGGCGCGCTGCTCGTTGGCTTGCCGTACTGACATTTCGGCCAGCAGACGCCGCACCGCGCCGGCAATGCGACTGAGCTCCGGATCGCTCACCTGCGGCACCAGCTGTTGCAAGCTCGCCAGATCCACACGACCAATCAGCGCGATGCTGCTCGCTATCTGCGCGACCGGTTGCGCCATGCGGCGGCCCGCCAGCCAGCCCAGCGGCACCAGCACAATCACGGCCAGCGCCGCCCCGATCAATGCCGGCGTGGCCAGCGCGGCCCAGTCAGGCGCGAATGCGGCGGCATCCACTTCTACCAACACGAAGCCAATGACTTTTTCATCGTCGCTGAGAATCGGTTGAATCAGGGCCAGACTACCGTCTCCGGCATCCAGCGTCCGGGCCGCCGGCACATCTTTGGCAAGGGGCAGCAGGCGACCGTTCACCGAAACACCCAAGGCCTGTTCGCCGGTCGGCAAACGTTGCGGGTCGGACCCTGCCAGGACACGCCCATCGGCATCCAGAATGGCGGCGCGGGCGTAGCCCTTGCCGGCATCCGGCAGCAGGGCCGCCGTGTTGCGCAAGAGCGCAAATGCGCGCCAGGTGTCCTCGGCCACCAGCAAGGGGCGCCCCTGGGCCACCAACAGCTCCATCGCGCGCTGGACGGTGGCGACGATCCCCTGGCGGGCGGTGCGGGCCGATATTTGGGCCGCCACCACGCTCACCAACAGGACCGACAGGGTCACAGCCAGCGCCAAACCCAGCGGTATCTGGATGCGATAAGGCAAACGGGGCAACATGGTGCTCAGGAACGCGCTGCGTTCACGCTGCTGACCAGCGCCCGGATGGAGTCGAACAGGGCTGGGGCGGCTGTGGAAAATCCGTTCAGGTTCAACGCGCGCAGCAGGTCTTTTCCCTGGGCATCGTCATGCATGGTCAGTAGCGCCCCGCCCAGCCCCTGTAGCGCAGGGTTCCGGTCGCCCTGCCGGACCACAATAGGCGGGAAGGCATAGAAGTCGGACTTCCAGATCACCTCGGTATTCGTCACCAAAGCCATCTTCTGCAATTGCATGGTTTCCCATACGTAACCATCGATACAACCTGCATTCGCCAGCCCGCTGGCCACCGCCTCCGCCACGTTGCGATGGCTATGGGCAAAGAAGGTGCGCCGCAAATCACGCTCACTCAGCCCGGCGGCACGCAGTTGCGCCTGGGCCACCAGCCAGCCTGAGTTCGACAGCGGGTCGGAGTAAGCCAGGACACGGTGTTTCAGGTCACTCCAGCCATTGAGATCGCGTGCGCCACCCCGGGTGCGGATCAGGTAGGACTGATACAGGGGTTCACCCTGGTACACAGGCACCGCCAGCAACTGCAATTGGGACTGGTAACGAACATAGGGGTAACCGCAAATCCACGCAGCATCGAGCTGTTCGGAAAACAGCAGGTCAAGAATGGACTGATACGACTCGCGCGCCACAAAAACCACAGGAACACCCATGCGCAGGGACAGGTACTCGCTCCAGCGCGCCAGGAACGCAGCCTGATCCGCCAGGATCACCGCCGTCAAGCCGATGCGCAACGGCGACACCGCAGCCTGGGCGCTGGCGCCGAGCAGCGTCAAACCCAGCGCGGCCCCACATTCAACAAAAGTTCTGCGTCGCATTCAATGGTCCGAAGGTTCATTTATCAAGCATTGATTTGATTACGATTTCGTAACATTTCATCCCCGTAGAAACCCGCAATACGTTACCTTTTAGTAACTTGCGTCGCCGCTCGGGAGGGCGAAAAGTGCGACCCCGCCAAGGGAAATGCGCATGAGATCACTTCTGCGCGCAATGGCACGGATGTTGCGGTTACCGAATTGCGATTCAAGCGTTCAATAAAAAACCCGAGCCATCCTCAGGAGACAAATCGATGAGTGAAGCAACCAAGGCCTCGTCCCCGGCGACTGCAGGCAACCCGCGCAAAAGGCGTTTTGCCATGGTCGTCGATACCCGCCGATGCATCGGCTGTATGGCCTGCCAGGTCGCCTGCAAGGCGGAGTACGACACGCCGCTGGGCGTCAACCGCACCTGGGTACCGTACAAGGTGACCGGGAAATATCCCAATGTGTCGCGCAAATTTCTGCCGCGGCTGTGCAACCACTGCGACAACCCACCATGCGTGCGCAACTGCCCGGTCGAGGCCACGTTTGTCGTGGAGGACGGCGGCTTCGTGTTGCAGCGCTACGAGCGTTGCATCGGCTGCCGCAGCTGTATGGCGGCATGCCCGTACAACGCGCGCTTCATGTTGCCCTCGCACCGCACTTACACGCCCATTACCAACGTGGTGGACAAGTGCACCTTCTGTTTCCACCGCGTCACGCAAAACCTGGTGCCGGCCTGTGTGCAGACCTGTATTGGCCGGGCACGGGTGTTTGGGGATATCAATGACCCGAACAGCGAAGTGTCGTACCTGATTGCCAAGAACCCGACCCAGGTGCTGCGCCCTGAGCAGGGCACCAGGCCGCACGTTTTCTACATCGGCGCCGATCGCAACCAGACCGAGTTTGGCCGCGACGCCTATCAAAAGATTGAAGTGATGGAGCCGCAACGCTCCGCCTTCAAACTTCATTTCAACATTTGAGGAGAGCACATCATGGGTGAATACGTCTGGTTCCACGATGTGTCGTGGCATTCTGCCTACGCAATCTACTTTTTTGTCATCGGCATCCTCGCCGGCTTGTCCTTCCTTTCCTACGGTTCCTGGTTGACGCCAGCGCTGCGACCGCTGCGCGAAAAGGCGGCCTACATATCGGTTGTCTTGCTGGGGGTGGGTGGCGCACTGCTGATTGCCGACCTGTCGCAGCCGCTGCGTTTTCTCAACACCCTCAATCCGTTTTACATGCATTTCACGTCGCCGTTGGCTTGGGGTGCCCTGAACATCACGGCCTTTGGCATTTGTTCCGTGCTCTATATCCTGGCGCTTAGAAGCGGCAATGAGAAACGGGGCAAGTTGCTGGCGTTGGTGACGGCTGCACTGGCCCTTGGGCTGCCCATCTATACCGGTTTTGACTTGTCGGTTCATCAGTCGCGTCCGGTCTGGAACTCGCCAGTCATGCCGGTGCTGTTTGTTGCACTTGCCATTGCTTCAGGTTCTGCGGTGGGCGCTCTTCTGGCAGGCGCCAATGAGTCGGCTCAAAAGGTGTTGCGCGAATACATGCTGTGGTCAACGGCTGCGGTGGGCGTGGTGCTGATCGCCATCCTGGGTACCACCAGCTATGGCGGCTCTGCAGAAGGGTTGGCCTTTCAGATCCTCACGAGCGGCACGATGGGATTGATCTTTGTTGGCTTCGGCATTCTTGCCGGTATCGCTGCACCGGTGGCCTTGATGTTGTTGGTGCCGGTGGGCAAGCAACAGCAAGGCGTTCTGATGATTTCAGCCGTACTCATCCTGGTTGGCAGCGCAGCCTTGCGCTACGCCATCCTGATGGCCCCCCAACAAATGCAGACCCTGTTTTAACTCGTCATTTTTAGTCAGTTGAGGACAGAGCTTGCGGCTGCGCCGCGGCGGTCTGTCCCGCAAGTATCAGGAGATAAATCATGAAAATACCTAGCCTAAAGCGCCGCACATTTCTCCAGGTCAGTGCCGGTACCGGTGCCGCCGCCGCCACCGCGCCCCGTCTGCTCCACGCGATGGAAAATGATCTCGGCGGCAAGGACATCGGCCCCGTCACGGCGGTCGAACGCCGTGCCGTGCCCACCAACTGCCACGTGTGCAACATCCAGGATGGTGCGATTGCCTATCTGGAAAATGACCGCGTGGTCAAGCTCGAAGGCAACCCCGAGCACGTTTCCACCCGCGGACGCCTGTGTGCCAAGGGCAACTCCGGCATGTGGTACAGCTATGACCCGGATCGCATCCTGTACCCGCTCAAGCGCGTCGGTGCCCGTGGCGAAGGCAAATGGAAACGCATCACCTGGGACGAGGCCCTGACCGAGCTGACGCAAAAGCTCGACGCGGCGATCAAGGAAGACCCCAACACCATCATGATGAAATACGGCCGCAACCGCACCGGCGGCACATTGGACCGCTTCATGCAAACCTTGGGTTCCGCCACGGTGGTGAACCACACCTCGGTCTGTGAATCATCCAAGAAGGTGGGCATGGAGCCGACCTGGGGTCCTGACATCGAAACGCCGGACTTTGCCAACGCCAAGTACGTCCTCAACTTCGGCTCGAACGTGCTGGAGGCCTCCTATTTCCACAACCCGCTGTCGCAGCGCGTCACGGAAGGCCGCATCGACAACCAGATGAAGATTGTCACGTTTGACGTGCGGCTGTCCAACACGGCGGGCTTCTCGGATGAGTGGATTCCGGTGTTCCCCGGCACCGACGGCGCCGTCGCACTGGCGATGGGGAACGTGATCCTGCGTGAAGACATGCAGGACTCCGACTTCATCACCAACTGGACCAATGTCACCGTGGCCGAGTTGAAGGCCCATTACCAGCAATACACGCCCGAGTGGGCATCGAAGATCTCCGGCGTTCCGGTGGAAACCATCGAGCGTGTCGCCCGCGAATTCGCCACGGCCAAGCCGGCCACCCTGTTCACCTACCGCGGACCGGCCAAGCACCTGTACGGCTCCTACAACGAGAAAGCCTGCATGATGCTGCCGATCATGACCGGCAACGTCGAAAAGAAAGGTGGCTACTGCCTGCCGCGCGGCATGGGCTGGCCGCAACCGATGCCGGAGCCGGGAAAACCCGCCAAGGGCTCCTATCTTTCGCATCCACCAGACTATCCGCTGGCGGCACACAAGGTCAGCCACCTGGTGCCGTTCTGGATCGCTGAAGGCAAGCAAAAAATCAACGTCTACTTCACCTACCAGGACAATGCGGTTTACACCAATCCAGGTTCCATGGCGGTGTGGGGCAAGCTTTACAAAGACGAGAAGCTGATTCCCTATCTGGTGTCCATGAGTCCTTTCATGGGCGAAGAAACCGCGCTGGCTGATTTGATCCTGCCGGACTGCCCCTACCTGGAGCGCTGGGAACCCGAGTCCATGCCCAACTCGCTGTGGCCCTGGCTGGGCATTCGCCAGCCGGTGCACAAGGCGCTGGGCGAGTCGCGGGAAAACCGGATCATGCTGCGCGACATCATCCACAAGCTCGATCCGGACGGCCAGCGCGGCATGAAGCAGTTCTGGAACTTCAAGGATGGCGAGGATTACATGCGCCATCACTTCGACAACGTTCCCGGTCTGAAAGAGGCCGGCGGCTTGAACTTCCTCAAGCAACATGGTGTCTGGCCTATCTACGGCAAACTCAATCCCAAAACGGGCAAGGTGTCAGACAAGACCGGACGCGAGATTCAGGCCGAGTACGGACTCTACAAAAAAGAAATTTCTGCCGCCGATATGACCGGCGCCACGGTCGACAAGGCGGGCACCATCAGCAAGAATGGCAAGGCCATCGGCGTCAAACGCGACGGCAAAAACTACGTGGGCTTTCCCACCGGCAACCGGGTCATCAACGTGCGCATCGATCAGTGGGCGGAGTATGGCTTCAACCCGATGCCCACGTTCAAGCGCATTCCCTGGCATGAAAGCATGAAGGATGACGAACTGATCCTGTCCACCTTCAAGCTCAACGTGATGAAGCAGTCGCGCACCGCCGCGGTGAAATGGCTGGCCGAAATTGCGCACAGCAACCCGGCCTGGATGAACCCGGAGACGGCGGCGAAAATGGGCGTCAAGACCGGCGATCTGGTTCGCGTCGAAAGCGCCGTCGGCTATCTGGTCACCAAAGCCTACGTCACCGAGGGCATCCACCCCAAGGTGGTCTCCATCCCCACCGGTTTCGGACACTGGGAGTACGGTCGCCTCGCCACCCTCAAGCTCAAGAGCAAAAAGAGTGATGCCAGCCACGGCCAGGACGATCCGGACCTGAACAACGTCTGGTGGGACGACAAAGGTGTGCATCCGAACAACATCATTCCGGTGGTGGCCGATCCGATTGGCGGCTCGCAGGGTTGGTACGACACCGTCGTCAAGGTGACCAAGGCCGGCCCGACCGACAAGTACGGCGACACGGAAGGAAGCTGGGAAAAACACGTGGCCGCGTTCAAGGAAACGATGCGCTACGCCTACACCGGCGACCTGCACCGCAAGATGCACCCCGAGATGACGGCGTGGGCAGGCCCCGAAAGCGTCAAACACAAAGCCGGAGGCGGACATTGACTGCCGCATTCGCCTTTGAAGACCCGGTTGTCGCCGACCCGGCGGCGGCAGAGACGTTGCAGGATCTAGCGCAACTGCGCGAGGAGTGTCTCGCCAGGGCCAATCTGTACCGCATCCTGGCCGGGGTCTTTGTGGAGGAACCCTCGACGCACTTTCTGGCGGCGCTGCGTGAGCCTGGCTTGCTGCAATCCCTTTGCGATGCCGGCATTGCCTTTGATGCCGACTTTCTGGCGAGCGATTTGGCAACGCTGGCCGAAGCGCTGGCGTGCGAGTACGCCACGCTGTTCGCCTCTTCCGGCGGCTTCCCGCCCATCGAGTCGGTACGCCTGACCGGGCGTTTCAAGCAGGACCCGCATTTTCAGGTGGCCCAGATTTACCAGCGCATGGGGTTTGCGCAGGTCAAAGGGCGCTTTGAGGTGTTCCCGGATCAACTCGGCATGGAGTTGATGTTCGTGGCCGAACTGCTGGAGCGCAGCGCCGCCGCGCTGGCGCGCGAGGACATGCCGACCTTCAAGCGTCTGGAGAAGGAGAGCAAGCGCTTCTGGGCGCTGCACCTGGGACGTTGGGTGCGTGGCTACAGCGGCCTGATCGAACGCGCATCAAACCACTCGTTTTACCGCGAGATGTCGCGTTTTCTGGGCGGCTTCGCGATGGAGGAAATTGCGGCCATGGGCTTGAGCCATCTGGACGATCTGGACCAGGGGCAACTGGAAGTTCCCAAGTCAGAAATCAAGATGGAATTCAACCCCGACGAGCCGGTGTGCGGCGAGTGCCCGCCCGGTCTTCTTGAGCGTGGCGCAGGATCGGCGGCAGCCCGCGTGATCCCGATTACGCCCTTGCATGACCTGCAGCTCCGGGGGTAGCCACCATGTTGCTTGATTTGCATTCGCGCCCCATCCTGCCCCCGGACCGGCAGGTATTGTCCGAACTGGACTGGAGCGAGGTGGCGGCCCTGTGGAACAACAATGAACTCGGCACCCTGCACGACTGGCTCAACGAGCGCTGGTCGCGCCTGATCCGCAACAGCGTCCTCGGGCAGACGGACCCCGAGGCGGAACTCCTGCAGGCACTGGCGTTTGCCACGCTGGCGCTTTTTTTCACCCAGAACCAGAACCAGGAAGGTGCGCTGCTGATGCTGGACGACGCCCTGTTCGTGCTGGGGAAATACCGTCCCGCCTATCTGGGCATCAAGATCGAACCGATCTATGCCAACCTGCAGGACTTGCGCCCCCTGCTGGTAGGGCTCGCGCCCGATGCGGACTGCCCCATGTTTCCCTTCGTGTACCCGAAATTCGAATACAGCCGCGCTGCGCCATGAGTGTCCAATTTTGTTGCCTGGCCCGCAACCATGGCGAGATCGAATCGTCCGTGCCCACCCTGGTGCATTACGTGCCAGCGCTGGCCGTTGGTTTCATAAGCCTCGCGCGGGCCGGCGTGGTGCTGGGCGCCGAATCCGAGGCCACGGCAACGGCCCTGCTGAATGCCGGAATCAGCAAAGTGTTTGTGGGCGAAGCTGCCCTGCTGGACAGCGGTGTGATGGATCGATTGATCAAGCGCTTTGGCACTGCGCGCCTGGGTTTGCACGTGCCGGTGCAGCGCCAGGCCGTGAACTGGTCCTTCGACACCGTGTCCAATGCTGACTTTCGGGTCGTCACGCCCTCGCTGTGCGAGCCCGCCTGGGAGGTGTTGCGGACCAGCGGAGAATCGTCGGGCATCCGGGTCAACGGATGGCTTGACGCGCTGCTGCGCCATGGCGTGCAATCTGTGCTGTTGCGGGCCGACATCCGCGACGATGCCGATCTCAATCTTTGCGCCGGCATGGTTGAAACGCTGGGCAACAAACTCTGGCTGGCACCCCTGACCGACCACGCGCCTGAGATCGCCGACTGGATCCGCTACGGCCAGGCCACCCAGCTGGCCCTGCCCACCGCGCTTTATCATCGACGCCACGAACTGCTGCCGCGCCCCAACAGCGCTGACACCCCCACGGCCACTTTGGAACGATTTGCATGAAGCCCCCGATTCGCCCTCACGGCCTGGCATTCGCCTTGTTTGTGGCATTGTTCTGCGCGACAGCGGTGCATGCCGGCGTCGTCTTGCGCGGCGCGGCCGAACTCAGCAAGGCACTCAAGAGCCGGCCTCCGTGCTGCGTCATTGACGGGCGCAGTGAGGACAATCAGCGCGAGCATCCGCTGGCCGATGCCTTGCGCTACCGGCCGGGGCTGATCATCGTCCCAACGGCTTCAGTCATCGTGGTGGCAGACCGCGACCAGGACGCCACGAACATCGGCACGGCGCTGGCCAAACAGCATCCCGGCAAAGTCATTTATGCGGTCAAAGGCGGTGTAGCGGCGTGGGAATCTGTGCTCAAGTCCCTGAAAAAGGGTTCGTCTTCCGAGGTGCCCGGTGCGGCCGCGGGCATCAGTTTTGTGATTCCGCACAACACCTGCGAAACCGGCACACCGCTGCAAATCCTGACCAGTAAACCCAAGCCCTAACTCCGCAGGACGTATGCCCGACTTTCGCGCCAGCAGTTGTACCCGTTATCGCTACCGCTACAGCGAATGCCGCCGCTGTGCCGATGCCTGTCCACATGACGCTATTCTCTTGTCCGATGAAGGCGCCACCCTCGTGGCGGATCAATGCCGGAACTGCGGCTTGTGCATCAGCGCCTGCCACACCAACGCGTGGAGCAGCCCTGCTTTCAAGCCCATTGACCTGCTGCGGGAAGCGATCAGGAAGCCCGCCTGGCGCTTGGCCTGTGAACCTTCCGGCTGCAGCGGCGATGCCGTCGTGCCCTGTCTGGGCGCCATCGACGCAGTCTGGCTGGCCTACATGGCCCGGCGCCGGCTTCCAGTGAGCCTGCACGGCAGTGGGCATTGCGCCGACTGTGCACATGGAAAAACCGGGGAAGCACAACTCAAGCTCAATCTGGAGGCGCTCGATATGCTGCTGGAGGCCGCCACCCAAGGGGGAGGAGACGACAGCCCGGCGCCCGACTGGATGATGCCGGTTTTGGCAGAAGACACGCGCCGCCCCAGGGCACGGGAAAAAGAGGTTGAAAAAAGCGCCGTCGCCGCCTCCCGGCGCCACCTGTTTCGGCGCATCTTCAGCCACGGCGGAGAGAAACCGGCGGCGACAGCCGAGGCGGGCACGCCAGCCAAGGTGCCGGAAAAGGCCATTCGCGCCGCGGCCTATGTCCTGTCGGAACAGCGGGAGTTGCTGCAAATTGTGTGCAAACAAAAAGACGACCGCCCTTTCCCTGTGACGCTGCACGAGAGCCTGCCCCTGATGCAGCTCTCGCTGCAATCGGGGTGCACCCTGTGCGAAGCCTGTTTTCGGGTCTGTCCCACAGGCGCCCTGCAAATCGTGGAGAACCCCGGCGACTGGGCGCTGACCTTTCAAACCGACCGCTGCGTGGCCTGCGAGGTCTGTCTGGAAGTTTGCCAGCCGCAGGTGCTCGACGCCACCCCCTCATTTGATGCGCGCCCGGAACAGGCACCGATCACGCTGATCAGCCAAACCAAGCAGCGCTGCTCGCGCTGCGACCGTCATTTTGTCTCGCCCACACCCGAGAAGACCTGCGCGGTCTGCAGCGACGACGAAGACGCTTTTGCAGCCATTTTTGGCACAAGCTGAGACTTTGCCGGACAACCCAAGGAGACATGCACTATGCAATGGGAATTTTCTGTGGAGGACGTGGTCAAGGCCCGCGCCGAATACGGATTGACTGACTTTCGGCGTGACCTGGCCGAGGAGGTGCGCGCCAACGTGGCCGCCGCCGACGAGGCGCAACAAACCCGCAGCTTCAACCTCCTCTATGACATGTGCTACGCACTGGCCACGGACAAGAAGTTTGATGACTTCCTTGCGGCCTATGCCTATGACCCACCCACTTGCCAGTTTCTGACGGAGCTCAAACCCCACATGGACGACAACGTGGCAATGCTGGGAGCTATTCTGCAGCGACTCATCATGGACCGGGTCGAGGCCAATATGCCGCTGGAGCATGCGGTGCAGGACGCGGCGCAGTGGCACGCGAGCGTCGTGGCTGGCGAATTGCCCAGCGCAGGCTAGGGTCAACTTGGCCTACCCCGCAGAGACCCAAGCCGCGCGCTTGCTGTGCACAACAAAGGAACGCCTGATGGACTTGCCTTCCGGCCATGAGTTATCGGAATTTGCCAATGCCCTGATTCACTCGCGCCAAAACGTTTCGCCCCGGCGTCTGGATGAACCCGGCCCCTCTCCACAACAGCTCCAGGACATTCTGGGCACCGCGGCGGCCGCCCCCGACCACGGCCAGTTGCTGCCCTGGCGCTTCGTCGTGGTGCCAACGGACCGGCGTGAGCGTCTGGCCGAGGTGTTTGGGCTGGCCCTGGTGGACCGCGACCCGAAGGCTACCCCGGAGCAGATCGAAAATGCCCGCGAGAAGGCGCACCGCGCCCCTTTTCTGATGCTGGCCATTGCCCGACTGACCGACCGCGCCGCGCAGGCGGGCTGCGCACCGGCGCGCGGTACGCAGCATCCCGAGTCGACCGAAGCCGAGGTGAACGATGCGGAACGTTTGGTGTCCTTTGGCTGCGCCATTCAGAACATCGTGCTCTCGGCCCATGCTGCGGGCTTTGGCACCGGCCTCACCAGCGGCCAGGCGATGGCGTCACCGCGTTTGCGCGCACTGTTCGGCCTGCGCGAGAACGAACAGGCCGTGTGCTGCATCAACATCGGCAGCGTGACCAAACATAAACCGGTGCGATTGCGGCCCGTGGTGTCGGACTACGTGTCGGAACTGAGCTGAAACCGCTGCCCGCAGCGGTCCCCTCCACGCAGCAGAGGGGACCAGCGGCGGCAGATCAGGCGTAGCGCTTGGCCATGGTCTCCAGCGACACCGGCTTGATCTTGCCGGCCATGCCGGCGCAGCCAAAGGCCTCAAACCTGGCCTTCACAATGCCGCGTGCCGCGTTCTTGGCGGCCACCAGCGCCTTGCGCGGATCGAACTCGCTGGGCTGCGTGGCAAACACCTGGCGCATGGCGCCGGTCATGGCCAGACGAATATCGGTATCGATGTTGATCTTGCGCACGCCGCTCCGGATACCGCGCTGGATTTCTTCTACCGGCACGCCATAGGTTTCTTTCATGTCGCCGGTGGGCTTGCGCGTGAACTTGTAGGCGCCGTGGTGGTGCCGATGGCAATCGCCAGCGCGTCCACGCCCGTTTTCTCGACAAAGTCTTTGGCCTGCACCGGGTCGGTCAGCATCATGTCATGGGTGAGTTTGCCTTCGGCGCCGATGCCGTCTTCTTCACCCGCTTCGCCGGTTTCCAGCGAGCCCAGGCAACCCAGATCGCCTTCGACCGAGACCCCGATCGGGTGCGACATGTCGCACACGCGGCGGGTGATATCGACGTTGTAGTCGTAGCTGGCGGGCGTCTTGCCATCGCTTATGAGCGAGCCGTCCTTCAGCATCCTAACTTGAGAGCCACGTCCTTTGGCACTGCCCATGGTCGGATCGACCTCTATCCTCTATAAAAATGGCTTATAAGGCTATGAATATTAGAACAAAGAGGTCGAATCGATGCCACCCTTCACGCGATCACAACATGGATCGCGATGAGATTTTCCACAGCCTACAGGCCAATGCCAGGGGCCACCACGAAATTACCGTTGTAGTTGATCACCGCCCAGGCCGTATTGGTCGTTGTGTCCACGCCGTAGGTTCCCAGTCCGTAACCCGATTTCCACGGTCCGCTGACAAATTTGCCAGTGCCGCCCACATTCTTCGTCACCACATTGACCCACTTGCCGGTCGCACCTGGTGCGGCAAGTCCAATGCCGCCGCCTTGTACCTGAATGGTGTTGACTTTGGATGGGTCATATTTCATGGAAAGCACATAGGTGTCGGTTTGTGCGCTGCCCACGGTAGCCATGCCCCACAGACTGAGGATGTCACTGTAGGTGCCTGCAGTGCCGGTCGCCCAGCCGGTGTTGACACTCTGGGTCAAAACACGGCTGGTGTAGTCGGCCGCCTTGTTGGCATAGCTGCCCGAGAGGATGGCAGCGCTGGTATTGGCAAAACTGTCCTGTACCACTGTATAGGACGCACTGCCGCTGCCGCCGATCAGGAATTCCTTGCCGTTTTGGCTGTAGCTCCAGGTTTCTTTCTTGACAAAGTTCAAGCTTGGTGTCACGCCCAAAGTGGAACCGGTGGTACCCGGATAAGTCGTATCAGATTTGAAACCGCCGGTTGCGTCGGAGTAGTAATCGACGGTCACACGCGGGCCATCCACCGTATAGATGTAGTAGCCGGGCGAAAACAGTTCCTGGCTCAGCGATGTCTCACGCGTCTTCTGGCCATTCCAATTGGGATCGGTCAGTGCCTTGGGCGTGTAAAACTTGCTGCTGGCGGAGGCAGTAATAAGTTCCTGAACCTTTGATTTGCCGTCAGGGCTGGTGACGATGGAACGCTGGTGAACGTGGTCGTGACCGGACATCTGGTACTTGACACCATTGGCTTGCAGGCTGGCAAAGTAGGCATTCTGCATGTCCGGGTTGGCATCGGTATAGCCCTGGAAGATCGAATCCTGGTGGTTTTCCCCCATCGGCTGCTGGTGGGAAAACACGAATGCGTGCGTTGTGCCACGGCTGGCTTTGTCAAGTCGGCTGCTGATCCAGGACTGCTGATCGGCAATGGAATACCCGTAGTCGTAGCCAACGGCGCTCACCTTTTTGCTGGGTGTGGCAAAAAGATCCATGATGACAAAACGCGCGTTGTTGCCGGCCGTGCCGTAGTCGAATGAGTAGCTCAAGCCGGTCAAATCGCTGCTGACCGAAGTCGGACTATTGCAACTGGTGGCGCCAAAGGTCTGGCTCTGGCACTGGGTTTGCGGATAGTTCGTCTTGAACGCCGGAATGGCGTAACTGTTGGCGGGCGTGGCGTAGGTTTCGTGATTGCCGCGCAAGGGGAAAAAGCCTATTCCCTTATCGTACAGAGCCTTCGCAGCGTTGGCGCGCACGAGTTCATCGGCATCATTGCCGTTTTCTGACAGGTCACCTACCTGAATGACAAACTTCACACCCTTGCTGATGAACTGTTGATTGAGCTGATTGATGATGGAAACCGGAACACCGTTCGGGTTTGTGCCTGCCGGATCCGTGGCGAGTGTCCACTGGGTATCGCCCATCACACCAAAACTCCATGCACTCGAGGACGCCTTAACATCGGGCGTCACCAGTGCCAGTGGCGCAGGAGAATCCGAACCTCCGCAGGCAAACAGGCCAATTGCCGTAGCAAGGGCAATTGGCAATACAAACATTTTCTTCATATAAAAACCCTGGTTAGAAATTACAAACAAGCGAGATTGCTCGTTATACGCAGGAAATAAGACACGGATGTGACGTATGAATTCCCGAACGAATTACGGCTCCCTCATAAGCGAGTCACACTGAACGGTTGCTAATTGGGGGGGGAATTGAGATTTGAGAAATCAGCCGATGCCGGCGGCGGACAGCAGCGTGATCAAGCGTAACGGTGGCCTGGGATGCTATCGCGCGAGTCAGGCAGACTAGGGCCTGTTCACAATGAGGTCGCCAAGCAGCGACCACGTTGCAACTGATTCCGTCTTGGCCCAAGTCGTTGGCACCGGAATGGATTCACAGCTGATTGGAGCAGGCCAGTGTGCTGGCTGTATGACAGTGCCTAGCTTGACGTGTTTGCCTTCAGTTAGTCATAAATCTGCAACGCGACAGCGCTAACCTTGCTCAAGCGCTCTGGCCGGAGCGAGCAATGCTTGAGTTGGTCTACGCCACATCGGTCAATCCATTTCTCCTTTTCAACTTCAAGAAGAAACCCTATGAAACTGAAATTCGCTAGTGTTTTTGCTTTCGCTGCTGCGTGCGGCGTCGTCACGGCGGTTAGCGCCGAAGAAACCAAGTTGGTAAGCTTCGGTTTGATCACCGACATCCACGTGTGTGACAAACCCGACCAAGCAAAAGTTGCCACTTTGAACGCCACCGCTCGCTACTTTACCGGTGGTGTAGCCAAGATCGAGGCGTTTGCCAATGCCATGAACAAGGCGAACGTGGCTTTTGTCGCCGAACTGGGTGACTACACCGACAACCCGGTCGACGGCAGCAAGCTTTCCTACGAGCAACGTCACTCTGCAGCAATCGGCTTTGTGGATGCTGCGGAAGCCAAACTGTCTCAGTTCAAGGGGCCTCGTTACCACGTGTTTGGCAATCACGACACGGACCAGATGAGTAAGGACGACTATCTGTCGCACATCACCAACACCGGTATTCCGGCTGGGGCTACTTATTACAGCTTTAACCAAGGTGGTGTGCATTTCGTTGTGCTTGATGCCGGCTTTAAAGCGGATGGCAATGGTTACTCGGGCGTTCCGGGCACGTCCGGTACGGGGTACAAATGGGACGATGCCAACGTTCCAGCAGCTGAGCTCAACTGGCTCAAGTCAGACCTGGCCGCCAATCACTTACCGGTGATTGTGCTGGGGCACCAATTCTTGAACCCGGCCGAGCAAGTTGACCCGCTATTTGATCCCGCCCACAGCGTCAAAAATGCTGCTGACATTCGCGCCATCCTTGAAAAAAGTGGCAAGGTGCTGGCTGTATTTGCCGGGCATTACCATGACGGTGGCTTTCAGCAAATCAACGGTATCAGCTACATTGCGCTGCAGTCCAGCGCGGCCTATGGCAATGACGTGAGCTACCACAACCAATATGCCACCGTTGATGTGCGTGCCGATGGCAAGAAATATCAGGTGGCTGTGGCCGGCAATGGCTTCCAAAAAAATTATGTCGTCAACGCTGTTTTGCCCTGAGCTAAATTGGCTTGACTTCAAAGTGCAACCTTAAGGATCGCAATCTGGGCAGTTATTGGATTGAACTATACGGGGCTTGTTTCCAAGAAGCTAAAGGCACAAGCAGACGATAGCTTCATGGTAAGTTCGTTGCTGGAATTCGATGGGAAATCCATCCATTTGCCAGAACGTTTCAAACCACATCTTGGATTTCTGGAGCACCAACGGATAGGCATTTCAACCACATGAGCCGCAGTATCGCACCACGGAACAGCCATCGAGCCACCGAAAAACCCTCACCTCGACCGCAGCAATGCCCTGCTTGGCAGGCCCGTCGCCAAAAGGTCCCGTCCAAGAGAGTGATTTCGGATGCACCGCCCAGGACTACTCCGCAGCGCAGCTGAATCGCCGTTTCGCCCTGTCACCAGTTGACGCGCTGATCGGCATCAAAATCGGGTGCCGGTTGCGCCGCCAGATCCCAGTCCGGCTCAATTTGCACACCATCACTCGCCTGCGCGTCACAGTCGTCCCACAACGGTGGCCCGCGTGCCGGGGCTATTGCAGTGGGGCCTGGGAGGCCACGCCGATGTGCTTCAGGATCTTCCTTGTCTCTGTGCCCTCGGTGATGAACGCGATCAGGCGCATCTGCCCACCGCACATCGGGCACACGAGCGGAAAAACCTCGTAGATGCGGGCAATCAACACCGCCCACAGGTAGTGCGTCGGTGAGCGCTTGGGCGGCTTGATATTTGTGCGTGCCGTAGGACTGGGGCCGTTGGCGCAGGAGGTATTGGTTTCTACCTGTCGGATCGGGTGCGCACGATGAACTGGGAGGATGCGAGTTATATCTTGCTGCTGATCCTGCTCACGGTGTACCTGATTGACCGCTTCTCCAGGTTTGTCAGAGGCCGCTTAATCCGGGGTAAGTTGCCAAGCAGCTTCTATTGTGATGATCAGGTTCAGTGCCAGTATTTTGGCGATTCAAAGCCCGCATGAGCCACACGCCCTTGAATGATGCTTGTCACCGCATGTGCGGTGCGGCCTGCCGTGGCTTTGACCACGGTGATGTCTGCGCGCAGCCCGGCCTGTAAGCGGCCACGATCCTTGAGGTTGGCGGCATCGGCCGGGTTGCTTGAAATCATCGCCCAGGCTTGGGCAAAGCTGCACAAACCCTCGTTGGCAAGGCGGAATGCGGCGGGTAACATGGCGGGGTAGTAGTAGTCCGATGTCAAAACCGTGCACAGTTCTTCAGACACCATGTGCGCCGCCGCCACAGCATTCTTCTGGTGGCTGCCCCCGCGTACCACGTTGGGCGAACCAAACACCACATGGTTACCCAGTTCACGGGCCAGCGCTGCGGTCGGTTTGGTCTTTGGAAATTCCGAGATGCCGCATCCCAAATCCTGATACCACTGGCGAACATCGGGCGAGGGGTCATCGTGCGAGGCTTGTGCCACGTTGGCCAACACGGCTGCGCCCGCTAGTCGGCGAATCGAGTCGTTGACCTCGTCTTTTCGCGCGGCCACCCGTGTGGCCAATGCGTGCAGCTCTTGCGCGGGCAGGCCGGTTCTCTGCAAGATGTTCATGACCTCATGCGGCTGCTCCAACTTGCGCAAAATATCCGGCAGGTGGTTATTGAACGCCAGCAGGGCAACCCGGCCTTCTGCCAGCCATGACAGTACCTCAGCCTCACCGTCAAGGTTGTATGTTTCTTGTCTCAGATGGAGCTTGGTGTCGCAGGCTAGGTATGGCTTTGCGTCGTCAAGGGCTGTCAGCATCTGCAGCATGGCATCACGCCCACGCAGGCCAGGCTCCCAAGAATAAGTGACCCCGTGAAATGCGGTGGTGATGCCGTTGGCCACCAATTGGCGGTCTGTCTCAATCAGTGCCAGCTGTATGTCAAAGTGCACTCCGGGGCGCGGCATGAGCTGGCGCTCAAACGCATCACCATGCAGGTCCACGATGCCGGGCAGCACATACAGCCCTTTGGCATCCACTGCGCGCGCGCCACCGGTGTCGCTGCCGATGTCGGCAATCACCCCATCTTCGACGATGACCACCGCTTGGGTTTCAAGACCATGAGGCAAAAGGGTGTGACCACCCACCAACGCATACCGATGACTTGCAGACATAAAAATTCCACGCAACTGAGGTTGAAAAATCCATCCTAGAAATCCAACATGACAAATTGGTGAAGCAGAGCAACTGTCAACACAGTGGGTCACGCCGTGTCTGCAGGATGGGTTAAGGTGAAATTGCTCTCATGCTGCCGGGGGCAGCGCTTGCGGGCATAAACGTTGGGCGGTTGATAGTTGTCAACATGTCATTGACTTGACATGTTGGGTTTTGAAACTGAAGGTTCATCAACCACTTTTTGGAACCACCCATCATGAATCCCACTCGTCGTTTAGTCGCTTTGTCTGTTGTGCTGGTGTGCGGCGGTGTTTTGTCCACTGTTGTCAACGCACAAGTACCAGTACTGCGCCTGGCTGTCACCGACATCGTCGGTCTTGAAAATCTTCAGCGTGAGTACGCGCCGTTCCAGAAGGTGCTGTCGGAAAAAGCGGGGGTCAAGGTCGAGCTGTTTCCGGTACCCAACCGCACGGCAGCGGTTGAAGCGCTCAAGGCCAAGAAGATTGATTTGGTGTTGACCGGTCCAGCTGAATATGTGGTGTTCAAAAAACGTACCGATGCCAAACTGGTGGTCGGATTCAGCCGCCCTGAGTATTACGGGTCGGTGGTGACCCTGGTGGGTTCCGGCATTGACAGCGTGGAAGACCTGAAGGGGAAGAAAGTTGCACTGGGCGATGTGGGCTCAACATCACGCCATTTGTCTCCGATTCAAGTGCTGGCCGACCTGGGCCTGAATCCGCAAGCCGACATGCAAATCTTGCACATCAACCGCAATGTGGCGGTCGAAGCCATGAAACGCGGCGATGTTGCGGCCGTGGGCATCAACCGCACCGACTTGGCAGGTTTGTCCAAAAAGTTTCCGGACGTGACCTTCAAGGTAATTGCACGCGGACGTGACCTGCCCAATGATGTGTTGCTCGCCGGGTCCCACATTTCCGACGAACTCGTGGGAAAAATGAAAAAAGTATTTACCGAAAACTCGGATGCACTGATTGCCGCCATGTTGCTGGGGCCTGACGAAAACCAGAAGTTCCAGGGCATGCGGTTTATTCCCAGCATCAGCGACAAGGATTACAACTACATCCGCAAGATGTACGCGACCATCGGCCAGCCCCAGTTTGCCAGTTTTGTTGGTAACTGAGCCCATGACTACCTTTGCCGGGCCATGTGGTTTGCGGGCAGACGACCTGGTGGTGCGTGGGTTGTGCAAGGGCTTTGAGGGTGGTGCGCCGGTGTTGGCTGGCATTGAATTCGCCATACCCAGCGGCCAGTCGGTGGCTTTGATTGGTGCCAATGGTGCGGGCAAGTCCACCTTGTTGCGTTGTTGCATGCACCTGATTGAGCCCGACCAGGGCCAGGTGCACTTGCTGGGGCATGACCTGGCGGGTTTGAGTCCCAGAGCTTTGCGCCACATGCGCTCCAGGGTTGGCTTTGTATTTCAGAAACACAACCTGGTGCCGCGCCTGTCTGCGCTGTCGAACGTGCTGCACGGTGCCATCGCACGCAGCCCGTTTGCACGTTCATGGCTACATGGCCTGGCATCTGGGCCGCTGCGCGAAGAGGCCATGAGCTGCCTGGCGCGTGTCGGTCTGGCGCACATCGCAGCCAGGCGGGTGGACAAATTGTCTGGCGGGCAGTCGCAGCGGGTTGCCATTGCGCGCGCCCTGATGCAAGGCCCGCGCATGATGGTGGCCGATGAACCTGTGGCCAGCCTCGACCCGAGTTCGGGCGAAGAAGTGATGCGCTTGTTTTCCAACCTGGTTCGCCAAGAAGGGCTCACCATGTTGTTCACGTCGCACGACCTGTCGCACGCCATCAAGTATGCCGACCGGGTCATTGCCTTGCGACAAGGCACCGTTGCGTTGGACGCACCGTCTGCCGATTTAACTGTGGCTACCTTGAGGGCGCTGTATGACTGATCACAGCTTGACACGGGATGTGTCCGCACTGCCGTTGCGTTTTGAGCGGCCAGGCCTTGCCAGTTTTGCCATGACCCTGGGCATTCTTTTGTTTTTCATGTGGTCGGTGCAGCGCACCGGTGTCTCGTTGGCTGAGTTCATTCAGGGCTTTCCCCAAATGGGTCGCCTCGTTGGGGAAATGCTGCCACCGTCAACGGCACGCCTGGGCGCTGTCGGCAAGGCGCTGCTGGAGACGTTTCAGATGGCGTTTGTCGGCACGGTGGTGGGTGTGCTTATCAGCGTGCCGATTGCGGTGCTGGCCACGCGCCATCTGACACCCCACCCGGCGCTTTACCATCTGGCGCGCAACCTGATTGCGTTTGCCCGTACCGTTCCTGATCTGCTCTGGGCGCTGCTGTTCATTGTGTCGGTTGGGCTGGGGCCGTTCGCGGGAACGCTGGCGATCATCGTGGACAAAATTGGCTTTTGTGGGCGCTTTTTTGCCGAGGCAATGGAAGAGGTTGACCGGGGCCCGCAGGAAGCACTTCGTGCCATGGGTGCGGACAAGCTCTCACTGGTGATGTGCGCTGTGATTCCTGCGGCCATGCCTTCATTCATCAACACATCGTTGTTCAGTCTTGAAAAAGCAACCCGCTCTTCGGTGGTGTTGGGCCTGGTGGGGGCGGGCGGCATCGGCATAGAACTCAAAGTGGCGATGGACTTGTTCAACTACGACGAGGCTGCCACCATCATTCTGGCCATCTTTGTGCTGGTGATCCTGGTGGAAAGAGCCAGTGCCATGCTGCGCCGCCGGGTGATGTAACTGGAAAATCTGCCACGCTGGTTCAGCTATGGCCTGGCACTGGTGTTGGGTTTCTGAATGCTATATAGACAATAGCTGCCAGCGCTTTATTCATAAGGACCAACGGATAGGCATTTCAACCACATGAGCCGCAGTATCGCACCACGGAACAGCCATCGAGCCACCGAAAAACCCTCACCTCGACCGCAGCAATGCCCTGCTTGGCAGGCCCGTCGCCAAAAGGTCCCGTCCAAGAGAGTGATTTCGGATGCACCGCCCAGGACTACTCCGCAGCGCAGCTGAATCGCCGTTTCGCCCTGTCACCAGTTGACGCGCTGATCGGCATCAAAATCGGGTGCCGGTTGCGCCGCCAGATCCCAGTCCGGCTCAATTTGCACACCATCACTCGCCTGCGCGTCACAGTCGTCCCACAACGGTGGCCCGCGTGCCGGGGCTATTGCAGTGGGGCCTGGGAATCCACGCCGATGTGCTCCAGGATCTTCCTTGTCTCTGTGCCCTCGGTGATGAACGCGATCAGGCGCATCTGCCCACCGCACATCGGGCACACGAGCGGAAAAACATCCTAGATGCGGGCAATCAACACCGCCCACAGGTAGTGCGTCGGTGAGCGCTTGGGCGGCACAGGCTCGGCATACATACGTACATACATGTACAGCAAATACATTGATCGATTGCGATCAGAGGCGGGGAAGATACTCCTGAATTAATAGCTATCGACGCACGTTCTGCGGGGGATTGCACCCCATTAGACAAAAAACGCCACCCCCGTTTGCACAGGAGTGGCGATTTCTGGAATCAAAAAAAGCTGATTATTTGTACCGCTTGGCCATCACCTCCAGCGACACCGGCTTGATCTTGCCGGCCATGCCGGCGCAGCCAAACGCCTCAAACCGGGCCTTCACAATGCCGCGCGCCGCATTCTTGGCCGCTACCAGCGCCTTGCGCGGATCGAACTCGCTGGGCTGCTGGGCGAACACCTGGCGCATGGCACCGGTCATGGCCAGGCGGATGTCGGTATCGATGTTGATCTTGCGCACGCCGCTCTGGATGCCGCGCTGGATTTCCTCCACCGGCACGCCATAGGTTTCTTTCATGTCGCCGCCAAACTGGCGAATGATGGCCAGCCATTCCTGCGGCACGCTGGAAGAGCCGTGCATCACCAGATGGGTGTTCGGGATTTGCGCATGGATGGCCGCAATGCGGTCGATCGCCAGGATGTCGCCGGTGGGCTTGCGCGTGAACTTGTAGGCGCCGTGGCTGGTGCCGATGGCAATCGCCAGCGCATCAACACCGGTCTGGGCGACAAAGTCTTTGGCCTGCACCGGGTCGGTCAGCATCATGTCATGGGTGAGTTTGCCCTCGGCGCCGATGCCGTCCTCTTCACCGGCCTCGCCCGTTTCCAGCGAGCCCAGGCAACCCAGCTCGCCTTCGACCGACACGCCAATCGGGTGCGCGTTCTCGCAGACGCGCCGGGTGATGGCCACGTTGTAGTCATAGCTGGCGGGCGTCTTGCCATCGCTCATGAGCGAGCCGTCCATCATCACGCTGGTAAAGCCCGAACGAATCGACTGCTGGCACACCGCCGCCGAGGTGCCGTGGTCCTGATGCACGACCACGGGAATGTCGGGGTGCGATTCGACCGCCGCCAGCATCATGTGACGCAGGTAGGCTTCACCGGCGTATTTGCGGGCACCGGCGGAGGCTTGCAGAATGACCGGGCTGTCGGTCTCCTGCGCGGCTTCCATGATGGCAATGATCTGCTCGAGGTTGTTGACGTTGAAAGCGGGCACACCGTAGCCGTGTTCGGCGGCGTGATCCAGCACTTGGCGCAGGGAAACAAAAGCCATGAAAATCTCCTTCAAGTTTTAATAAAATAAGCCACTAGCCCCCGTGCAGTCTGCACAAGCAGCTATTAAATAAATAGCAAATCACTCGGCCGCGCGTTTTTGCAGAATCTCGAATGCCGGCAGCGTCTTGCCTTCCAGCACCTCCAGGAAAGCGCCGCCGCCGGTGGAGATGTAGCCCACCTGACTCGCGATGCCGTACTTGGCAATCGCCGCCAGCGTGTCGCCGCCGCCGGCAATGCTGAAGGCGCTGGAGGCGGCAATGGCCTGGGCGATCACCCGGGTGCCGTTCTCGAACGCGGCGAACTCGAACACCCCCATCGGGCCGTTCCAGACGATGGTGCCGGCGCGTTTGAGCTGTTCGGCCAGTCGGTTGGCGGTTTCGGGGCCGATGTCCAGGATCAGATCGTCATCGGCGACGTCGCTGGCTTGCTTGATTTCGGCCCTGACATGCGCCCCGAAGGATTTGACGGTCACCACGTCGGTCGGGATCGGCACTGCGGCCCCGCGTGCCTGCATGGCCGCCATCACCGCTTTGGCTTCTTCGACCAGGCCGGGCTCGGCCAGGCTTTTGCCGATGTTCAGACCCGTCGCCAGCATGAAGGTGTTGGCAATGCCGCCGCCCACGATCAGCTGGTCCACATTTTTGGCCAAGGCTTGCAGAATGGTGAGCTTGCTGGAGACTTTGGAGCCGGCCACGATGGCCACCAGCGGGCGCTTCGGGTTGGCCAGCGCCTGGCTGATGGCGTCGATTTCGGCCGCCAACAGCGGCCCGGCGCAGGCAATCGGCGCGTACTGGGCGATGCCGTAGGTGCTGCCCTCGGCACGGTGCGCAGTGCCGAAAGCGTCGTGCACAAAGATGTCGCACAGAGCCGCCAATTTGCGTGCCAGTGCTTCATCGTTGTTTTTCTCGCCGACGTTGAGGCGGCAGTTTTCCAGCATGACGAGTTGGCCGGGTTTGACCTCCACGCCATCGACCCAATGGGCCAGCAGAGGTACGTCGCGGCCCAGCAGCTCACCCAGCCGTTTGGCCACCGGCGCCAGCGAGTCTTCCGGCTTGAAGGCGCCCTCCACCGGGCGCCCCAGGTGGCTGGTGACCATCACGGCCGCACCGGCGTCCAGCGCCAGCTGGATACAGGGCACGCTGGCACGGATGCGGGTGTCTTCGGTGATGCGGCCGCCGTCGTCAAAACTGAAATCAAGGGGCACGTTCAGGTCGGCGCGAATGAAGACGCGCTTGTTGGCGGCAAAGCCGCTTTTCACCACATCGGTAAAACGCAGGACTTTCACAGCGCGCCTCCTGCAGAGGCAGCCACCACGCGCGCCATCTCCAGGCACTTGTTGGAGTAGCCCCATTCGTTGTCGTACCAGGCGACGATTTTGACGAAGGTGCCGTCCAGCGCCAGGCCGGCTTCGGCGTCGAACACGCTGGTGCAGACCTCGCCGCGGAAGTCGGTGGCCACCACTTTGTCTGCGGTGTAGCCCAGCACGCCCTGCAGGGCGCCCTGGCTCTGCGCTTTCATTTCCGCGCAAATTTCCTGGTAGCTCGCCGCGCGATTCAGTTCGACCGTCAGATCCACCACCGAGACATCGCTGGTCGGCACGCGGAAAGACATGCCGGTCAGTTTCTTGTTGAGTTCGGGAATCACCACGCCCACCGCTTTGGCGGCGCCGGTGCTGCTGGGAATGATGTTTTCCAGAATGCCGCGGCCGCCGCGCCAGTCTTTGTTGCTGGGGCCGTCCACGGTTTTTTGCGTGGCGGTGCTGGCATGGATGGTGGTCATGAGGCCGCGCTTGATGCCCCATTTGTCATTGAGTACCTTGGCCACCGGCGCCAGGCAGTTGGTGGTGCAGGACGCATTGCTGATGATGCTCTGGCCGGCGTAGCTTTTGTCGTTGACGCCAAACACGAACATCGGCGTGTCGTCTTTGCTGGGGGCGCTCAGGATGACTTTGTTGGCGCCCGCCGCCAGGTGCTTTTCAGCCGTGGCCTGGTCCAGGAACAGGCCGGTGGCTTCGATCACGATGTCGGCGCCGACCTCGTTCCACTTCAGGTTGGCGGGGTCGCGCTCCTGGGTCAGGCGGATACGTTTGCCGTTGACCACCAGGGTATTACCATCCACCGCGATGTCGCCCTGGAAGCGGCCATGCACCGAGTCGTACTTGAGCATGTAGGCCAGGTAGTCCGGCTCCAGCAGGTCGTTGATGCCAACCACTTCGATGTCGGCAAAGTTTTGCACCGCAGCGCGGAACACCATGCGGCCGATGCGGCCAAATCCGTTGATACCTAGTTTGATCGTCATAAAATTTCCTTGAATAAAAATGTGTTGTAGCCCCCGTGGCTACTGCGTAAGCAGCTATTAATTCAGTAGTGATGAGCCATCGGCAATGACGCGGCCGGGCGCACAGGCTTCCATCGGCTGCCCCATGTTGTCGCCCCAAGGCAGCGGCCAGACCGCCACGCCGGCGCTGCGGCAACGCTCAGTTGATCGAGGTCACGATTTGCTCGGGCAACGCGACTTCGCGGCGGTAGGCGGCGCGGTGCGCCAGCGTGCGCACCGCAATCACCACGCGCTCAGCCGTGATGCCGAAGTGGGCGTACAAGTCCTTGGCCGGGGCGGATTCACCAAAGCTGGCAATGCCCACCACCACGCCGGTGCGGCCCACGTATTTGCGCCAGAAGTCCGGGTGCGCGGCTTCGATCGCCACCGTGGGCAGCGCCAGCGGCAACACCCGCTCCTGGTAGGCCTCGCTCTGGCGGTCAAACACATTGGTGCAGGGCATGGACACCACGCGGGTGGCAATGCCCTCGCCCGCCAACGTGGCTTGCGCCTGCATCGCCAGCTCCAGCTCGGAGCCGGTGGACACGATCACGGCCTGGGCACCCTCCATGTCCGACAGCACGTAGCCCCCTTGGCGGATGCGGTCCACCATGCCGATGTCGGTCAGGCGCGGCAGGTTCTGGCGCGACAGGCACAGCGCGCTGGGGCCGTCCTTGCGCTCGATGGCACAGGCCCAGGCCAACGCCGTTTCCAGAGCGTCCGCCGGACGCCAGACATCCAGCCCCGGAATGATACGCAGGCTTGGAATGTGCTCCACGCTCTGGTGTGTCGGGCCGTCTTCGCCCAGGCCGATACTGTCGTGCGTGAAGACATGAATCACGCGCAGCTTCATCAGCGCCGCCATGCGGATGGCGTTGCGGCTGTAGTCGCTGAAGGTCAAAAATGTGCCGCCGTAAGGGATGTAGCCGCCATGCAGGGCGATGCCGTTCATGATGGCCGCCATGCCGAACTCGCGCACACCGTAGCTCAGGTGGTTGCCCCACTGGTCGCGCCCCGCTTTGACGCAGCCCTTGAAGTTGGTCAGGTTGGAGCCGGTCAGATCGGCACTGCCGCCGAAGAATTCGGGTACCAGCGGTGCCAGTGCGTCCAGCGCGTTCTGGCTCGCCTTGCGGGTGGCGACGGCCTCGGGTTTGGAGGCAATAGCGGCCAGCAGCTCCGGCAGTTTGTCCGCAAACGCCGGCAGCAGCGCGCCCGCCATGCGGCGCTCGAACTCGGCGGCTTGCTCCGGGTAAAGCGTGCGATAGGCCTCAAAACGCAAGCGCCAGGCGCGCTCGGCCGCCTTGCCGCGCTCGACGGCGTTCCAGGCGTCAGCGATGTCCGCCGGCACTTCAAACGGCGCGGCGCTCCAGCCCAGCGCTTCGCGGGTGGCGGCCACCTCACTGGCACCGAGTGCGGCGCCGTGCACGTCGTGCGTGCCGGCCTTGTTGGGTGAACCAAATCCGATCACGGTTTTGCAGCAGATCAGCGTCGGTTTGCCGTCGGGCAGAACAGCCTGGGCCTTGGCGGCCCGCACCGCAGCGTCGAGCGCCGCCGGGTCATGCCCGTTGACGGCCGGGATGACGTGCCAACCGTAAGCTTCAAAGCGCTTGGGCGTGTCGTCGGTGAACCAGCCTTCGACATGGCCGTCGATCGAGATGCCGTTGTCGTCGTAAAACGCTACCAGCTTGGACAGGCGCAGCGTGCCCGCCAGCGAGCAGACTTCGTGGCTGATGCCTTCCATCAGGCAGCCGTCGCCCATGAATGTGTAGGTGAAGTGATCCACCACCTCGTGACCGGGCTGGTTGAACTCTGCCGCCAGCAGCTTCTCGGCCAGCGCCATGCCGACCGCGTTGCTCAGGCCCTGACCAAGCGGGCCGGTGGTGGTTTCCACGCCGGGTGTCACGCCGACTTCGGGGTGACCCGCCGTCTTGCTGTGCAGCTGGCGGAAGTTCTTCAAATCCGCTACGGAGAGGTCGTAGCCGGTGAGGTGCAGCAGCGCGTAGAGCAGCATCGAGCCGTGGCCGTTGGACAGCACAAAGCGGTCGCGGTCCGGCCAGTGCGGATTGGCCGGGTTGTGCTGCAGATGCCGGTGCCACAGCACCTCGGCGATGTCGGCCATGCCCATGGGCGCGCCGGGGTGGCCGGACTTGGCTTTTTCGACCGCATCGACGGCGAGCATGCGGATGGCGTTGGCCATCTGGCGCGCGAATTCAGGAGAAGGAGTGTTCATTATTTTGTCCCGCAAGGTTTCAAGAGGCGCGTTTCTGACGTTCCATCATCCGCCAGACAAAGGGCGTGAAGATCAGTTGCATGGCCAGTTCCATCTTGCCGCCGGGCACCACGATGGTGTTGGCGCGGCTCATGAAGGAGGCGTCAATCATGTTGAGCAGATACTGGAAGTCGATGCCCTTCGGGTTGGCAAAGCGGATCACCACCATGCTCTCGTCCGCGCTGGGGACTTCGCGGGCGATGAAGGGATTGGAGGTGTCCACCATCGGCACGCGCTGAAAGTTGACATGCGTGTGCATGAACTGCGGGCAGATGTAGTTCACGTAGTCGGGCATGCGGCGCAGGATGGTGTCGGTGACCGCTTCGGTGCTGTAGCCGCGCTGCTTTTTGTCGCGGTACAGCTTCTGAATCCACTCCAGGTTGATGACCGGCACCACGCCCACCAGCAGGTCCGGGTGCTGGGCGATGTTGATTTCGGGCGTGACGACGGCGCCGTGCAGACCTTCATAGAACAGCAGATCGGTGTCGGCGGGCACGTCCTCCCAGGGCGTGAAGGTGCCGGGGCTTTGCTGGTAGGGGGCGGCCTCTTCGGCGTCGTGCAAGTACTTGCGGCGCTTGCCCACGCCCGTGCTGGCGTAGTCGCGAAACAGGGCTTCGAGTTCGGGAAACATATTGTTCTCCGGACCAAAGTGGCTGAAGTTTTTGTTGCCGGCCTTCTCGGCTTCGGCCAGGCGGAGTTTCATTTCAACGCGGTCGTGGCGGTGAAAACTGTCGCCTTCGATGACGGCGGCATTGACCCCTTCGCGGCGGAAAATGTTGTCGAAGGTGCGCGTGACCGACGTGGTGCCGGCGCCGCTGGAGCCGGTGATGGCGATGATGGGGTGGCGTTCAGACATGGTGGTGTCTCCGAAAGTTAAAATTTATATAAAACAGGCCGCTAGCCCTCGTGCTAACTGCACAAGCAGCTATTAAATCAATAGCTTATTCAGTTGGGAACAGCGCTTCGCTGCGCTACGATTTGTCCCACAAAAATATCAATCCCGGAACAGACTGCGCTCGGCAAACAGCGGGTTTTTCAGCTCGACCTTGACCGGCTCGGCGTGGTAACGCTCAATGCGCTCGACCTCGTTTTTGGAGCCGAACACCAGGCCGATGCGCTGGTGCAGCGACGTCGGCTGCACGCCCATCATGGGTTTTTCGCCGGTGCTGGCGCGCCCGCCGGCCTGCTCCATGATCATGCCCACCGGATTGGCTTCGTACAGCAGGCGCAAACGGCCGGGTTTGCTGGCGTCCTTGCTGTCGCGCGGGTACAGGAAAACCCCGCCGCGCATCAGGATGCGGTGCGCCTCGGCCACCATGGAGGCGATCCAGCGCATGTTGAAGTCCTTGGCCCGGGGCCCGGTCTTGCCGGCCAGGCATTCATCGACATAGCGCTTGACCGGCGCCTCCCAAAACCGGCTGTTGGAGGCGTTGATGGCGAACTCGTGGGTATCTTCCGGAATCATCAGCTTGGGGTGCGTCAGCATGAATTCACCCAAAGTCGGGTCCAGCGTAAAGCCGTTGACACCGTCGCCCACCGTCAGCACCAGCATGGTGGTCGGGCCATACAAAGCGTAACCGGCGGCCACCTGCTGTGCACCGGGTTGGAAAAAATCAGCCTCGGTTACAGCGCGGCCACTGTCCACCACGTCTTGCGGTGCGCGCAGCACCGAGAAGATGCTGCCGACCGAGACGTTGACGTCGATATTGCTGGAGCCGTCCAGCGGGTCAAACACCAGCAGGTACTTGCCGCGCGGGTACTGCCCCGGAATCTGGTACGGCAAGTCCATCTCTTCCGACGCCATGCCCGCCAGATTGCCGGCCCATTCGGTGCGCCGGATGAAGACGTCGTTGCTCAACACGTCGAGCTTTTTCTGCGTCTCGCCCTGCACATTGACCGAGCCGCCCTCCTCGGCCGCGTGGTTGCCCATCACGCCGCCCAGCTCGCCAAAGGCGACGGCGCGGGCGATGCCTTTGCAGGCCAGCGCCACGTCCAGAATCAGGGCATTGAAATCGCCGCTGGCACCGGGGAAGCGGCGCCGTTCTTCAATCAGGAACTGGGTCAGGGTAGAGCGATGTGAGCGAATGGTGAGTGGCATGGTGAAGTCTCCTCGTTATTTAAATTTTTTACGCGCCTGATCGGGGCATGATCCGGCCTTCAGGCCGGGTGCGCGGCACGGCGCAGCGCATTCATTACGCTGTGGTAACCGCCATCGGCGTCGGGTGCGTTAAAGACGGCGCTGCCGGCGACACAGGTGTCGGCCCCGGCGGCGACTATTTCCGCAATGTTGTCGATCTTGACGCCGCCGTCCACTTCCAGCCAGATCGGCTGGCCGCCGCGGGCCTGGTGCGCCTCGATGCGCTGGCGCACGCTGCGCAGTTTGCCCAAGGTGCTGGGGATGAATTTTTGCCCGCCAAAACCGGGGTTCACGCTCATCAGCAGGATGATGTCAAGTTTGTCCATCACATGGTCCAGCCACTCCACCGAGCTGGCCGGGTTGAGCACCAGCCCGGCCTTGCAGCCGTGCTCTTTGATCAGCTGCAAGGTGCGGTCCACATGTCTGGACGCCTCGGGGTGGAAGGTGATGATGTTGGCACCGGCCTTGGCAAACAGCGGAATCAGCGAATCGACCGGCTCCACCATCAGGTGCACATCAATCGGAATCGTCACGTGCGGGCGAATCGCTTCGCACACCAGCGGCCCGATGGTCAGGTTGGGCACGTAGTGGTTGTCCATCACATCAAAGTGCACCAGATCTGCGCCGGCCGCTTGAATCGCGCGCACTTCTTCGCCCAGGCGGGCAAAGTCGGCTGACAGGATGGACGGCGCCAGCCGCAGCGTTGGGGTGGAAGAGGGTGCGGTGCTCATGGGCGGCTTTCTTTCAAATGATTCGGAGGTTCTGACGGGATCAAATCAGGCGCTGCGCTGGCTCTCGGCGTGCCAGCGCCGCAATTGCGCCAGATTGATCTGACTCAAATCGGGCAGCACCCGCATGGCGGCACCAAAATCATGGTGCGCGGTGTAACGGGTGGGCGTGATCAGGGTCGCCAGCCCCGCGGCCGTGGCCGAGCGCAAGCCGTTGCTGGAGTCCTCAAAGGCCAGACATTGCGCCGGCGCCAATTTGAGCGCCGCCAGCATTTGCAGATACACCTGCGGATGCGGTTTTTTGATGGGTGCGGTGGAGGCGTCGCCAATGGCGGTGAAGTTGAGACGCCAATCCGAACCGACCGCGCGGCGCAGCAGTGCCGCAATATTGACCGGCGAGGTGGTGGTGGCGATCGCCAGCTGCACGCCCTGCGCCAGGGCCTCGTCCATCAGCGTGAGCACGCCCGGGCGCAGGCTGACCGCCCCGTCGTTGACCGCCCCCTCATAGGCGGCGGTTTTGAGCTCGTGCAGGCGGTTCACCGTGTCTTGCAGGGCCATGGCGCCCAGTTCGCGCAGCTCGGGCTGGCTTGTTTTCCAGTAGTGCAGGATGCGCTCCTTGCCGCCCGAGATGTTGAGCAGCTCGGTGTACAGCGCCTCGTCCCATTCCCACCCCAGACCCAGTTCGGCAAACGCGTGGTTGAACGCGGCACGATGAGCGCTTTCGGTGTCGGCCAAGGTGCCATCCACATCAAAAATCAGGGCTTGCAGGGCGGTTGCAGACATCGGTTTCTTTCAAAACAGCGCAGGAATGAAGCGCATAAATCAGTGAAGAATGATTTACTTTAATCGCCTTAACTCATAAACTCCAATCACGTTTTATAGAAAAGTCATCAGATTAGCCTGATATAAACTTGCGAAACAGACCGCAGCTACGCGCAGCGAGCCAGCGCTGTCCTCAACCAATCAAGTGGAGACTTCCATGCGCCCCTACACCCTGAAACAACTCCAGACCTTCATGGAAGTGGCGCGCCAGCGCTCGGTGTCCAAGGCCGCCGAGCGGCTGTTTGTCACCCAACCCGCCGTGTCGATGCAGATCCGGCAACTCGAAGATGCCTTTGGCGTGCCGCTGATCGAGCCGGTCGGCCGCAACATCCAGCTCACCCATGCGGGCGAGGCCTTTTTGACGCACGCGATGGCCGCCATGGGTCAGCTCAAAGACCTGGAAGCCCTGATGGCCGAGCATGTGGGCCTGAAAAATGGCCGCATTGACCTGGCCGTGGTCAGCACCGCCAAATACTTTATTCCCATGCTGTTGGTGCGCTTTGGCAAGCTTTTTCAGGGCATCGACGTCCAGCTGATGATCGATAACCGCGAAAACATTCTGGGGCTGCTGGCGCGCAACGAGGCCGATCTGGTGGTGATGGGCCGCGCTCCCGCCAGCCTGGACTGCGAAGCCACGCCCTTTGCCAGCAATCCGCTGGCGATCGTGGCGGCGCCCGACCACGCCCTGGTGCGACGCAAGCACCTGCCGTTTTCAGCGCTGGCAGACTACGGTTTTGTGGTGCGCGAAGAAGGTTCGGGCACCCGCGCCGCGATGGAACGGCTGTTTGCCGAGCACCAGACGCCGCTCAAAGTGGTGATGGAAATGCCCAGCAACGAGACCATCAAGCAGGCCGTGATGGCCGGCATGGGCCTGAGCTTTTTGTCGCTGCGCACCGTGCGCCATGAATTGGCCAGCGGCCACATCGCCCTGGTGGACATTGAAGGTTTGCCGCAGATCGGCGACTGGTACATCACCCATCTGAGCCACAAAAAGCTCTCCCCCGCCGCCCGCGCCTTCAAGGAGTTTTTGATCGAGCAGGGCGGAGCGCTGATGGATTCCTGGAGTTGAAGACCAAAATCCGGCGCAACCCTTGTCGAGCCAGCGCGGCCAGCTATCAAATTTGAAGCAAGGTCTGCAGCTGCGCCAATGATCCGGGGCGCCCCAGCAAGAAACCCTGCATTTTGACCGGCCCAATCGACTGCAAGGCCTGCCGCTGGGCTTCGGTTTCCACCCCCTCGGCCACCACTTCGATGCCCAGGCTTTGCGCCAGCCCCACCGTGAATTCGACAATGCTGCGGCTGTTGGGATCGGTCAGCAGGGTGGCGACAAAGCTCTGGTCGATCTTGATTTCAGCCGGGTGAATTTTCTGGATGTAGCTCAGGCACGCGTAGCCGGTGCCAAAGTCGTCGATCGAGATGCGGCAGCCCAGCGCCTTGAGCGCCATCAGCGTCTGCAAGGCCTTGACTTCATCGCTCATGATGGCCGATTCGGTCACTTCGATCATCAGGTCTGACGGGCGCACGCCATACTGCTGGCACAAGGCCTGCAGCGTGCTGCTCAGCTTGTCCATGCGCAACTGGTGGGCTGAACAATTGATGGCCAGGGGCACCGCACAGCCGGCCTGCGTCAGGGCGGCGTGGCTGCGCACGGCTTCTTTGAAAATCCAGTCCCCCAGCGGCAGGATCTGCCCGCTGTCCTCGGCCACCGGAATGAACTGCGCCGGGCTCAACACCCCCAGTTCAGGGTGCGTCCAGCGCACCAGCACTTCGGCACTCAGCAGTTGCTTGCCATCCGGGCTGAACTGGGGCTGGAAGGCCAGGCTCAGGCCCGCACCGCCATGCGCCAGGGTATCGCGCAGGGCGTTGTCAATTTTCATGAACTGTTCCATGCTGGCGTTCATGGCGCGGTCGTAGAAGCGGCACAGGTTGGCCCCCTCACGCTTGGCCTGGTACATGGCGGCATCGGCGCAGCGCAGCAGGCTGTCCACCGTCAGGCCGTGGGCCGGGTACATGGCCACGCCAACACTCATGCCCAGGTGGTAATGGTCGGCGCCTACCAGGAAGGGTGCCTGCAACGAATCGATCAGCACTTTGGCCAAAACACTGGCCTGTTGGGCCGTGGCGCCGGGCATGGCGACCACAAATTCATCCCCGCCCCAACGGGCCAGGATGTGCTCGGCCCCGACGTGCATCCGAAAGCGCGCGGCGACGTCTTTGAGCACCTCATCACCCACCGGATGACCCAGGGTGTCATTGATGTGCTTGAACTTGTCCAGATCCACAAACAACAAGGCCAGCGTGGCGGCACTGCTAGACAGGCGGGCCAGTTGGGCCAGCGCCAATTCCAGCTGGCGCTGCAGCAGGTGACGATTGGGCAGATTGGTCAGGACATCGTAATTGGCCAGATGCACCAGTCGTTTTTCGTAATCCTTTTTCTCGCTGATGTCGTCAAAAATACCGATGTAGTGCGAGACCGCGCCCGTCTCATCCAGCAAGGTGTTGATGGTCAGCCATTCGGGGAAAACTTCGCCGGTCTGGGTCCGGTTCCACACCTCGCCCTGCCAGCGCCCCTGCGTCTGGATGGCGGACCACATGGCTTGATAAAACTCCGGGCCTTGCCGCCCCGATTTCAGCAGGGCGGGTGTGCGGCCCAGCACATCGTCAACGGTGTAACCGGTGATGCGGGTAAAGGCGCGGTTGACGCTCAGAATGCAGTTATGCGCATCCGACACGATGATGCCCTGGCCGCTTTCCTCAAACACCCGGCTGGCCAGTTTGAGCTCGGCATTTTTGCCCTGCAACGACCCCACCAAATCGGTGAGCGAGCGGGCAAACAGCGCCAGCTCGCCACCCCCTTCCAGCTGGGGAATGGTGGCCGTGAGGTCTTCGTTGCGGATGCGCTGGGCGGCGGCGCTGATGTCTTCGAGCGGTTGGAGCTGGCGTCGCAAAATCCACCACAACACCACACCAAACACCAGTGCCGTGACCACACCGACACCCAGGATCATCCAGCCGAGCGAGCGCGCCGAGGCAAAGGCCAAGGTTTCAGATTTGCGGGCCACCACGGTCCAGCCCATGCCGGGATAGCTGGCAAAACCCGACTCCCGCACCGCCGCCGTCAGATAACGCTGGCCGTCGGGCCAGACCTCCACCGACGAACCACTGGCGCCCGCTGCCGCCGCCTTGATCACCGACAGACCCGACAAATCGACCTTGAGCGAAGGCAGCTGCGGCGTGCCCATCAGTACTTTGGCATCCTTGTTGACCACGATGACGTCCAGGCCCTCCCGGCTCAACTGATCCAGCATGCGGTGCCGCGCCTCAAACGCCCAGTCCAGGCTCAGGTGCCCACAGAGCACGCCCAGCAGCTTGCCGTCGGCAGCGAACACCGGGGTCGAGATATCGACCAGCCGCAGCGGCAGGTCATCCCATTTGGGCTGCGGCAGCAGCTTGGCCAGCAAAAAAGCATCATGGGCATCGCCAAAGTGCGGACCCTGGCGCCCCTGCAAAAACCAGTCGCGCTGGGCCACACTGCGCCCCAGCAGCACGCCGCCGGTGCCGGCCACGATGTTGCCTTCGGTGTCGGTCATGCCGATCCAGGCATAAAACGGGTAGGCTTTTTGCACCCCCTCCAAAATAGCCTGCCGTCTGGCCATCGAGGTTCGGGGATCACGCAGCGTGTCCAGCGTGGCGAGAAAGCCGATTTCCTGGCCGCGCGTGTTCATGTCCTGTGCCAGCCGTGCCGCCATGTCGCGAGCCACGTTGTCCAGCAGGGCGTGCTGGTCACGCACGATCTGCTGGCGACTGAAATGACTGACCAGCTGACTGAGCGCCAGGGCACTGGCCAAAGCCAGCAGACTGATGAGCAATGCGAGCCGGAACTTCAGGCTGGACTGGCTTAGCATGGTTTAGCCTGGATCATTTTGAGAATAAGCAAAGCGCCAATTTTAATTTCAGAATGATAAGGCTGCCGAGCAGCGCCACAGCCTGATCGCGCCCGCCGTCAACCCATCACAAAAAACTGATCCAACAAGAAATTAATTTGAATTTTCTTTATGAATGACTCTCCTTATAGTCTGGCTCATCGTCACACAACCGGAGATTTTGCATGGACCAATCCACCCGCTACGCCGATCTGAGCCTGAAGGAAGCCGACCTGATCCAGGGCGGCCAGCATATTCTGGTGGCCTACAAGATGAAGCCCAAATCGGGCCACGCTTATCTGGAAGCCGCCGCTCACTTCGCGGCCGAATCCTCCACCGGCACCAATGTCGAGGTGAGCACGACCGATGATTTCACCCGCAGCGTGGACGCGCTGGTGTATTACATCGACGAAGCCACGGAAGACATGCGCATTGCCTACCCGCTCGACTTGTTCGACCGCAACGTCACCGACGGCCGCTTCATGCTGGTGTCTTTCCTGACGCTGGTGATCGGCAACAACCAGGGCATGGGCGACATTGCGCACGCCAAAATGATCGACTTTTATGCGCCCGAGCGCGTGATCCAGATGTTTGACGGCCCGGCGAAGGGGATTGCCGACCTGTGGCGCATTCTGGGTCGCCCGGTGGTCAACGGCGGCTACATCTCCGGCACCATCATCAAGCCCAAGCTGGGCCTGCGGCCCGAGCCGTTCGCGCAAGCGGCTTACCAGTTCTGGCTGGGTGGCGACTTCATCAAGAACGACGAACCGCAGGGCAACCAGGTGTTCGCCCCGATCAAGAAGGTGCTGCCGCTGGTGTATGACGCCCTGCAGCGCGCCCAGGACGAGACCGGCCAGCCCAAGCTGTTCTCCATGAACATCACCGCCGACGACCACTATGAGATGTGCGCCCGCGCCGATTTCGCGCTGGAAACCTTTGGTCCGGATGCCGACAAGCTGGCGTTCCTGGTGGACGGATTCGTCGGCGGCCCCGGCATGATCACCACCGCGCGGCGCCAGTACCCCAACCAGTACCTGCATTACCACCGCGCCGGTCACGGCATGATCACGTCGCCGAGCGCCAAGCGCGGCTATACCTCCTTTGTGCTGGCCAAAATGAGCCGGCTGCAGGGCGCGTCCGGCATCCACGTCGGCACCATGGGCTACGGCAAGATGGAAGGCGAAGGCGACGACCGGGTCATCGCCTACATGATCGAGCGTGACGAGTGCCAGGGCCCGGTCTACTTCCAGAAATGGTACGGCATGAAGCCCACCACGCCGATCGTCTCCGGCGGCATGAATGCGCTGCGTCTGCCCGGTTTCTTCGAGAACCTGGGCCACGGCAACGTGCTCAATACCGCCGGTGGTGGCGCCTACGGCCACCTTGACAGCCCGGCCGCCGGTGCCATTTCGCTGCGCCAGTCTTACGAGTGCTGGAAGTCAGGGTCTGACCCGATCGAATTCGCGAAAGAGCACAAAGAATTTGCCCGCGCCTTCGAGTCGTTCCCGGGCGATGCCGACAAGCTGTTCCCCGGCTGGCGCGAAAAGCTCGGCGTTCACAAGTAAGGCGGCCGCTGAATGTGAGCGTCGGCCGCGACCTGCACCAGACAATCGTAAAACGTGGGGGCGCGTCCCAGGTCGGTCAGGTTTTGACTGGTCAGCTGGTTCACATTGGTGCCATCGAGGCCGAGTTTGCGCCACCAGACGCCCAGCCCGTTGACCACGCCGGGGCGGGCGCGCTTTGAAATCTCCAGCTTGCAGCGGTACACCCCGCGCTGGTTGAAGACGCGCACGATGTCGCCGCTTTGCAGGCCGCGCTCAGCCGCATCGGCGGCGTGCATTTCCAGCAAAGGCTCACCTTCGATGTCGCGCAGGCTCTTCACATTGACAAAGGTCGAGTTCAGAAAATTCCGGGCCGGCGGCGAGATCATGGCCAGCGGGTAAAGCGGTGATGAGTTGAACGCTTCATGATTCGGCACATGGTCGGGCAGACCGTCCAGACCCTGCGCTGCCAGCCGGTCACTGAAAAACTCGCATTTGCCGGAGGGCGTCGGGAAGTTGCCCTGAGCAAACGGAGCTTGCGCTACATCCAGCGCGGCAAAGCCCTGCGCCAGCAGCGCGTCAAAATCGACGGCGTCGCCATAGGCCATGCGGCACAGCGCCAGATCGTCGTCGGCAAAGCAGGGGTCGGTGTAGCCCATGCATGCGGCCAGTTCGCGAAAGATCTGGGTGTTGGGTTTGGCCTCGCCCAGCGGCGCAATCGCCGGGCGGTTCAACAGCGCATCGGTATGGCCGTAGCTGGAATGCACATCCCAATGCTCCAGTTGCGTGGTGGCGGGCAGCAGGTAGTCGGCATAGTCGGCGGTGTCGGTCTGGAAGTGCTCCAGCACCACGGTAAAGAGGTCGTCCCGCGCAAAACCTTGCACCACCTTGACCGACTCGGGCGCCACCGCCACCGGGTTGCTGTTGTAGACGATCAGGGCCTCGATGGCGGGACCGAAAGCAGCACTGGCGGGGCGCAACAAGTCATCACCAATGGTGCTCATGTTGATGCTGCGCGGCGAGCGCCCGGCCAGCAGGTCGGGCCGCTGCAACGCAGCTTTGTTCACTGGAAACAGGCCCGAGCTGGAGAGCAGGACACCGCCGGCGCGCTGGCGCCAGGCGCCGGTCAGCGCCGGCAAGGAGGCAATCAGACGCACGGCGTTGCCGCCGCCATGGACGCGCTGCATCCCGTAGTTCATGCGGATCGCCGCCGGCTGCCGGCTGGCCACACAAGCGCCGTAGTCTTTGGCCAGGGCGCGGATCTGCTCGGGTCTTATGCCGCACACCGCCGCGGCCCGCTCCGGGCTCCACTGCAAGGCCCGCGCGCGCAGCAAGTCCCAGCCCAGCGTGTAGCGCGCCAGATAGTCATGGTCCAGCCAGTCATGGCGGATGAGCTCGTGCATCAGCGCCAGTGCCAGGGCGCCATCGGTGCCGGGCAGCAGCGCAATGTGCTCGTGGCATTTGTCGGCGGTTTCGCTGCGCCGCGGATCAATGCAGACCAGCTTGGCACCCTGGCGCTTGGCGATCTGGGCATAGCGCCAGAAGTGCAGGTTGCTGGTGATCGAGTTGCTGCCCCAGATCAGGATCAACTTTGATTCGGCAAAAAATTCCACCCGCATGCCGACCTTGCCGCCCAGCGTGTGGGTCAGGCCCTCGCCACCGGCGGCGGCGCAAATGGTGCGGTCCAGCAAAGAGGCGCCCAGCTTGTGGAAGAAGCGGGAGGACAGGCTGTCGCCTTGCACCAGTCCCATGGTGCCGGCGTAGCTGTAGGGCAGGATGGCTTGCGCCGCATCTGGCGCACGGCTGGCGATGGCGGTCAGTCGAGCCGCAATGTCTTGCAGCGCGGCGTCCCAGCTCACCCGTTCAAACTGGCCGGCACCCTTGGGCCCCACGCGTTTAAGCGGATGCAGGACCCGCTCCGGGTGGTAGCTGCGCTCGGTGTAGCGCGAAACCTTGGTGCACAGGGCGCCATCGGTGTGGGGATGGGCCGGATTGCCTTGCACTTTGATGGCGATGCCGCCGGCGACGGTGGTCAGCAGGGAGCAGGTGTCCGGACAGTCGTGCGGGCAGGCGCCCACCACTACCTGGGTGATCGTGGGGTCAGACTGTGGGGCAGATGTTGGGGTCATGGCTTGGTTATAGACTCGGACGACAGGAGCAGCTATGAAACTAATTGATTCCATTGTGGCCCAGGCCGAAGAAATGGCCGCCCTACGGCGCGATATTCACGCCCATCCCGAGTTGTGTTTTGAAGAAGTCCGCACCGCCGACCTGGTGGCGAAAAAGCTGACCGAATGGGGCATCCCCGTTCACCGTGGCCTGGGCACCACCGGCGTGGTCGGCATCATCAAAAACGGTACTTCCGCGCGCGCCATCGGCTTGCGCGCCGACATGGACGCCCTGCCGCTGCAGGAGTGCAACACCTTCCGCCACGCCAGCCAGCACCCGGGCAGGATGCACGCCTGCGGCCACGACGGGCATACCGCCATGCTGCTGGCCGCAGCCCAGCATTTAGCCAACCATCGCCATTTTGATGGCACGGTGGTCCTGATCTTTCAGCCCGCCGAGGAAGGCGGCGGCGGCGCCCGCGAAATGATGAAAGACGGTTTGTTTGACAAATTTCCGGTGGAGGCGGTGTTTGGCATGCACAACTGGCCCGGCTCTGCCGTGGGTAAATTTGCCGTCAGCCCGGGGCCGGTCATGGCTTCCAGCAATGAGTTCAAGATCACCATTCATGGCAAGGGCGGTCATGCGGCCCTGCCGCATGACGGCCTGGACCCGGTGCCGGTGGCCTGCCAGATGGTGCAGGCCTTTCAAACCATCATCAGCCGCAACAAAAAACCGATTGATGCCGGCGTGATTTCCGTCACCATGATCCACGCCGGTGAAGCCACCAACGTCATCCCCGACTGTTGTGAGTTGCAGGGCACGGTGCGCACCTTTACGCTGGAGGTGCTGGACCTGATCGAGCAGCGCATGCAGCAGATTGCCGAGCACACCTGTGCCGCCTTTGACATGCGCTGCGAGTTTGAATTTGTGCGCAACTACCCGCCCACCATCAACAGCGCACGAGAAGCCGCGTTTGCGCGCCAGGTGATGGCCAGCATCGTCGGAGAAGAGAACGTGCAGGTGCAGGAACCCACCATGGGCGCCGAAGATTTTTCCTACATGCTGCAGGCCAAACCGGGTTGCTACAGTTTCATCATGAATGGCGATGGTGCGCATCGGAACTTGGGGCACGGCGACGGCCCCTGCATGTTGCACAACGCCAGTTATGACTTCAATGATGCGTTGATTCCGCTGGGCGCCACCTATTGGGTGCGGCTGGCCGAGGCGTGGCTAAAAACCACTGTCGCATAAGCTGGCGCCGCGCCATCGGCCGCATCCGGGTCAGGCATACTTCGGGTCCGCTGCGGCATTCTGCCGAATCGCTGTCCTTGCCTGCCTTGATGAATCCAGAAGCCATTTCCCCCTTCGGCGAACGCCGCTACCACGCCTGGAATGAGCATGTGAAAGCCCGCTATGGCGGCCGGGTGCAGAAGGTTTCGATCGCGGCGGGCTTCACCTGCCCGAATCGCGACGGCCTGCGCGGCACCGGCGGCTGCACCTTCTGCAACAACGCCAGCTTCACACCCGGCTACCTGGATCGGCGCCAGTCCATCACCGAACAGATCGACGCCGGGCTGCTTTTTCTGCGTCGGCGCTATCCCGCTACGCAGCGCTATATCGCTTATTTCCAGAGCTACAGCAACACCTACGGCGAGTTTGAGAGGCTGCGCGCCTGCTACGAGGAGGCGCTGTCCCATCCGCAGATCAGCGGGCTGGCGATCGGCACCCGCCCCGACTGTCTGCCCGAGGAAGTGCTGGCCTATCTCGCGACGCTTGCCCGCGAACACATCATCGAACTCGAGATCGGCGTGGAATCCTGCAACGACGCGGCGTTGGCGCGGGTCAATCGCGGCCACGACTTCGCCGCCAGCGTCGACGCCATCCGCCGGGCGGCAGCGCACGGGCTGGAAGTCACCGCTCATATGATGCTCGGCCTGCCGGGCGAGTCGTACGCGAGCATGCTCGACGGTGCCCGCCAGCTCTCGGCCCTGCCGATCCAGGCGATCAAGCTGCATCAGCTGCAACTGGTCCGCGGCACCGCGCTGGCCCGCGAATGGCAACGCGATCCCGCCGCCGTGCCGCTGCTCGACGAACAGGCCTGCCTCGGCCTGCTGGCCGATTTCATCGAGCGTCTTTCACCCCGCGTTCTGCTCCAGCGCCTGGGCAGCGAAGTGCCACCGAGCATGAAACTGGCCCCGGCGTGGAACCTGCGCCTCTCCGAACTCGCCCCGCGCGTCTCCGCCGAACTGGCACGCCGCGGCAGCTGGCAGGGCTGCCGATACCTGCCGGCCAGACCCGGCTCAGTGAATTAATTTACAAGCAAAATAGCCTGTAGTCCTTATGCAACAAGCGCAAGCAGCTACTAATAAAATAGCAACAAGACCTTCAGCACGTCAGCAAACAACGGCTTCACACTTGGCGCTAGCCTATGAGCAGCATCACCGTCCGAAACCTGGATGAAGCTGTCAAAAACAGCTTGCGTGCGCGCGCCGCCCAGGCAAATCCTGCTTTTCACAAAGCTTTGTGCGACGGCGCACAGAACAATTCATGGGCACGCCCTACAGTTAAAAGATGCGACCCATTGGGTCCGCAGGGCGTGAATCAAGGCGTGGCAGCAGCCTTTTGAATCCGCATTTCTGATGCGTCTGTCCAAGGAATCGTTATGCCTAAAAACGCATGGAGCGCGAAACGCGAACGCCAGTACGCGCACATCAAGGACTCGCTGCTTGAACGCGGCAAAGGAAAGCAACTTGCCGAAGAGATTGCGGCCCGCACCGTCAACAAGGAGCGGGCGCAACATGGCGAAGCCGAGCAGGTGAGCGCGTCGTCGATCAACGACATATCGGCCGGGCGGCGCGGCGGCTTGCGATCTCACTCGGGGGCGGGTGGGAGAACATTGGCGCAGTTGCAAAACGAGGCGAGGCAGCGCGGCGTGAAGGGTCGCTCCCGGATGAACAAGGCGCAACTGGAGGAAGCGTTAAAGCGCTGAGTGCGCCAGGGCGGTCGCCCATTCAGGCATTAAATCGCCGCGCCGCCATCTCCAGCAGGCCATCAAAAATCAGGTTATCCACCAGTTCGAACTGCACCGACATGCTGGGAGCCATCTTCCAGCCGGCGCCGCCGGTCATGATGCATTTGGGTTCGGCACCGCAGTGGTTCCGCACATGCTGCACCATGCGTTCCACTGCGCCGGCAATGGCGTAGGTGCCGCCGCTGGTGAGGGCATCGCTGGTGTTGGTGGGGAACTCGCGCACCTCACCGGTCGGGACGTGCAGCCCGGCGGTGCCGGATTCCAGGGCGCGCAGCATGATGCCGTGGCCGGGCAGGATCAGGCCGCCCAAAAACTTGCCGCTGGCATCAATCGCTTCCACGGTCACGGCCGTGCCCACCATCACAACGACCATCGGTCGCGCCGGGCCCTGCGCCAGCGAGCGGTGCCAGGCGCCGATCATCGCCACCCAGCGGTCAGCGCCGAGGCGCGCGGGAAAGTCGTAGCCATTGGTCAACCCGGCTTCGGCCGCACTGGACACCACCCATTGGGGCGCCACATCCCAAATTTCCATTTGTTCCTCAACCCGGCGTTTGAGGGCGTCCCCCGCAACGATGCAACCCAGCATGCGCTCGGGTGCGGCCAGCGTGGCCCAGGCACCGTCCGCCAGCTTGTCAATGTTTTCAAGAAACTCGACGCCGTGGGCCAGTACGGGCGCCTGGGCGTGGGGGGTTTGGTAAAGCGCCCATTTCAGGCGGGTGTTGCCAACGTCAATTGCCAGAAATGTCATGCCGTGATTATCATCAAACCGCGCCGATGGCCTATAAGTTGAAAAAAATTTCAAACCATTGTGATTTAAAAGATGTTTTCGTCGTGGTTTTCACCTAGAAGAGCGCTGCATGATCTCCGGATAATGAAGCAGTGAACGGTCGTCCACCGTCCTTCCTGCAACACAACTACTTGGAGACACGCATGAAATTTATGCGAAATATGGCTTTCAGTTCCGTCGCCCTGGCCGTCGCGGCCATGAGCTTTGCCGCTGACAACATCAAAATTGGCTTGCAAGGTCCGCTGACCGGTGGTTCCAGCCCGATGGGGGTCTCCATGCGCGATGGTGCCAAGCTGGCCGTTACCGAAATCAATGCCAAGGGGGGGGTGCTGGGCCGCAAGATCGAAATGATCGAGCGTGACGACGAGGCCAAAAACGAGCGCGGCGTTCAAATTGCACAGGAGCTGATCAACAAGGAAAAAGTGGTGGCCGCCCTTGGCTACATCAACTCCGGCGTGTCGCTGGCCTCGCAGCGCTTTTACCAGGAAGCCAAGATCCCGGTGATGAACAACGTGGCCACCGCGACCACGATCACCAAGCAGTTCGCGGACCAGCCCGAGAACTACGTTTTCCGCAATGCGGCTAATGACACGATCCAGTCCGCCATGATTGTGGAAGAGCTCATTGGCCGTAAAAAATTCTCCAAGGTCGCCATTCTGGCGGACTCCACCAACTATGGTCAGCTGGGTCGTGCTGACCTGGAAAAAGCGCTCAAGGAAAAAGGCATTACCGCCGTTGCCATCGAGAAGTACAACATCAAGGACGTCGACATGACGCCTCAGTTGCTCAAAGCCAAAGCAGCCGGCGCCGAAGTGGTCATTACCTACGGCATCGGCCCGGAGCTGGCACAAATTGCCAACGGCATGATCAAGCTGGGCTGGAAGGTTCCCATGATGGGTTCCTGGACCCTGTCCATGGGCAACTTCATTGACAACGCCGGGAAAAATGCCGACGGCGCCCTGATGCCGCAAACCTTCATCCAGGAACCCAATACGCCCAAGCGCAAGAGCTTCATTGAAGCCTATCAGAAGGCCTACAAGGTAACCCGCATTCCTTCGCCGGTCTCTGCGGCGCAGGGCTACGACTCGGTTTATTTGCTGGCCGCCGCCATCAAGCAAGCGGGCACGACCGAGGGCCCCAAAGTGCTGGCGGCACTGGAAGACCTGAAGGCGCCGGTTGAAGGCGTCGTGACCACTTACAACCATCCGTTCTCAAAAGCGGACCATGAAGCGATCACCATCAACATGGCGGTGATCGGCAAGGTGCAAGACGGAAAAGTGATCTACGCCTACGACGAGGACAAGAAAAAAGGTGGCGAAGTTCGCACCAAGGCTGTGAAGAAGTAAGCGCAGAGCAAGCAAGCGTTAGCGCAGCTTCAAGACTCTCCTGAGTAAAAAAGCCGGGGCTCCCCCGGCTTTTTTAACGTTCCGGGGGCTGCTGCACGGGGTTCACCTGTTTTTTTGAGGTTAGGTATGGAAATTTTCTTGCAACTCATCTACAGCGGCATCGCGCTGGGCATGATTTATGGCGTGATCGCGTTTGGTTACCAGTTGACCTTCGCGACCTCGGGGACGCTCAATTTCGGCCAGGGCGAGTCGCTGATGCTGGGCGCGCTGGTCGGCCTGTCGCTGGCGGGCACGATTCACGGCGGCCCCTACCTCAATTACTGGGTGATGATTCCCGTGGTCGTGGTGTTTGGCGCGGCGCAAGGCGCGCTGGTGGAATGGATTGCGATCCGTCCCGCCATCAAGATTAAAAGCGAGTTTGGCTGGATCATGTCCACCATTGCGCTGGCCATCATCTTCAAGAACGTCGCTGAAAATATCTGGGGCAAGGACGACCTGAAGTTCCCGTCTCCGCTGTCGGAGGCTCCCATCAAGCTGTTCGGCGCCAATGTGTTGCCAATGGAAATCGTGGTCGTGGTTGGCGCGCTGGCCATGATGGCGATCGTTGAGATTTTCAACCGCAAATCAATTTATGGCAAAGCCGTGGTTGCCACCTCCAATGACCGGGATGCAGCGTCGCTCATGGGTATCAACACCGGTGCCGTGATCACGTTCTCCTTTGCGCTGTCGTCAGCGACGGCGGCGGTGGCGGGCGTGCTGGTAGCCCCGCTGACGCTGACGGGCGCCACGATGGGCTCGGTGCTTGGCCTCAAAGCGTTTGCCGTGGCCATCATCGGGGGCCTGACCTCCGGCGTCGGCGTGATTGTCGGCGGCCTGATTCTGGGCATTGCCGAAACCACCACCGGCTATTACATCTCCACCGGCTACAAGGATGTGCCGGGGCTCGTGCTGCTGCTGCTGGTGTTGGCGATCAAGCCGGCCGGGCTGTTCGGCAAGATGGCCATCAAGAAGGTTTGACGGATACAGGTAACCATGAAAATTCAAAGCAAATTTTATCTACTCGTGCTGGTCGGCTTGGCGGCTCTGGGGCTGTTCCCGGTGCTGGTGCCCAACCCCTACTACGTTCACCTCGTCGAGACCATCCTGATCTACGCCATCCTGCTGTTCGGGCTGGACATTGTGGTGGGCTACACCGGTCAGGTGTCGCTCGGTCATGCCGGTCTGTTCGGTGTCGGCTCGTACGCCGCCGGTGCGCTGTTCTTCAAGCTGGGCGTGCCTTTTTTCCTGGCGGTACCGGCGGCCATTGGCGTCACCGCCATGTTCGGCGCGGTGTTGGCGCTGCCGGCCTTGCGGGTGACCGGCCCTTACCTGGCCATGGTGACGCTGGCCTTTGGCACCATCATCCAGATTCTCATCAACGAGATGACGTTTCTGACCGAAGGACCGATTGGCATCAAGGTGGCCAAGCCCATTTTCTTTGGCCACAAGCTCAACGAGGTGGAGTATTTCTATCTCGTCGCCGTGCTGATGGTGCTGGCGCTGGTGGTGGTGCACCGTATTTTGAAATCCCATCTCGGCCGTGCTTTTGAAGCCTTGCGCGACAGCCCGGTGGCGTGCGACTGCATGGGGGTTTCGGTCTACCACTACAAGGTCTATGCATTTGTGATCAGTGCCGGTCTGGCCGGTCTGGCGGGGTCGCTGTACACCTATTCTGAAGAGTACATTTCGCCCAACACCTACAACTTCGAGTTGACCATCATGTTCCTGCTGGCGGTCATCATGGGCGGGCGCAAGACCCGCTCGGGGGCCCTGATTGGTGCCGCAATTGTGGTGATGCTGCCCAGCCTGCTGTCGGACATTGAACTCTTCCGCAAGATCGCCACCGTGCTGGCGGTGGCCGTGTGCAGCATGGCGGCTTACAACTTCGCGAAAAAAATAAAAACGGTGCGCGAATTGGCGGTACCGGTGGTGGCCACAGTGGCCATGGCGGCGTTTTCCTTTCAGCTTGAAAACATCACAGACTGGCGCCTGACCATTTTTGGCCTGATGACCCTGTTCGTGGTCTATTACCTGCAAGACGGCGTGGTCGGTTTTGCCCGCGATCTCTTCGCGCGTTTTATCCGACCTGCCGCACGCGCCAGTGCCAAACCCCCGGCGGTCAAGGTGCGCGCCTGGAGCGCGCCCCTCACGGCCGCTGCTGCCGGTTCGGGCCCGCTGCTTGAAGCGCAGCAGGTGTTGATGCAATTCGGCGGTCTTAAAGCCCTTAATCAGGTGGACCTGCGTATTGCACGCGGTTCGATTCACGGCTTGATTGGCCCCAACGGGTCGGGCAAGAGCACCATGATGAACGTGCTCACCGGCATTTACCAACCCACGGCCGGCCAGGTGGTTTTCAACGGCAATGCGGTGACGGGCCAGACGCCATCGAGCATTGCCTTGTCCGGCATCGCACGAACCTTTCAGAACGTCCAGCTCTTTGGCGAGATGACCGCCACCGACAACGTGCTGGTGGGCCTGCATCACACCTTCAAAAGCAACACGCTGGATGTGATGCTGCGCACCCCCCGCTACCGGCGGGAAGATGCGGCAGCGCGCGAGCAGGCGGCGAGCTTGCTGGACTTCGTCGGTTTGACCGACTTGAGCGAAGAACAGGCGCGCAATCTGCCGTATGGCAAGCAACGCATGCTGGAGATCGCGCGCGCCCTGGGCTTGAACCCCAGCCTGTTGCTGCTGGATGAACCGGCGGCTGGTCTGCCACCCGCCGACTTGCCGGAGTTGATGAAGATGATCCAGAAGATCCGCGACCATGGCATCACGGTGATCCTGATCGAGCACCATATGGACGTGGTGATGGGGATTTCAGACACCGTGTCGGTGCTCGACTTCGGTCAAAAAATTGCGGAAGGCAAACCGGCTGATGTGCAAAGCAACCCCGCCGTGATCGAGGCCTACCTGGGCAGCGGCACTGAGTCGCATTGATAGCGAGAAGATTCAACATGCTCACCATTGAAAATTTACAAGCCGGTTATGGCAAGGTTCAAGTACTGCACGGTATTTCGATCCAGGTGCCCAAGGGGAAAATTGTCACGCTGATCGGCTCCAACGGAGCCGGCAAAACCACCACCATGCGAGCCATCTCGGGCATGATCAAGCCGACGTCCGGCAAGGTCAGCCTGGCGGGCCAGGACATTACCGGTCTGGACTCGCACCAGATCGCCAAACGCGGTCTGGCCCACTCACCCGAAGGCCGCCGCGTGTTCCCGACCTTGAGCGTGCTCGACAACATCCGCCTCGGTGCGTTTGTGCGCTACACCAATGCGCGCCCCAAAGGTGACGTCGAGTCGGATCTGCAAAAAGCGCTGGAGATGTTCCCGCGTCTCAAGGAACGCACGCACCAGCTGGCCGGCACCTTGTCGGGCGGTGAACAGCAAATGCTGGCGATGGCGCGGGCGGTCATGCTTAACCCGGAGGTGTTCCTGCTGGACGAGCCGTCCATGGGCCTGGCACCGATTCTGGTGGAGGAGGTGTTCAACATCATCTCGCGGCTGAAAGCCCAGGGCGTCACCATGCTGCTGGTCGAGCAGTTTGCGGCGGCGGCACTGAAGGTAGCGGACTACGGCTACGTGCTGGAAAACGGCCGCATCTCGGTGCACGGACCGGCTGACAAACTCAAAGATGATCCAGCCGTGAAGGCTGCTTATCTGGGGGGATGAGCGGCATATCGGAGTCGGCGGGGGTGGGGCGGATGCCGGGGGCTCATACGCTTCGCTTTTTGAAATCGCCCCCAACATCCGCCCCACCCCCGCCTTGCGTTGCTGCTTGATCCGATCGAGATGCATTGTGGCGCGGCTGCGAACTACCGCTGCAGACCCAAAGCCGACTTTCAAATTTCCAGACAGCGGTCACTCAACGTAAAAATCACGGGCACTGTACGGCTTTATCGCACAGCGCCCATTTGGGCAGATGGGTTATGCGGCATTTGCGCATTTTGGATTGATTTCAGATTGCTCATTGTCACCCCTCACCTACCGTCCGAATTTCTTGAAAGTGGTCAATGATGGTGAATCGCCTACGTCGGCTCTTTGAAGCGAAACTTAGTCATGCGATGCCAGTATTGCGGGGGAGTACCTTGAACTGTTGGAAGCGACTGATCCCAAAAAAAGTGGAAGTACCCGTTATCAGCCGTAATTGAGTCTAGAACCATGGACCGCGAAAGGTTGTTATCCGCGGTCTTCGGATTGACTATTCGAACGTTGTAAAGAAAATCTCCAGAGCTAGTGTATTTAGTAATTACCGTCTTACCAAGTTCTTCGTGTTCAGCAACGAACCAGACGAACTTGTCATTGCAATAACGTTCGGTTCGGTTTTCAAGTATCCGGCCCGATGGAACAGGGATGGGGCCAGTATATGGATGCCTTTTCATGCCTGTAAGATCATTTATAAACAGCTCGCCCAGCATTACATTTTCTCTATCGGCTATCTTGAACAGCATTGAGCAGTTGCCGCGATTTACTGGACCTTTCTTGGCCCAAAGAGATTTGTAGTATTCATCCGAAGTCGTCAGCGCGTAGTCGGAACTTTCTACAGCTTCTAATACTGCGTCCGTCGGCTTGGGAATCGATATATCGGGAAGGGGTTGCGAGGGTGGGCGGCAGTCACCGAATTTCCTCTCATTGCGCTCACTGTTTTTATATGCCGTATGCCACTCGTCATAAGTTTTTGGAATTTTCCCTTGCATTTGGCGAGATTCCCCTTCTGCCTCTCTTACAAACCGTGCAACGTCTGAAACATCGAAATGACGCCCCTCATATCCTGTCCAAACGCCAGAAGTTGAGAGGTTTGAGTTCACGAGACTCGCAGGTGCTTGCTCGACAGGAATGGGCTTCCACTTATAAGCGGTATAGCGCAAGTAGGTATACGGGAGCTCAGGGCAGCCATAAATCTCAGTTGTATCTTTGGTGGGACGACCAAAGACTACCAGATAAGGAGTTCCATCTACGATATCGAGGAGCATTGGGTTGAAGTATCGAACACCTTTCCAAACGATGCGCTTGTTGGTATCTGGATGCTTGAATTCGAGCTGGTACTTATTAAACGAGCTTTTTTGAAAGTTCACATACCCAGGCCACGGCATGGAAACATCAATGGTGTTTGTTGCTTGAAATTCAACCTTGATAACTCGTCCGTCATGAAGTAATGCATCTTCTGTCCAATCCACTGAATTTATCGCGAACACTTGAGTGGACAGTGCGAGAAAGAAAACAGCAATGAGCCATTCGATGCGTTGTAACCCTTTAGGATTTTTCATAAATGCGATGCCCAACGCAATGTCCAGAGCACCAAAAAATGCTCTATAAGTTGGGCTCTGCTCCATAAGTTGACCATCAAATCCTCCTGAACGTGGTTTGCAGCCTTGTTTGTTCTGTTTTTCAACCGTGTTAATCGTATATCGATATTTTGGCATGCACTGCACAGTTATTTTGATCCATCCTGGGTTTACGGGCAGAATCAAAAGGTGAATTGAACCGGGTTGCCGAAGGACCGCTATCGCTGCGGACTTGTCCTTCGGTAAATCAAACTTGCCACGTGCACCCAGGATGCCGCCGGTAGAGATTGCGGTGTGGGTCCGCGCCGATTTCTGGGCATTTGACAGTATGAGGCGCGGGCCCACACCGCAATCTCTACCACCACGATCGGCACCCACACCATGGTTGATTGCCAACGACTTTTCAAAGAGTTACGACACAAAGTTTGGGTCAACAACGCAGTGAAACCCAGAAAAACGCTAAGATTGACGTTTACGTAAACGTCAAGTCAGCGAAGTCGATTCTGATGCGAACTCTGTCGCATCGCTGCACAATGACCTCGCTACCCCCGGAGACACCCCCCATGACCGACCTGTCCGCTGATTTCAAGGCACTGAGCCTTTACCGCCCTGTCAACAAGGTACGCTTTGTCACCGCCGCCAGCCTGTTTGACGGACACGACGCCGCCATCAACATCATGCGCCGCATCCTGCAGGGCATGGGCGCCGAGGTGATTCACCTGGGACACAACCGCAGCGTGGACGAGGTGGTGACCGCCGCCCTGCAGGAAGATGCGCAAGGCATTGCCATCAGCTCTTACCAGGGCGGGCACGTCGAGTATTTCAAATACATGGTGGACTTGCTCAAAGCGCGCGGCGGCGCGCACATTCAGGTGTTCGGCGGCGGCGGCGGGGTCATCGTGCCACCGGAAATCCGGGAACTGCAGACTTACGGCGTGGCCCGCATCTTCAGCCCGGAAGACGGCCAGCGCATGGGCCTGGCCGGCATGATTGGCGAGATGGTGATGCGCTGCGACAAGGATTTGACGGCCTACGCCCCGACCGACATCAGCGCTATTCAGGGTCACTCGGAGATGAGCTGGCGCGCCTTGGCGCAACTCATCACCGCGCTGGAGAATGAAAAAGCGGCGGGTGAAGGCAAAGGCGTGCTTTCAGAACAATTAACGGCGCTAACCCAGGAAATACGGGCGCAGGCTGCTACTAAAAAGATACCGGTGCTCGGCATTACCGGCACCGGCGGTGCCGGCAAGTCGTCCTTGACCGACGAGCTGATTCGCCGTCTGCGGCTGGACCAGAACGACAGTTTGCGCGTGGCTTTGATCAGTATTGACCCGTCACGGCGCAAGAGTGGCGGCGCGCTGCTGGGTGACCGCATCCGCATGAACGCCATCAACCCCTGGCGGCAGGGTTCGCGCGTCTTCATGCGTTCTCTGGCCACGCGCGACTTCGGCAGTGAGATCAGCGCCGCGCTGCCCGATGTGATTGCGGCCTGCAAGGTGGCGGGTTTCGATCTGATCGTGGTGGAAACCTCCGGCATTGGCCAGGGCGACGCGGCCATCGTGCCGCATGTCGACGTGCCGCTGTACGTGATGACGCCGGAGTTTGGCGCCGCCAGCCAACTGGAAAAAATCGACATGCTGGACTTTGCCGAGTTCGTCGCCATCAACAAATTCGACCGCAAGGGCGCGCTCGATGCCCTGCGCGACGTGGCAAAACAGGTGCAGCGCAACAAGGAGGCCTGGACCACACCCCTAGAGCAAATGCCGGTGTTCGGCACCATGGCGGCGCGTTTCAACGACGACGGCGTCACCGCGCTCTACCAGGCGTTGCGAGCGCGGCTGGCGGAGCTGGGATTGAAATTGACGGAAGCCGATCAACTGCCGAGTGTGTCAGTGCGCCACAGCACCAATCAGACCCCGGTGGTGCCGGCGGCACGCATCCGCTACCTGGCCGAAATCAGCGACACCGTGCGCGCTTACAAAAAGCGCGCACGCAGCCAGGCAAGATTGGCACGTGAAATCCAGCAGCTGCAGGAAAGCGGCCGCATGCTCAAGCTCGATGACGCGAACAAGGTGAACGCCTACCAGGCCGTAATGGATCTGGCGGGTCAGCGCGAAGCCCATCTGGGTGCGACCGAGAAGAAACTGCTGGCGCAATGGCCGCTCATGCAGGCCGCCTACGCCGGTGAAGAATACGTCGTCAAAATGCGCGACAAGGAAATCCGCACGGCGCTCACCACCAAGTCGCTCAGCGGCACCACAATCCGCAAAGTGGCGCTGCCGACTTTTGAGGACCATGGCGAAATCCTGAAGTGGCTGATGCTGGACAACGTGCCCGGCAGCTACCCGTACACCGCCGGTACCTTTGCCTTCAAGCGCGAAGGTGAAGACCCGACCCGCATGTTCGCCGGGGAAGGCGATGCGTTTCGCACCAACACGCGCTTCAAATTGCTGAGCTCAGGCATGGCGGCCAAACGTCTGTCCACCGCGTTTGACAGCGTAACGCTGTATGGCAACGACCCCGATCCGCGTCCCGACATTTACGGCAAGGTCGGCAACTCGGGCGTGAGCATTGCCACACTGGACGACATGAAGGTGCTGTACAGCGGCTTTGACCTGTGCAGCCCGTCCACCAGCGTCAGCATGACCATCAACGGCCCGGCACCGAGCATTCTGGCCATGTTCATGAACACGGCCATCGACCAGAACATCGACAAATTCAAGGCTGACAACGGTCGTGAGCCGACCGACACCGAGCTGGAAAAGATCAAAGAGTGGGTGCAGGAAAACGTGCGCGGCACGGTGCAGGCCGACATCCTGAAGGAAGACCAGGGCCAGAACACCTGCATCTTCTCCACCGAATTCAGTCTGAAAGTGATGGGCGACATTGCCGAGTACTTTGTGCACAACCGGGTGCGCAACTTCTACTCGGTGTCCATCAGCGGTTATCACATCGCCGAAGCCGGCGCCAACCCGATCAGCCAGTTAGCATTCACTCTCAGCAACGGCTTTACGTTTGTTGAGGCCTATCTGGCGCGCGGCATGCACATTGACGATTTTGCACCGAATCTGAGCTTCTTCTTCTCCAACGGCATGGACCCCGAATACACCGTCATGGGCCGCGTGGCGCGCCGTATCTGGGCCGTGGCCATGAAAGAGAAATACGGCGCCAACGAACGCAGCCAGAAGCTGAAATACCACATCCAGACCAGTGGCCGCAGCCTGCACGCGCAGGAAATCCAGTTCAACGACATCCGCACCACCTTGCAGGCGCTGATCGCCATTTACGACAACTGCAACAGCCTGCACACCAACGCCTTCGACGAGGCCATCACGACGCCGACCGAAGACTCGGTGCGCCGCGCCATGGCGATCCAGCTCATCATCAACCGTGAATGGGGCCTGGCCAAGAATGAGAACCCGTCACAGGGCGCCTTCATCATCGAGGAGCTGACCGAGCTGCTGGAAGAGGCGGTGCTGCTGGAGTTTGAACGCATTGCCGAACGCGGCGGCGTGCTCGGCGCCATGGAAACCGGCTACCAGCGCGGCAAGATCCAGGACGAGAGCATGACGTATGAGATGCTGAAGCACACCGGCGAGCTGCCCATCATCGGCGTCAACACCTTCCGCAACCCGCATGGCGACGCGGTGCATGACACGCTGGAGCTGGCGCGCTCCACGGATGAAGAAAAGCAGAACCAGCTCAAACGGCTGGCCGAGTTTCATGCGCTGCACGCCAAGGAGTCGCCCGCCATGCTGAAGCGGCTGCAGCAGGCGGTGATCGAAAACAAGAACGTGTTCGAGGTGCTGATGGACGCCGTGCGCGTGTGCTCACTGGGTCAGATCACCAATGCCCTGTTTGAGGTGGGCGGGCAGTACCGGCGCAATATGTAGGTGTAGGGTTGAGGTCATTCGTCAAATTAGCCTAAAGCCCTCGCAAACATTGCGTAATCTGCTATCAAATTATGAGCTACTGGTGATCGGAAACGATGATCCCAGATTTTTCTGTTGGACAATCTGGGTATAAGCGTGTCAAGGTCTTGTCATGTAAATAGTCGTGGTAACGCCGTAATTTGAGATGACTTCTTCTATTCCAAAAACCGAAACCCTCACAGTCGAATTCAAAAGCGACCGCAAACGGCTGTCAGACGTTGAGCTGGTAGAGGCCGTCGTCTGCCTGGCCAATGCCGATGGCGGTGATCTGTGGCTGGGTGTGGAAGACGATGGCACGCCCACCGGCCTTCACCCGGATCATTTAATGCTTACCGGATTGGCAGGCATGGTGGCTGCGCGAACGTCGCCATCCGTCAGCGTCACCGTGTCGTCGGTGGAGGTTGGCGGGGTGACCGTGGCCCGCATCAGGGTACCCAAGGCGCAAGGGGAGGTGGCTACGAAGGGCGGGGTGTACTTGCGCCGCCGTATCAAGCATGACGGCACACCCGAATGCGTGCCCATGCTGCCGCATGACCGTGTCAGCCGTGCCAGCAGCTTTGGCATGCTGGATGTCTCCGCCCAGCCGGTGGCGGGCACCACGTTGGCTGACTTCGACCCATTGGAGCGTGAGCGCCTGCGCCAAGCGGTGCAGCAATACGGTGGTGACCGTGTGTTGCTGGAGTTGGACGACGAAGCCTTGGACGGCGCGCTGGGTCTGACAGCCCGTCAGCCCGATGGCAGTCGCTTGCCCACGTTGACGGGGCTGCTTTTGGTGGGCCGTGAGTCTGCGCTGCAGCAATGGGTGCCCACGCATGAGTTTGCTTTTCAGGTGCTTGCGCAACAGTCGGTGAAGTTCAATGAGTTTCGTCGTTACCCCTTGCTCAAGGCGGTGGACTGGCTGGAAACCAATTTCCGCCCCTACAACCCGGAAGAGGAGCTACAGGTTGGGCTGTTCCGCGTGCCGGTGCCCATGGTGGACATGGGGGCCTACCGCGAGGCCGTGGCCAACGCACTGATCCACCGGGACTATCACCGCCTGGGGGCGGTTCACGTCCGACTGGAAGATGATGCCCTGGTGGTCAGCAACCCTGGTGGCTTGGTGGACGGCGTGACGCTCGCCAACTTGCTGGTGACGGAACCCCGCCCGCGCAACCGGGCGCTGGCCGATGCCATGAAGCGCATTGGCGTGGTGGAACGCTCCGGCCGAGGTGTGGACACGATTTACCGGGGCATGTTGAAGTTTGGCCGCTCTGCGCCCGACTACACCCGCACCGATGCGCAAAACGTGGTGTTGCGCATGCCCACGGAGCCTGCCGACCTGGAGTTTCGCCGTCTGGTGGTGGACGAGGAGCGCCGCCGCAACTCCGAATTGCCCATCGACTCTCTAATTGCTCTGGGCGCTTTACGTCAGCTAAAGCGCTTGTCTGCGGAGGAGCTGGCTCAGCGTATTCAGCGAGACGTGACTTCGGCCAAGCGCACGCTGGAAGCGCTGACCGAAGCTGGCTTTGTAGAGGCGCACGGTGCCACCCGGGGGCGTACCTACATGTTGTCTGCTGCGGTGTACGGTGCTGTCGCCGATAAGGCCGCCTACACCCGGCAGGCGGGATTCGCTCCCATTCAAAATGAACAGATGGTGCTGAGTTATGTCCGTCAGCACGGGCGCATCAACCGTGCCGAGGCGATGGAGTTATGTCGGTTGAGTGAGGGCCAGGTAAAAGGTTTGCTCAAACGGATGTGCCAGTCCGATTTACTGGTTTTGGAAGGGGCTGGGCCTGCTTCTTTCTACCGAATCGGTGCATCGGATCGGATGAAATCGGATGAAATCGGATGAAATCGGATGAAATCCAACCGTCTATCCGATTCGGGGATGGTGCTTTGTTGATATGAACCCATTACAACGCACCTTGATTGAAAAAGCAGGCCATGACAATGGGTTTGAGCATGTGTTGGCAGGTGATGAGCACCATGTGGTATTGGCATCAGCCCGGCATCCTGCCCAGGTGGCTGTGACAGCCGCGGAAGATAAATTTGAGGTGGCTATCCAATTCGGATCGGCCACGCTCGCGCAGGAATTGGCGCGCACTTTTCCCAATGCTGGAGTGGCAATGCATGGATTCGTGTTGCAGACAGAGGCCGCACTGGCTCAGTGGCTACGCCGTGCCGCCGCGCTGTCGCAAGCCCTACCAAACCAAGCGGTCACGGCGTTTGAGCAGCAAGTGCAGGCGGAACTATCGACCATGCCCGAACCCGCCGCACAAAACACCGAAGTGCTGCGCATGGTGCGCCAGCGGGTAGGGCAGCAGGCTTATCGCCAGGCTATGTTGGATTACTGGGGTGGTGCTTGTGCCGTCACGGGCCTGGCCTTGCCCCAGGCCCTGCGCGCCAGCCACGCCAAGCCCTGGGCTGAGTGTTCCACCGATGCAGAGCGTCTGGACGTGTACAACGGATTTTTGCTCAGCGCCAATCTGGATGCTTTGTTTGATAATTTCCTGATCAGTTTTACCGATGAGGGTGTTTTGCTGGTGGCGGAGCAAATTGATCACTGCGAAAGAAAAAAGCTTGGCTTGGGCGATTTGATGAGATTGCGTTGGGTGGCGGCCCAGCACCTTTCATATCTGCGATTTCACCGTGAGCGGTATTTCGCCTGAAAAAACAAGAACGTGTTCGAGGTGCTGATGGACGCCGTGCGCGTGTGCTCACTGGGTCAGATCACCAATGCCCTGTTTGAGGTCGGCGGCCAGTACCGGCGCAATATGTGAGACCTTGCGGGACAGACCGCAGTGATACGAAGTGAACCAGCTCTGTCCTCAACACTTTAAGAGATTGCGCCAGGCGATTGCTATTAAATGTATAGCTACTTGCGCAATATGGACGGGGGCTAGAGGCCAAAAATCCTTGCAGACCACGGCAAAAGGAAAGGGCGGTAAAACCGCCCTTTTTTATCAACAGCCCTTTGATCAACCGCCCTTTTTGCAGCGTTTGCCGGGGTTCTTCTTGTTGTTGGTGGCAGCGCCACGTTCCAGGCTGCGCAGTTGGCCGTGAGGGGCGGTGTAGCACACGCCCTTGGGTGCCGCAGGACGGGGGGTTGCGACGCGGTCGGCTTCGGTGCGGATGATCTTTGCCATGAGAAATAACTCCAGTTAATTTTAGAAACTCTGCAATTATCTCAGCACTTGGCTTGCGCGGTTCCCGGCCCGCCCCGCTCAGTCAGGAGAAGCGATTCGAAGTGACGTTCATGCGTTGGCCAACGGCGGCGGCAGAAGTTTCTTTTGCAGGATCAATATGATCGTCTTGAAGCCAAGAAATGCGATCGCTGCGGAGGCCACACTGAGTGCCATGCCGCCAACGACGGGAGGCCAGCCGCCGCGACGGACAACTTCAATGACGGCGCCGGCGAGTGCCGCCAGCGGAAAAGAAAACGACCAGAAGCCGATGGTAAACGGCACGCCCCACCACCACTTGTAGCGCGCCATGACGGCCACAATGGGCCCCGCCGCAATGCCCAGACCAACGATCAGGACATCCCCCGGCAACTGCGGCCAAAGGATCCCGGCCGCCAGTGTGGCGACCGTTGCCGGTGCGAGTTCCAGGCCAATCGTGGGGCGCAAGTCTTCAGACATGGCACCTTCGAATAGTCGGTTGAGGATGCGAACCTCCAGCAAGGCCCAGCTGACCAAGCCCATGCCAAACAACAGGGCGGCCCATCCCGGGTAACCCAATGTGCTGAATGCCATACCCCCCACGAGGCCACCCCCGACGGGAGGCACATACAACGCGGGCGTGACCACCGCCACCGGCAATGAGGCGGTGGTGAGCATCGCCACAATCCGGATGGCAATCACACCCTGCAGCGTCAATGCCAGCAGGGTAAACAGCAACCAGCCGTCATGGCCGGGTTCCCCAAAGTAGACCGTGCAAAGCAGCCATGACAGCGGCACCAGCGCCATCAGGGAGCTGATCAGCGGATGGGTGAATTCCAGCGCAATGGTGCGGGGATAGCGCAGGCATTTCGCGGCGTAGAGCAGCAACAAAACAGCCAATAAGGCGACCCCGGTCCAGGCCAGCGATTGAGCAACCGGCCGTGCCAGTGCCCAGCCGAAGCCCTGGGCCCGGCGCCAGGCGCCGGCCAGGGCCAGCAAACCGACGGGCATGGCAAACAGGCCCACCGGAAAGCGGTCAAGCCAAGGGAAAAGTCTCATCGCCTTGCGCGAGCTGACGCCGGCTGTCGCAGCTTAGGGCTGGGCCTGCTCGGGATCCCCGGCACCCGCCGGTTTGGCGCTACGGTGGCCGGCTTTGGCCAGTAATTCGAGATAAAACGCATCGCCGCCGTCGTTGGCAACGGCGTCAATCAAGCTCGTGATGGTCGCGAAGTGGACCACCGTTGCGTTGTCTGCGCTGGTGCCGAACTTGCAGTCAAAATCCCAGAAGTCCACGCCCTCGGGCAGCGGCACCCGGCGTTGCCGTTTGACGTATTTCCGGATTTCGTGCTTGGTGGCTTCCAGCACGCGGTCACGATTTTTGCCTTCGATGTTGAGTTTGAATGTTTTTTTCACGGGTGCCTCTTGAGAATTTGTGGGGCAGACCTTCAGCGCTGTCCCCAACTGATGGATCAGATATCACCCCAGACGGGCGTGATTCGCAAGCGCTCGATTATGCGACTATGGCTCCAGGTACACCCCCCAGCGGCCCGGCAGCTTAAACTCCAGCCCATGCCATTTTCCTCACTGGGCCTGTCCCCCTCCCTCCTGCGCGCTGTCAGCGCCAAAGCTTATCTTGCGCCCACGCCCATCCAGGCAGCGGCTATTCCGGCCGCCCTGCAAGGCCGCGATGTGTTGGGCTCGGCGCAAACCGGCTCCGGCAAGACGGCCGCTTTTGCGCTGCCGCTGCTGCAGCAACTGGAGACTGCCCCGCAGGAGAGTCCACGGCGGGCCCGCGCGCTGATCCTGGTGCCTACGCGCGAACTCTGCACCCAGGTGGGCGAGGAGATCCGCAGCCTGGCGGCACACCTGCCACGTGCTTTGAAGGTCTCCATCGTGTTTGGCGGCGTCTCCATCAACCCGCAAATGATGCGCTTGCGCGGTGGCACCGACATCGTGGTCGCCACCCCCGGCCGCTTGCTGGACTTGGTCCACCACAATGCCCTGTCGCTATCCGACGTCAAGGCGCTGGTGCTCGATGAAGCGGACCGTCTTTTGGACATGGGGTTTGCCGAAGAACTCGGTCGCATTCTCACGCTCATGCCGGTGCAGCGCCAAAACCTGTTTTTCTCGGCCACGTTCCCCCCGGCGGTGCAGACCCTGGCGCAAACGCTGCTGCGGGACCCGGTCCGCATCGAGGTGCAGCCCGAACCGCAAACCCAGCCTGACATCGTGCAGCGGGCGATTGCGGTGGACGCCGGTCGACGCACCCAGCTCTTGCGCCATCTGATCCAGCAAAACCATTGGAGTCGCGTGCTGGTGTTTGTCGCCACCAAACACGCCGCCGAGATGGTGGCGGATAAATTGCGCAAAGCCCGCATCAATGCGGAACCGTTTCATGGTGAGTTGAGCCAGGGCAAGCGCACCCAGGTGCTGGCCGATTTCAAGGCCTCGCGGCTGAAAGTGGTGATTGCGACCGATGTCGCCGCGCGCGGCCTGGACATTGCGCAGTTGCCGGTCGTGGTGAACTTCGATCTGCCGCGCTCGGCGGTTGACTACACCCACCGCATCGGCCGCACCGGCCGGGCCGGCGAAAGTGGGGTCGCCGTCAGCTTTGTCAGCGCCGACACCGAAGCGCATTTCCGTCTGATAGAAAAACGCCAGGGCCTGAACCTGCCGCTGGAACAAATTGAGGGCTTCGAGCCGCTTGAAACCGCCGCCGCAGCAGCCCCATCGACTGACGGCACCGCCTTCGACCCCGCCATCGGCGGCATCAAGGGCAAACGCCCGAGCAAGAAAGACAAGCTGCGGGCGGCCGTTGCCCGAGGGCAATAAGCCGCCGCTAATTCATCAGTTCAGCAAAAAGGCGTCCGCCTGGTCTTCCAGGTCTTGCGCATCAATGGCGGCATCAAAGGCAGCGCGGCTGGCGATGGCCTCCTGGGTGTAGGGAATCAATGGCTTGTCCAGCGGGCGCAGCTTGTGTCGGCGCAGGCCGCGCAGTTGCTGCGAACGCTCCATGGTTTGCAACACCCGCTCGGGTTCCATCATCAGGCTGAAAGGATTGAGGGCAAGCACGGTGTTGTTCATCAGGATTCTCCGGTGGGTTCAAAGCGCCCTAAGTAAACTTTGGCGCCTAGGAGAACTTTAGCCCTCGCCCCCAATAACTGAAGTCAGCAAGCGGCTGTAAACCATGTAAGTGTTTCCCTTACACGGTGTATGGCTACAAAAGCCGCACTTTCACGCTCTTCCCTTTGACCTTGCCGGCGTTGAGCTTTTGCATCGCCTCCAGCGCGATATCACGCTGCACCGCCACAAAAGTGGTGAATTCGGTCACGTTGATCTTGCCAATTTGCTCGCGGCTGTAGCCCGCATCGGCCGTCAAGGCACCCAGTACGTCGCCCGGGCGGATTTTTTCCTTGCGGCCACCCAGAATCTGCAGCGTCACCATCGGCGGCAACAGCGGGCCTTCGCCGGTGGGCGTGAGTTCGTCCAGCTTGTGCCAGACCGAGGGGCGGTTTTGATACTGCTCGATCTTGCCGACAAAGCCCATCTCGTTCATGCTGGCCAGGCTCAAGGCCAAGCCGGTTTCGCCGGCGCGGCCGGTGCGGCCAATGCGGTGCACATGCACCTCGGCGTCGGGCGTGATGTCGACATTGATCACGGCCTCCAGCTGCGTGATGTCCAGGCCGCGCGAGGCGACGTCGGTGGCCACCAGCACCGAGCAGCTGCGGTTGGCAAACTGCGCCAGCACCTGGTCGCGCTCGCGCTGCTCCAGTTCGCCATACAGCGCCAGCGCGTTAAAACCCTGCTCCTGCAGGTAAGTCACCAGGTCTTTGCACTGCTGCCTGGTGTTGCAGAACGCCAACGTGCTGATCGGTCGAAAGTGGTTCAGCAGCTGCGCCACGGTTGCCAGCCGGTTATGGCGGGTCACCTCATAAAAACGCTGCTCGATCAGGCTCTCGGTGTGCTGGGACTCGACCTTGATCTGCACCGGATCGCGCATGAACTGCTTGGCCAGTTTTTCGATCCCTTCCGGATAGGTGGCGGAGAACAACAGGGTTTGGCGCTCTTTCGGACACTGCTTGGTGACGGTGGCAATGTCATCAAAAAATCCCATGTCCAGCATGCGGTCCGCTTCGTCCAGCACCAGCGTGTTGAGCGCTTCGAGGTTCAAATACTCGCGCTGCAGGTGGTCCATGATGCGCCCCGGGGTGCCCACCACGATGTGCGCGCCCTGCTCGAGCGAGGCGCGCTGGCCGCGCAAGGCGACGCCGCCACACAGGGTGACGACCTTGACGTTGTCCGTCGCGCGCGCCAGCCGGCGAATCTCGGTGGTGACCTGGTCCGCCAGCTCGCGCGTCGGGCACAGCACCAGGGCTTGCACCGCAAAACGGCGCGGGTTCAGGTTGGTCAGCAGGGCCAGGGCGAAGGCGGCGGTTTTGCCGCTGCCGGTCTTGGCCTGCGCGATCAAATCCTTGCCGGCCAGGGCGATGGGCAGGCTGGCGGCCTGGATCGGCGTCATCTCCAGATAGCCCAGTTGCTGCAGGTTGGCCAGCGTGGCGGGGTTCAGTGCCAGGGTGGCGAAACTGGTGCTGGAAGACGGGTTGGCGGCGGCGGTGGCCACCTTGGGTTCGGTAGTGCTCATGGGGTGATTATCGGTACCCTGGCATTCGCAGGCGTCACAAGCCGTTATTGCGTCAACCCAAACAGACCGAAGATGCTATTGTTTTAATAGCTTCTTACGCTTATTCCACGGGGGCTACAGGCCTAAATCACAGCGCTTTTTGCACCACCGCACCGGTGAACAGATAGGGCAGACTGGGGCCGCTGCTTTGCGCTACGCCGCCTTTGTTTTCTACACTGATGGCCAGTTGCGGCACGTCAGTCAGGGTTTTGTCGTCGGTGGCCAGACGCAAAGTCTTGCCCGTGCTTTCCAGAACACCCAATGAACGGGGCTTGCCGTTGGCGGGCAGGGCCCACAGCTGCATGCTGTCGTCGCGGCCTTCTGCCACGCTGTTCAGGCGCTGAATCTGCAAGGCATCGTCTTGTGGGTCGAGCGTGACCAGCATGGCCGGGGCTTGCCGACCATCCAGCAGTACGGCAATGTACTTGATCTGCGCGGTGTTTTTCAGCTTGGTCTGCAGGTGCTGAATCTGGGCCGTAAATTGCTCAAACATGCTCACGCCAGTGGCGCTGGCGATGGCCATCACCAGCAGACACACGATGGTGGCAGCGCGCCACCATGCCGCATGGGAGATCGGCGGCAGGGGTTGGGTAGTTTCATTCATCGGCATGGATCGTTTGATAAGGGTTTGCAGCACTTCAGCCGCCTGGTCGTGGTCTATCTGACAGGTGCCCGCCGCATGGCAGCCACTCAAGAAGCCTGAGTTTAACGTCTGAAAAAACTGATATCGGTCAAATACATGGGAGCGTTCCTTCCGGCGGCGAGGCTGACTTTGTCAGGATCGGCCGAGCCTAAAGATAGGAAAAGAACTCGCGATCCGCCCCCAGCATGTGCAGGGCGACCAGGTCGTGGGCCAAAAACTGAAACAGTTCACCGATGTCAAGGGTCCCGGCATAAAAGCGGTTTGCCAGGGTGGCGGCCCGGTCGACGAGCGTGCGATGAATGGCCGCGTGTTCGGTCGCGCCAGGATAGCCGGCCGCCATGATGAGGGCTTCCTCGTCTTGAAAATGCTGGACAACATCGTTAATCAGGGCGTCAATCAGCGCTCCGACCTGATCTGCTGGACGCCCGCTGAGTACCGCGGCGAGGAGATTGTTGGCATCAACGAACAAACCGCGGTGCTCATCGTCAATCAAGGCGATGCCGCATTCGTAGGCCGAATGCCAAGAAAGTTTTACCAAATTTGCCGAGACGTTTTCACCGACGCCACCGGCGGTGGCAGCCGTTATGCCGCGACGATGCAAGGTTTTCGCGACCGCATTGACTACCCCGTACCCTGGCCATCGTTCCAGGGATTGACGCATTTCTGCAGCAGCTTCCTGCCGGGAAATGTCGAGCATCACCGCGCCGATATAAAGGACCCTTGCGTCCGGCCCCGACACCGGAAACTTGAGCCACAGGCATCGAATGGGCACACCGTTGATCAACAAATCCAGTTCGTCGCTCGTCGTGGCGACGCCATCCGTGATCTGCTGGTCGGAGCGCTGGAGTTGCGCGACGACTTCGGGCGGGAGCAGTTCTGTATCGGTCATGCCCGTCATTTGCCCTGCGCTCTTGCCGAGCAGGGTCTCCATGGCCTTGTTGACCAGTTGGTAACGGCCGTCCAGCCCCTTGACCCCGATCCCGACGCCCGATGTCTGCGGCATCAGCAGCGACAACAGATCCGAAGCGCGTGCCATATGTTCCTTGGCAAGGGTGTAAATCAGGTTGTTTTCATTCATATTGGCCTTCTTCCAACTTGCGCCACTTTAACAGTCAAATAGCGATAGGAATGGATGCTGGATCGGGTTCGGCATCAGAACGCATCAGGCGTAGTACTGCGCCACAAAGTCTTCAAAACTGACCTGCTCGGCGGCATCCAGTTGCTGCTGCTCAAGCAACGAGGCTTCCACGCTGGCCGCAAACCTGGCGCTCGTGCTCGCGTCGAGCGCTTGGCGCTGCAAGCCTTGTGTATGCTGCTGCGACAGATGCATGGCAAATTTGGAAAAGCCACCCTGTTTCCGGGTGGCTGCCAGCACCTGGGCCGATGGCGTGCTGTCGGGGTGATCAATGCGGCCGCGCAAGCCCTGCATCGTCGTGGCATAACGGTTGCCGCCGTAGGCGGCGTCCAGCATCTCGGCAAAGGGCTGCATGTCGTCAAACAATTCGTGCGCCAGCGGGCGGAACGGCAACTGGCGGTTATGCGCCAGCAGGTGCAGATCGGGCTGGCGCCCCCGGTTGACCACGCGGCTTTTGTTTTCGTCGTTCTCGCTTTGCTCGCGGCTGGTGATGGGCGGGCTGTCGCGGAACAGGCACATCAGCAGCAGCACGTCGGCAAACGTGCTTTGTTCCGGTGCAATGCCGATGTCAATGAACGGGTTCAGGTCAAACAGGCGAACCTCGACATATTCAACCCCGTATTTTTGCAGCGCCTTGGCCGGGCGCTCGCCCAGTTTGCCAATGCGCTTGGGGCGAATGCCGGCGTAGAACTCGTTTTCAATCTGCAGCAGGTTGGCGTTGAGCTGCTTCCAGTGGGGGCCGTCGCGCACACCGAGCTCGGCATAAAACGGATCGGGCGTTCGGATGGCGGTTTCCAGTGCCTGCGTGTATTCGGCCAGTGAATTGAAGCTCACCCGCAGGTTGGCCTGGGCCCGGTTCTGGTAACCCAGATCGCTCATGCGCAAGCTGGTGGCATAGGGGCCGTAAAGGGTGCCGGGGACCAGTTCCAGCAAATCCGACTTGCGGCCCTGCAGGAACGACTCGCAAATGGCGGGGGAGGCGCCAAACAGGTAGTGGATCAGCCAGCCGTAGCGCAGAAAATTGCGGATCAAGCCGAAATAACGCTCGCTGACAAAGTCTTCCGGCTTGCCCGTGGCCGAGCAACAGTCTTTCAGGGCCAGCCAGAACTCAGCGGGCAAGGACCAGTTGTAATGTGCGCCGGCAATGGTCTGCATCCGACGGCCATAGCGCAAGCCCAGTCCCTCGCGGTACACGGTCTTGAAGCGGGCGGCATTGGAGCTGCCATAGTCGGCAATCGGAATGTCTTTGTCCTCACCCAGCACGCAGGGCATGGAACCCGCCCACAGGTACTCGCCGTGCAGATGCTGCACGCTGTAGCGATGAATGTCACGCAAGAACTGCAGCGGAAATTCCGGGTCCTGCGAAGGCGGCGTGATGAATTCCAGCAGCGCCTCGGCGTAGTCGGTGGTGATCCACGGATGGGTCAGCTTGGAGCCGAGATCCGCCGGATGAGGCGTTGTTGCCAGCTTGCCCGAGGCGTCGACGCGCAGGCATTCCCGCTCGTAACCGCGGGTAATGCCCCGCAAAACTTGCGCTTGCCCGCCCTGGAAAAATTGCTGGACCGCATCGCAGCACGTGAACTTCAACATGAACTCTTGCTTCCTGAAACCTTGCGGGGCAGTCCGCAGCTACACGAAGTGAGCCAACCCTGTCCCCAACACTTTGAAATGGCTGGCAGTATGGCAGTTTTTGCGGTTCGTCGCCTGAAGCAGGTCGCTGTCATGCCGGACTTGATCCGGCATGACAGCCCCGAAGCGTTAGTGGGCGGGGTATTTCGCTGGATCAGCCATCTTCTCGGTCAGCTTGGTCAGTTCAACCAGTGAGATTTTGTCGTCGTAGACACCGGCGGCGACCTGGATGCCGGTTGAGAAAGAGATGTCGGCCGTCAGCGTATAGGACAGCTTGCGCGATACCCGTCCGGCCCCTGGCCTGGTCCAGACGTACTCGACCCAGCCGCCACGCGGCTGGGAACCGGCCTTGCACATTTCCTTGAAGATGTACTTGCCATTGTTATCGGTGATTTGCATGATCGACCGGCCAACCAGGTCCGGGCGCATCGGGTGTGCGACCATCTTGTCAAGGCGACAGTCGAAGGCGAAGACATAGCTGTCCTTCCACACCCAGGGCCCATCCTTGCTGTTCAGCGAAGCAAACCCGGACACCCCTTTGTCTTGAAGAAACTTGGTCGCTGCCCACACCTTGGTGATCGCCTCGTCGGGGGTTGCGGCCTCCTCGACGGCCGCAGGGGCGGCGCAAGCCAGCCCTGCAAACATTGAAACCAGCAACGTCAACGCGCAACTCCGGATTAATAGCATTTCAATCTCTCCAAATGATTTAAAAAATGTCCCCTACGCCCGCACAGAAGATACCTGACCGGGCGTACCCTGCCCCGTTTAAAGCCAGGGCTTTCCAACCGGCAGCACGTCGCGACCGAAGACGTCGGCAAAAATAATGTGCGCCATGATGTACCAGGCCGAAGCCGCCGTCAGCATCAGTACGTAACCGGCCACCACGGTGAGCTGGGGATAACCGAAATGAGCCAAATCGAGCAGCACGAAGCCAATCTCCAGCAGGGTGAAGGTCAGTCCCAAAGCACCACTGATGCGCATCGAGCCCACCCAGAGGATGGCGCTGAATACGGTCCAGCCGACAAGAAACCAGCCGATGTCCGTCGTGCTCGAAACGTAGATGTTGAAGTGGTTGCCAAGGAACATAAGCGCAAGAGATATCCAGAAGCAACCGTAGGCCGTGAAAGCGCAATAGCCGAAGTTATTGCCGGTTTTCATCTCTTGTAACCCGGCAATCATCTGCGCCAGGCCACCGAAGATCAAACCCACCCAAATGACGGGACCGAGACCCATCCACCCCACGTTGTGGAACTGCAGGATCATCGTCGCGAGACCGAACCCACCAAGACCGACGACCGCCGGGTTTCCCAATTTTTGCTCTGCCATGTTGCTATTTCAGTTGATTAATAAAATTGTTATCCAATCCCGGCCATGTGGCCGCCTGGATCGAGTTCGCGCATCTTATTCACACAGGCAGTCGCTACGCTTACAACCAGCAACAATGGAAGCGCCCTGGTGCGTCATCTGGACAGGCATGGAACAATAGCGTCATGCCCTATCTGCCTGCCTTTATTGCCCCCACCCGTTTCACCGACCCGGCCGCCGCGCTGGCCCGGGTCCGTGAAATTTATGACAGCAGCATCGCCCACCTGCGCGAGGCCATGCAGCGCTTTGTGGCGGGCGACACCTTGCCCGGCCATGTGCGCGCCTGCTACCCGTTTGTGCGGGTGCAGACCGACACCGTGGCACGCCTGAACTCCGCCGAGAGCGCCCGCCTGAGCTACGGCTTTGTGGCGGGGCCCGGCCGGTTTGAGACCACCTTGAGCCGCCCTGATTTGTACGCCACCTATTACCTGGAGCAATTTACCCTGCTGCTGGAAAATCACCAGGTTGCGCTGGAGGTGGGCACCAGCTCACAGCCAATTCCGGTGCACTTTTCGTTCGCGGAGCACGACCATATTGAGGGCAGTCTGAGCGCGGAACGCCGCCAGCTGATGCGCGATGTGTTTGATTTGCCGGATCTGGCCGCCATGGACGACGGCATTGCCAACGGCACCTATGCGCCGCGTCCGGGCGAGCCCCAGCCGCTGTCGCTGTTCACCGCGCCGCGGGTGGATTATTCGCTGCACCGCCTGCGCCATTACACCGGCACCGCGCCTGAGCATTTTCAGAACTTTGTGCTGTTCACCAATTACCAGTTTTACATTGATGAGTTTGTGCGTTTGGGACATGAGGCGATGGCCAACCCCAACAGCGACTACATCGCGTTTGTGGAGCCCGGCAATGTGGTGACACGCCGCGTGGGTACTGCGGCCGTGGCGGGGGACGAACTGGGTCAACTGCCACCCCGTCTGCCGCAGATGCCGGGCTACCACCTGGTGCGCGCCGACCGCAGCGGCATCAGCATGGTCAACATTGGTGTCGGCCCGGCCAATGCCAAAACCATCACCGACCACATTGCCGTGCTGCGCCCGCATGCCTGGATCATGCTCGGTCACTGCGCCGGCCTGCGCAACACCCAGCAACTGGGCGACTACGTGCTGGCGCATGGCTATGTGCGTGAAGACCATGTGCTGGACGAGGAACTGCCGCTGTGGGTGCCGATTCCGGCGCTGGCCGAAATTCAGGTCGCGCTGGAAGCCGCGGTGTCAGAGGTGACGCAGCTCAAAGGGCCGGAGCTCAAACGCATCATGCGCACCGGCACCGTCGCCAGTACCGACAACCGCAACTGGGAGCTGCTGCCCGACAACGGCCCGCAGCGCCGTTTCAGCCAGAGCCGCGCCGTCGCCCTGGACATGGAAAGCGCCACCATCGCGGCCAACGGTTTTCGCTTTCGCGTGCCCTACGGCACGCTCTTGTGCGTGAGCGATAAGCCCTTGCATGGCGAGATCAAGCTGCCCGGCATGGCCAACCATTTCTACCGCGAACGGGTCGACCAGCACCTGCGCATCGGCATTCGCGCGATTGAGCTGCTGCGCGAAGAGGGCGTCGACCAACTGCACAGCCGGAAATTAAGGAGCTTTGCTGAGGTGGCGTTTCAGTAGTTTTAAACACCAACAAACCTACTCTGCAGCCGACTGCTGCAGCGCTCACATCTCCGCATACCTTCCATTCGCCGCCAACAGCTCTGCGTGCGAACCGCGCTCGATGATGCGCCGCCTCATCTACCTGCGCGCGTGTAGCGCCGGGTTGGTCATAGGCGACGTTGTATTCCACCGTGTCGTTTGGTCTGCTGTAATTTAATTGAACTTACAACTTAAAAGTAGCTTTAAAACTACAATTCACCATGATCGAATTGCGCCGATACCAACTTGAAGATGACAGTTCGCCTGTCACGGACTGGCTACGTGGCTTGCGAGACATGCGGGCACGGGCACAAATTGAGGTTCGATTACGGCGCGTATCGACAGGCAACTTCGGTGACTGCAAAGCAGTGGGCGAAGGTGTTTCGGAATTGCGGATCGATATTGGCAGCGGCTACCGTGTGTATTACGGCAAACATGGTCAGACGCTGGTGATTTTGTTGTGTGGCGGTGATAAGGGCTCGCAGCAAACTGACATCACACATGCCAAGACTTACTGGGCAGACTGGAAACGGAGAAATTCATGAAGAAAGCATTAACTGGTTCGGTGTCTCATACCGAGGAAACCATCAAGGAATTACGCGCTGACCGGCAGTTTGCCGTGGCGTATTTGAAGGCGGCGTTGGAGGAACTGGACGATCCGAACAACCGTGCGGCGGGCCTGTTGGCCTTGCGAGATGTTGCCGAGGCTTACGGTGGTTTGGGGATGGTGGCCGAGCAAGCGGGCATCAGCCGGGAGGCGCTTTACCGCTCCTTGTCACCCAAGGGCAACCCGACTTTGAAAACCCTGTTGGCAGTGCTGAAGTCTGTCGGGATGCGATTGTCGGTGGAGCCGGAGAATCACGCGCCTGCGTGAAGCTATGTCGATGACTGTTTAAGACCCATTGCCGAAATTCAACTTGTTGATCTGCCTGCCAGTTAGCCGACATTGGGTGTTACATCGTCAACAGGTAGCGGCTGATTTAATGCCCAAAAAAACGCCGCCGTGCCTGCCGCTGCTCAGCCTCCTCACCCCAACAGCTTGCGTGCGGCGTCCATCTGCTCATGCTCGAAGGCCGGGGCGAAGTCGTCCAACTCATGGCTCTGGAGGGCCACGGTCGCATGGCGGGCCACCGTCCGCCAGTCGGACACCGACTTGACCACGTCAGCCAACGCCGCCAGGGCCAGGGCGGGCGTCAGGGAAAAGTAGGCGCAGTGGGCCATCAAGGGGGCCAGCTCCATGACAGGCCCCACGTCAGCGGACAACCACGTTTTGGACTCGCGGTCCTTGTCCGGAAACGGGTTGAGGTCAAAGGCCCGGGCTATCCATTCCTGCTGTACACGGAGTACAGCGGCTACCACGAAGACCGACGCATTCGCAATCTGAACCCAGCGCTTATTTTTTAAGACAAATCAGCCTCTAGCCCCCGTCCAGTATGTGCAAGCAGCTACTAATTTAATAGTAAGTCAGCTTACGCCGCTCTTGGCTTGACCTTGGATGCCGCCCGTTTCGCATTGAAACGAGCCAATTCCACATCGCCAAGAAAAGCCATCTTGTCGATAAATATCAAATTGATATAATTCAACATGCACATCATTTCCATCAAGATGCTTCGCGAGTTCTGGCAGAAGCATCCGGAGGCAGAAAATGTATTGCGCGAATGGCACTCGGTGGTAGAGCACGTCGAATTCACGGACTTCAATCATGTCCGGGAATTCTTCAATTCTGCCGACTACGTGCCGCCTTACACCATCTTTAATGTGGGCGGTAACAACTATCGTTTGGTGGTCATCGTGCGATACAGGTTCAACAAAGTCTTTGTGCAAAAGGTGATGACACATCGGGAATACGACGACTGGAACAAGCTCTATCGCAAAGGCAAGGTCTGATCATGCAAACAACACACACGCCATTTGATATCGGTGCCCTCCAAGCTTCCTGGCAGGCGTTCGACACCATTGCGCATCTTCGCCCTATTCACAGCGAAGCCGACTTTGAGCGCATGGTCGCCATGATGAATTCGCTACTGGACGATGCAGGGGATAACGAGGACCATCCGCTGTCGAGTCTGCTCGATTTGGTTAGTGATCTGGTGTCGCGGTACGAGCAAGCACACCATGCGATTGAGCCAGCGCTGCCCAAAGATACGCTGCGTTTTTTGATGGAGGCTCGTGGCTTGAAGCAAGAAGACCTCTCCAGCATTGTTCCGCAGAGCAATCTTTCGGCGATTCTGGCGGGCAAGCGCAAGATCAGCGCGACATTGGCTGGGAAATTGGCTAAGTTCTTCGGCATCAGCGCTGCTGTATTTGTACCTGCATGAGCATCCGTCTTGACTACGAGTCGAGTCCAGTCGGCAGCAGGTGACGTTCCAGGTCCATGCTGTCATGCAGTAGCCGCAGCACATCAATGACCTTGCGCCCTTGAAAACTGCCCACTCGAAACATAACGAAGTGTCGGCCTTTGCGCCCCTTTCGAGCGACATGAAGCGTCCAAAGATGGGTGCCGATTTCGCCGCGCTCTTTGGCGCCAATGATCGCCGGGCCGGCGCTTAGCTCTTTCAGTGCGGATGAGAGGGTGTCGGCATAAATCTGCGTTTGCACTGAGCCAAAGTTATCCATCGTCCAGCGCAAGATTTGATGGAAATCGGCCTCGGCAGCAGTAGCAAGGCGAACCGTCCAGAACTCGACTCCCACTACGTGCCGAGCGTTTCAGAAGTCAGCGTGGCGAGATGCTGACCCAGCGCATCTGCGGAATCAAAACTGCGAAAAGCACCGGTGTCGATATCAGCGATGCCGATCCGGGCAGCTTCACGCAAGACCGCCAGCCGCAGGTCATCTTCAGATTCACGGCGTTCGACCAGCCGCAATCCTTCGCGCAATACTTCGCTTGCGTTCTGGTAACGCCCGGAAGTCACAAGCTGCTCAACAAAGTGGGCTTGGTGATCGGTAAGGACAACATTTCGGGTTGGCATGGAAACCTCTCTCGCAAAACTGGTGTATTGGCATACTATGCCATAAGACCCTCTATTGCAACTGTCCGTCCGCAAGCACTGAAAACCGGGCCAGCGCGGTTATTTATATAAATGCCGCTAGCCCCCGTCAACAGTGCCTGATAAGCTATTTATTTAGTAGCAACCTTCAAACCGCCCGTGGCTTGACCTTGGACGCCGCCAGCTTGGCGTTCACACGGGCCACTTCCACATCGGCATCAAACGCCAGCGCCACGCCCATGCGCCGCTTCTTGAAGCTCTCGGGCTTGCCGAACAGGCGCAAGTCGGTGTTGGGCACGCGTAGCGCCTCGGCCACGCCGTCGAACACGATGCCCTTGGCATCCACGCCGCCGTAGATGACGGCGCTGGCGCCGGGGCTGCGCAGGGCGGTGTTGACCGGCAGGCCCAAGATGGCGCGGGCGTGCAGTTCGAACTCGCTCTGGATCTGGGTGGTGAGCGTCACCAGGCCGGTGTCGTGCGGACGCGGTGACACTTCGCTGAACCAGACCTGATCGCCCTTGACGAACAGTTCCACGCCATACAAACCCTGGCCGCCCAGGTTATCAGTCACGGTTTTCGCGATCTGGCGTGATCGTTCCAGCGCCGCCGTTGGCATCGGGTGCGGCTGCCAGCTTTCCACATAGTCGCCGTTGACCTGGATGTGGCCAATCGGTTCGCAGAAATGGGTTTCCACCTGGCCATCAGCACCCAGCGCACGCACGGTGAGCTGGGTGATTTCATAGTCAAAGTCGATGAAGCCTTCGACGATGACGCGGCCAGCGCTGACACGGCCACCGGCCATGGCGTAGTCCCAGGCTTTTTGCACATCGGCGGGGCCGTCGATCTTGCTTTGGCCCTTGCCGGAGCTGCTCATCACCGGCTTGACCACGCAGGGGTAGCCAATACCCTTGCCAGCCACGCCGTCAATGGCGGCCTGCAGCTCGGCCAGCGAGTCGCAAAACTTATAGGGGCTGGTGGGCAGGCCCAGCGTCTCGGCGGCCAGACGGCGGATGCCTTCGCGGTCCATGGTCAGGCGCGCGGCGCGGGCAGTGGGAATCACGCGAACCACGCCGGCGGCTTCGAGTTCCTCCAGCATGGGCGTGGCAATGGCCTCGATCTCGGGCACCACCAAGTGCGGCCGCTCGGCTTCGATCAGGGCCTTGAGCTGAGCCGGGTCGCTCATGGTGATGGTGCGCGCGTGGTGGGCCACCTGCTGGCCGGGTGCGTTGTCGTAGCGGTCGACGGCGATGGTTTCCACGCCCAGCCGCTGCAGGGCAATGAGAACTTCCTTGCCGAGTTCGCCGGAGCCCAGCAGCATCACTTTGGTGGCGTGAGGGGAGAGCGGAGTGCCGAGTGTGGTCATGTGAAAAAGCGCGTTGCCGCGTCCGAGAAATGAATAAAAAAGGCGGGGCTGCCTTGCCCCCTGATTGCGGCCTGGGTCACAATCAAACCATGGAAACGTCAATTTTATCTGTGCAGGGTTTGCGCAAGCGTTACGGCGACAGCACGGTGGTCGATGATGTCTCGTTCGCGATTGCACCCGGCGAGTGCCTGGGGGTGATCGGCCCCAATGGCGCCGGCAAAACCACCACCATCCGCATGTGCTTGGGGCTAAGTGTGCCGGACGGCGGCAGCATCACCGCCTTCGGCCTGCAGATGCCGCGTGACGCGCTGGCGATCAAGGCCCGGCTCGGCGTGGTGAGCCAGATGGACACGCTGGACCCCGACTTCAGCTGCGCCGAGAACCTGCTGGTCTATGGCCGCTATTTCGGCATGAAGGACAAAGAGATTCGGGCCCGCATCCCGGCGCTGCTGGAGTTCGCGTCACTGACGCACAAGGCGAATGCCAAGCCGGGCGAGTTGTCGGGCGGCATGAAGCGCCGCCTCAGCCTGGCCCGCGCTTTGGTGAATGATCCCCGGCTCCTGCTGCTGGACGAACCCACCACCGGGCTCGATCCGCAGGCGCGCCACCTGATGTGGGAACGCCTGCAATTGCTGTTGCAGCAGGGCAAGTCGATCCTGCTGACCACGCACTTCATGGACGAGGCCGAACGCCTGTGCTCGCGTTTGCTGGTGCTGGACCATGGCAAGAAGATTGCCGAGGGCCGGCCGCGCGATCTGATCGCCCAGCATCTGGAGCCCGACGTGGTCGAGGTCTATGGCGCCGGCGCGCAGGCGCTGGTGGCCGCGCCTTTGAGGGCGCTGGCGGCCCGCGTCGAGGTCAGCGGCGAAACCGTGTTCTTCTACACGCAGGACGCCAAGCCGCTGCTGCAGGCGCTGACGGCCTACCCGCAACTGCGCACCCTGCACCGGCCGGCGAATCTGGAAGATTTATTCCTCAAGCTCACCGGTCGCCAAATCAGGGAGGATGCCTAACATGCAGACCCGCACATTGAACACTTCCGCCGCGCAAAGCATGTGGCGCGCACCCCAACTGTCGCTGCGCTTTTGGCCGGTCTTTTTGCGCAACCTGCTGGTCTGGCGCAAGCTGGCGATTCCGAGTCTGGTCGGCAATATTGCCGAGCCGCTGATGTGGCTGGTGGCCTTTGGCTACGGCATGGGTGCGCTGGTGGGGCAGATCAACCTGCCGGGGGCGAATGGCGATGTCAAGGTGCCCTACATTTTGTTTTTGGCCAGCGGCTCAATCTGCATGAGCGCCATGCAGGCGGCCTCGTTTGAGGCGCTGTACTCCGCGTTTTCGCGCATGCATGTGCAAAAAACCTGGGACGGCATCATGAACGCGCCGGTGACGCTGGACGACATCGTGCTGGCCGAAATGCTGTGGGCGGCGTTCAAGGCCCTTTTCACTGTCACCGCGATTCTGGGCGTGATGCTGGTACTGGGCATCAGCTACAGCCCGAAGCTGCTGGTGGCCTGGCCGGTGTTGCTGGGCGTCGGCATCACCTTCAGCTGCATTGCGCTGATTTTCAACGCACTGGCCACCGGCTATGACTTCTTCACCTACTACTTCACGCTGTTTCTGACGCCGATGATGTTCCTGAGCGGCATCTTTTTCCCGCTGGAGCAATTGCCGGCGCTGGTGCGCGCCATCTCGGAATGGCTGCCGCTGACCAACGCCGTCGAACTGGTGCGCCCGCTGTTCATGGACCAGTGGCCGACGCATGTGCTGCGCCATGTGGGGGTGCTGGCGGCCTATGCGGTGGGCGGCTTCTGGCTGGCGCTGGCGCTGACGCGCAGGCGGTTTCGGGGATAGTCAGGTTCGGGCCTCATCATGAAGTTGCGTGCCCCTCTCCTTCTAGTCTTCGCCCTTGTTGCGCTGTACTTCAGCGCGGCGACGTATGTTCTGCACTTCGAGATTGGCCGAATTCTCTTTCCCTACGTCGCCGCCTCCGGCAGTTCGGCCGAGCACATCACGCACCGAGTATCCGGACGGTCTGGCAACGTCATGCTCGTTCGGCGCTATGGCGCTGCGCAGGTCGGCTGCGTTGTCTTCTTTCCTGGACAACACGGAGGCATCTCGGCGTACGAGAAAACTCTCTTTCCGAGTTACGTTGCCAACGGCATTGCTGTCTTCGCATTGGCGTACCCAGGTCAAGACGGCGCGCCCGGTCGCTCCGAGCTTGGTGAGGTCCGGCACCTCGCCCAGCAAGCACTCAGCGTTGTCGGCCAGACGTGTCCACCCAGAAAAACCGTTTTCGTCGGCCGCTCGCTCGGAGCCATGCTCGCCGCGTACGCCGCCGGAGTTGCTCATCCGGCGGGCCTTGTTCTCGAGGCAGCAGCGCCCTCGCTATCGTCAGCCGTCATTGTTCATTTGCGTTCGCGCTGGTATTTGTCGCCCATCGCGCAACTTCCGGTGTCCAAACTTCTATCGCACGACTACGCCCTCGTTGAAGGCCTGTCTCCCTCGCCCCCATTTCCGGTCGTGGTGTTTCAGGGTACGGCCGATGAGCAAACCCCCATCGAATCTTTGCGTGCGCCCGGCGCCCTTCCTCCAAATTCCCACCTTGTAGTGGTTACTGGCGGCACTCATTCCAATTCGTACCAATTGGCAATTGAGTCCTACGTCCAAACCGCGCTTCACATGCTTGAGCACGAGCGAACACCCAACGACAAACCGTAGTCAGCCGAACATCGGGTTATCGGAAACAATTGTCGCTATTAACTTAATAGCTGCTTACGCATACTGCACGGGGGCTACAGCCCATTTTCTTATAAATTAATCGCGTCAAACCCGCCGCCTGAACAGCAGAAAGGCGAGCCCCAGCATCAGGGTCGCAAAACCCGCCAGTCTTCCCACTTCGGGCAGTACGCTGGCAACGTCGCCGTTGCGCAACAACACATCGAGCAATCCTTCCAGGCCCCAATTCATCGGTGAATAGGTCGCGATCTTTTGCATCACCGGCGGCATCACAAACAGCGGCACCATCACGCCGCCCAAGGCCGCCATCAGCACGTTGAGAATGGGGCCGAAGGTGGCGGCTTGCGCGTGGGTGCTGACCAAACAAGCGACCGCCAGCGCCAGACTGACAGCCGCCAGACTGATGGCAAACAGCATCAGCAGCAACGCCGCCCAATTGACCCCCTGCAACGACAAGCCTTCGCCGCCGATCCAGGGCATCAGCCAGACGCCCACCGCCAGCATCAGCGCCGCCTGCATGCCATTGACCCCCAAATAGGGAACAATTTTGCTCACGATCAATTGCCAGGGCTTCGCGCCCAGACTGCGCAAGCGCGCCAGTGCCCCGCAAGCGCGCTCTTCCACGAACAAGCCCGCGATGGAGGCGACCACAAAGAACATGCCGAACACCAGCCAGGCCGGCACATTCTGCTGCACGGCGGTCGGGCGCGGCCCCACGGTCATGCGTTCGGCCGCCACGGGCGCATCGCCGGTCAGCGCTGAGGCATCCAGTTTGCGGGGCAGTTTGGCCAGCAGGCCTTCCACACGCAGTTGCGCGGCTATGGCGAGCAGGCGCATGCGCTTGGTCTCAAACACGCTGTTGTCCAGGCCCGGATCGGTGAGCAGGCGCGCCTTGGCCTCGCCTTTGCTGCCCAGGTCATCCATGACTTTGGAGAAACCCGCTTCGACGAGCAGCACATATTTCAAGCGGCCGGCGCGCACTTCGTCTTGCCATTTCTCCGGCAAGACCTGCGCGACACCGGCTTCTTTTGCCCAGCGTTCCACCAATTTTGTCGAGGTTTTGCCCTGGTCCTGATTCACGACGGCGTAGGGCAGGCTCTTGGTCGGGGGGGTGTAAACGTCTTTCAGCGCCATCGACATGACAACGATGAACACCATCGGCATGATGAACAGTGCGCCCATGCCGTGGATGTCGCGCGACAAGGCCAGCAGTTCTTTTTTCATCAAGGCCAGCAGCATGGTCAGTCTCGCAAAGTAGGGTGAGTGAGCGACATGAACAAGTGCTCTAAATTGGCATGCCCAAACTGCGCGTGGCTCACGACCAGACCGGCGGCTTCCACGGCCGCAATCACCGCCGCGAAACTGCGTCGGGAAGCTAGCGTAAGTTGCACGCCAGCACCCTGGCGGGTGACGTCCCCAAAGGGCGATAGCAACGCGCCCAGGCGCTCAATCTCACCGCCTTCCACTGCCAGCTGTAATTGCGTTGTGCTTGCATCCAGCAGTTCGGTCAAGGCACCTTGTTTCAGCACACGCCCCTGGTCGAGGATGACCACGCGATCTGCGATGGCCTCGACCTCTTCCATGTAGTGCGAGGTATAAATCACCGCACATCCGTCCTGCGCCAGCTGCTTGATCGCGTCCAGCAGAAAGGCCCGCGATTGCGGATCAACACCGACAGTGGGCTCGTCGAATAACAGCAATTCGGGGCGATGCAGCAAAGCAATGGCCAGATTGAGGCGCCGCTTGAGACCGCCGGAAAGACGATCGGCGCGCACAGCGGCATAGTGTTCCAGTTGTGCGAACGTCAAGCATTCGGCGATGCGCGATTTTTTCTCGCGACCGGACAAACCGCCAACACCGGCGAAACAGGCCAGATTCTCAAGCACGCTCAAACTGGGATAAAAGGCGTATTCCTGCGGCGCCACGGCGATGCGCGTCGGCTTGCTGGCGCGCGCTGCCGCCAAGGGTCGCTGATCCAGTGTGATGTCGCCATGCTGTATCGGCAGCAACCCGGCGAGATGCGCAATCAGCGTGGTCTTGCCCGCGCCGTTGGGGCCCAACAAGCCCAGCACTTCGCCGCGCCGGACATCAAACGACACGTCAGTCAGCGCCGCAACGTTCGCCGTGGGATAGCGAAAACTCAGCTTGCGAATGGCAAGCATCAGGCGACTGCCGTCTTGAGCGTCCGGAAAAATTCGGTCTCGCTCTCGGCTTGCGTACGCAACATCCCGGCCAGTTTTTTCGGCTCGAACGTCTCACGGCCTTTGATCATGCGCGCCGCCTTCAAGGCGAATTCACGCCACCCATCCCCGATCTCGTTCAGGCGTTCCGACAGCAAGGCGAGTTCGGTGATGCCGGTGATCTGTGCCGCTTCTTGCAAGAAGGCGGCATAGATAAAACGGAAACCCGCACCGCCGGTGCCGATTTCTTCTTGCATGCGCACGATGTTGCCGACGTAGTTGAGGCTGTATTCTGACGTGTCGAGCTTTGCCACCTTGCTGGCCAACGTGCGCATGCCGCGCACGCCGATGAGGGGGATGGGGCCCAACATGATTCGCACGGTCTTCTTGATGGCACGCTTCACCGCTTCCGCACTGACTTCAGTGCAACCGACGCCTTCCAGGTAATACAGCAAGCCCTTGGGGGCGAGCGCACCCTTGGCAAAACGGGCGCGCTGCAGGTCGGCACTGGCACAGCGTTGCGGCAGGTCCACCACGGGATCACTGATCAGATAGTCGTCGCCGTCTTTGCCGTACACCAGCAGGTTGTGCGCGTTGAAATGGAAGCGCATGTCTTCCGGGAAATACGGCAGCCAGAACACCGAGGTTTGCAGCCCGACCACTTTGCCCTGCGCCAGCAACTCGTCGAGTCTGCGCATGCCGGCCTCGGGCGCGCGGAAGGTCTCGAAATGAAAATGCGCCTGAAACGGTTTGCGCATGCCCTTGAGGATGAACTTGGGCGGCATGCGATACGCGATGAGCGGAAAGCCGGTGAGCTTGATGAAGGGCAGATAAGCGAAGGACAAGGCCGAAGACAGTCCGAATGCCATTGCCTCGGACAGTTTCACGCCATGATGCGTCATCAGGTTGGCTGCGGCGCCGCTCTCGCAATGCGCCGCGTGACGATGCTGAAAATGGGCAACGGTCGAATTCATGGTCGGGTTTGCAACTGTGCGGTGGTCAGCCCGAGCGCTTCGGCATAACGGGCCAGGAGGCGCGGCGATAACTGTGCGAAACGCTGCGGATTGAAGTGCCGGCGGATACGCCATTGCCAGATACCACTGATTTGCGAGAGCAGCGTCACATCCATGCGCCGGGCACACATCCAGTATTCCAGTGGCGCGCTCTTGCCCGCCAGCACGCGCGCTTTGGCATCTTCGGCCAGCGCATGCAGGCGGTGCACCGCCTGCATGGTGACGGTCTCGTCCACTTCCGAGCCGCGCGAGGGGACGATCACCATCTTGCCCGCGGCATCTTTGGCATACAGCGCCTTGCGATGACTGCCCAGTGTGCAGTTGCCCTCTTGTGGCACGTCGTTCACATCCATCAGACGGCTTCCATGAAGATGAAGCCGCTGGAGAAGCGGCCGCTCTCAGGGACGAACATCAGCAATTTGTGCCCTTTCTGGATGCGCCCGGAATGGAATAGCTCGTCGAGCATGATGAAGGGAGACGCCGAGCCGGTATTGCCTTTTTCGGTCAAGTTGGTAAACCAGTTCTCGCGCGGTATGTTCAAGCCAGCGGCAGCCACACCCGCAGCAACCGCCTCGGCAAAGTAATGGGAGGAGAAGTGCGGCAGAAACCAGTCGATCTGCTGCCCCGACAGATTGTGTTTCTTCACCAACTCGAGCAAGGGGTCGGTGAGTGTGGCGCGTACGACATGCTCGTTGAGCAGCTTCACATCCTGCTTTACCGTGAACACGGAGTGCGTTGCGCATTCCTCGGTCGAGAACAGCTGCCATCCGGTCAAGGAATCATCGGCGTTCTTTTCCGCACCGGAATACATGCAGGTTGGCAGTTCATGCGCCGCCGAAGAGAGCTCTATCCACAACACTTTCAGGCTGAGGGGCCCGCTCGGTTTGTTCTCCAACAGCACCGCCCCTGCGCCGTCGGACAACATCCAGCGCAGGAAGTCTTTTTCGAAGGCGATCTCCGGGCGTTCATCCAGCTCATTCACTTTGTGCTCGACTTCGGCGTCAAAGTTGCGGGCGCGCAAAGCGAGCGAGGCAATCTCGGAGGCCACCGCTACGGCACGCTGCGCATCACCCGCACGCACCGCCAGCCAGGCGAACTTGAAGGCAGCAGCCCCCGCCAGGCAGATGCCGGCCAAAGACACGACCTCCAGACGGGGCCAACCCAACGCGCCATGCACCATCACACCATGTGCCGGCATCAGTTGATCAGGGCGCGAGGTGGCGGTTGCCAGGCAATCCACGGGGCCGATATCGCCCAATGCGCGAACCGCTCTGGCGGCCAGTTCAGCGTTGGTCATCACCGGCTCGCCGGTGGCGGGGTCCAGCACATAGTGGCGACTCTGGATGCCATTGTTGCGCAACACGATGCGACGCGCCCTGGAAGGACGTCCGCCGACCATGCCAAGCACCGTCTCCATTTCGTCGTTGCCCACGGGCTCCAGCGGCAAGAAGGCCGCAGTGCGTGTCAGAAAAACTTCATTGCTCATATAAGGACATCCTCTCGATACCGGAACCCGACGGCAGATCAAACTGCTGCTTCAATGCCGCGAAGCGCCGCCGCATGAACGGACGCAACAGGAACTGGATCAGCAGACTCAACGGCACCACGGCCAGGATCAAGGCGATCAAAAAAGTAACATACAAAATCAAAAAAGGGCGGCGGCGCCATTGGCCCGGCCCGCCCACGGCACGCAGTAACTTGCCCCAGAGGTAGAAGCTTCGCGTTCCGGCCTTCTCGCTGAACAGCAGATTCGGATCGGCATCTACCGCTTTCAATCCCGTGAGCAAGGGCGCGGTGCCGCGCTCTTGATCGTTACGCAAAGCGTCACGCAGCGCGAAACCAAAGCGGCTCGCCGCCTTGATGCTGGCGGCATCGACGCCGGCTGCTGGCAAGCCCGGCAGGCAATCGCGCTTGCCGCTCAGCAGCCACAAGGGCGTGGTGAACAGTGTGGTCAAGGTGGGGCTGGGATCGACCAGTGCAACGTTGTCGAGCAAACGCGCGCCACAGGCACCCAACAATCCCTTCATCTTTTCCTGCGCCAGCATCCACATGTTGCGGCAGGCAAGGACGGTGACCACCGGCTTACCCGCCAGTAGTTTTTTCGCCACCGGGTGTTTGAGGAAAGCGGCAATCGGCTGCGATGGCGCAAGGAACCAGACTTGATACGGCAGGATCACCAGATCAAAATCTTCATCCCCAGTCAGTGACAGCGGCTGCAACGGCGGCGCCACCATATGCGCGGATTCGGGGAAAGCATCAAGGAAACTGAAGAACTTCCACGGAAAAGGATAAGGCGTGACTGGACACAAGGTCTCGATATGTATCGCGATGCCAGCGTCCTGTTGCAGCGGTTCGATGATCCTCTGCGTGATCGCGGCGATTTGTCCGGTTTGCGAGTAAGACAGCACCAGGATGCGCTTGATCGGAGGACGGGTGGGGGATTCGAGTGTGTTCAATGGAGCCATGCAACTGTTAAGTCATCCATAGTTGATGGAGATTGAAAAAGTGGTGCGGATATTATCATTCTGATACCTTGCTCCCCAAGGTTTGACTATGCCGCATGGCTGACCTCAGGCGAGGGCATCCAATCCTGAAATAAGGAAACGAAATCGTATTTGTCTGTCGCGCCACGACGAAGACGCAGCCAGTTCGTTGAACCGCCGTCCATCTCGTCCACGCAACCGAGCAGCACGCCGCCATCGCCGGCCTGAGCGGCCGCCAAACACAGCAAGTCCTGCGGCTGCGCACCCGCGAGGAAACAAGCATGACCTTTACAACCCATCTGCGCCGCCAGCAAGGCCAGCAACTGGCTCGGTTGTGTCTGCAAGAACGTCAGCGGCATCGGCAGATCGTCACGCATCTGCTCAAGGGCGATGTTCGTCGCGGCATAGGTGCCGCGACGGCTGGTCAGCAGCAATAGGGCATCCTGTGGCAACGTCGTTTCACCGGCATCCGCCATACAGCACAAGGCGCCATACAGGCCCAGCTCTGCCCAAGTACCAATGCGACGGGGCTTCGCGCCCAGCATCTGCGCCAGTTGTTCACGCCAATCTGCCGGTGGCGGAGCGGCAATGCAGCGGCCGCTGACGGAAAAGTTGTTCATGCGCGCTCCAACACCACAGTGGCGTGACTGCCGCCGAATCCCAATATGGTCGCCATAAAACGGCGGACTGAATCCGGCAGCTGCGCGGTGAGATTGACGCCCAACGTTTCATCCACAGAATCTGCATAAGTGGGCCACATACCCTGCTCCAAACAGGCGGTGAGCAGGGCGATCTCTGCGGCACCGGATGCGCCCATGGTGTGTCCGATCACCGCCTTGAGCGAAACCAACGGAGGTATGACTTGAAACGCTTCACGCAGCCCGTGCGCCTCGATTGCATCGTTACCCGGGCTGCCTGCGGCCTGCACTTTAATGAGGTCGATCACATCCGCGGTCAAACCACATTGCGCCAAAGCTCTTTGGTACATGCTCACCACGGCCGATGCGGAGGCACTGGTCGGCTGGTTGCCGTCCACCACATTCGCGCCACCCAACATTTTCCAGCGCCAGGATTCGCGTGTCGATAACCTCAGTGCAGCGACCGATTCGCCCAGCACCAAGCCATCACGATCCACCCCAAAGGGTTTGCTGCGGCCAGGCGAAAGCAATTTCAGGGCTGCGAAGCCGCCCAAGGTCAGTCGATTGTCCAACTCCACACCCAGCACCAGCGCATCTTCCTCCTCGCCAGCGCTCAGCAACGCATGCGCGGCCATCATGGCGTTCAGACTGGAAGTGCAGGCTGTACTGACCACATACACCCGCCCAGTCCAGGCCAACCAGCTGGCAATCTTTTTTGCGAACGAGTTGAAATCCAATTCCGCCGCGCCCTGCTCCACGGCTCCGATGTCGAACGAGGAAGTGGCGATGAACAACGCCCCGCCGCGCGCTTGCTGCGCCCCCGCTTCAAAGGCGACTCGGCGAACGAGTTCGCGGGCGCGTTCGTTCCAATCGCCCTGAACGTAAGAAATGGCGCGATAAGGGAAGCTGGCGCCTGGCTCGCCCGGCAAAGAGCAACACAAAGTTGCGTCACCGCCCTGGTGCAACGCTGCCAGTGCTTCCCCCACATCCAGACCCAGCGCACAGGCCAGACCGCGACCAGCGAGATAGACCGGCTTCATGCGGGCTGATGACTGCGCAGATATTCCGCCAAGGTCAGCAGCGAGACCATGGCGCGACGCGTGTCTTTGCTGTCTGGCATGCGCACGCGGTACTTTTTTTGAATCGCCATGGAGATTTGCAGGGCATCCAGCGAATCCAGATCCAATCTGGATTCCGGACCGAACCACGGCTCGTCGTCGCGCAGCCCGTCGACTGGTTCAACTTTATCCACAGAGGCAAGGATGTGCGCTTTGAGCTCGGCGCGGAATGCGATGTCGGGGTCATTCATGGGAGGACGCCCGCCAAATAGCGCGCGCATAGATCGCTTTGCGAGATGTTGCGGGATGTAGTGATTCAAACTGAGCAGACTGAGTATTCTGCTATCAATTCGCACACTGATTAGCTTACAGCCCGGCAATGAGGACTTCAAATCATCGCTCCGTGACCTGGATCAGTCATGGTCGCATTATTCATATACCTCATTCCATATATCTCATCTCCCTTAGCGATATCTAGGTGAATTTGTTTACACTTACTCGGGGTTCAAGCTGCTTTGATCTCACCCATTTTTATAAACTAAACAGTCAATAAAATCTCTATGAAAATTTCCTTTTCGACGACAAGAGTGGCAGGTACCGCGCTTGCGGTTTTTCTGATGGCCGGCTGTGCCTCCAATTCGCCGCAACCCGAGAAAACGGCGGATGCCGCGACGACGACCAGTGCGAGCAAGAAAGCCGACATCAAAGAAACAAGCAAGGCGGAAACCGATGGTGGCGTCAAGGTCGTTGGAATCAACGGCCGGGAGGGTGAGGTCATTGGGAGGCCAGCGGCTAACAGCAAATTCAAATCATTGCAAATCGGCATGTCGATGAGGCAGGCCACCGACATCACGGGGCAGCCCACCGACCAAGGCGCTTACATCACTGGCAAAGCATTCATTCCCTTCTATTTTGGTGGTGATAAACATCGTTTTGAATTGGCGTACAAGGGTCAAGGTCGATTGATTTTTGCTGGCGACTCGGCGTGGAATGGGATGGGCTCAACCGGGAGTCTGATCAAAATTATCCATGATCCAAAGGACAGCGGTTACCGTTAACTTTGACAAATTCTGGTTTCACCGTCCGTTATTAAATCAACCTTGAGGCAAAAAAGCGCGCGTGCAGCGCGCTCTCCTCCACAAGAGGCTGGAACGTGACCGGGCGCAAGCTACTCACGCTGGGTATTCACGGGGTTTGGCAGATAAAATGTATAAATAACTAGTAAATCGGTATTTATGACAGAACAAACATCCCCGCCATCTGAAAATAATCAGGCACTGCAACTTGAAGTAGCTCAGTTGATCGTTGAGGCTTTGAACCTGGATATCAAAGCGACGGAAATTGCACCGGATGCGCCCTTGTATGGCGACGGACTTGGATTGGATTCAATCGATGTGCTGGAAATTTCACTGGTGATTTCCAAGCGCTACGGCTTGCAGCTGACCGCAGACAATCAGGACAATGAGAAGTTTTTTAGCTCACTTGGCAGTCTGACTGCTTACATCGCCGCCCAGAGAACACGCTGATGTTCCAAAGCGCCCGCATGGCACGCTGGTTGGGTATTGCCTTATTGCTGATTGGCTATCCTGCTTTGGCGCACTACACCAATGTGAATGCGCAAAACGGCAAACTTGGCGCGGTCGTGGCGGTGGCCCCGGTGTTTGTCATCGGTCTGCTGTATGCCTTTAAATCGTCCCCCCGCTGGGTTTGGCTCTCTTTGTTCGCACTGGCTGGCGTGGCAGGAGCCGTCAGCTGGACTTTGCTTGAACATCATTTTGGCGTGTTGTACTGGCTACAAGATGCCGGAATGCAGTGCGTTCTGTTCATTACATTTACCAGAACGCTGATTGCAGGTCGTAAACCGCTGTGTACGCATTTTGCAGAAATGATGCATGGGGAAATCACGCCGCAACACGCGCATTATTCTCGGCAGGTCACGTGGGCCTGGGCGTTTTTTTTCGGGCTCATGGCCATTGTTTCCACGCTGCTCTTTTTCCTCGCCCCCTTACCGGTTTGGTCCGTATTTGCCAATTTCCTGACTTTGCCGCTGGTTGCGTTGGTGTTCATTCTGGAACATTTGGTACGCAGGAAGTTGTTGCCCGAGAGGAACAAAAGTCATATTTTTGATACGTTCCGGATCTGGAAAAACCAAAACAATCCAACTCATAGAGCGCAGCACGCCGAGTGAAAAATATGATTCGCTTGCCGCTTGTGGGCCACACGCGTCCAGACCAGATCGTTGCCTGGCATCAAGGAAGGGCGATTACCGTCGCTCGTTTTTTATCTGATATCTACGATCTGGCAAACCAGCTTCCGCCACGGCAATACCTGCTTAATATGTGCGTTGACCGCTATCGCTTTGCGGTGGGACTGGCCGCCGCCATTGTGAGTGGCAAAGTAAGCCTGCTGCCTTCCACGCATACACCAGAAATGGTACGGCAAATGCAGGCTTTTGCGCCCGATGTCTTTTGCCTGCATGACACGCCAAATTGCAGCATTGCGCTGCCGCAGTTTTGTTATCCAGAACCCTCGGCTGCGGTTGGCGTCGACGCTGTCGTCCCCATGATTGACAGCGAGCAGTTGATTGCCGTTGTATTCACCTCCGGCTCAACCGGCACCCCCGTACCGCATCAAAAATACTGGGGTGCGCTGGTGCAAAGCGTCCTGGCTGAAGCCGAGCGGATTGGTTTGTCTGATAGGGCACCCGCACATACTGTCGTCGGGACGGTGCCGCCACAACACATGTATGGCTTCGAATCAACGGTATTGATTGCCCTTCTAAGCGGCCATGCGCTGAGTAGTGCGCATCCGTTTTATCCGGCCGACATTGTGGCGGCGTTAGAGGAGATGCCCGTACCACGCATCCTGGTCTCCACGCCAGTGCACCTGCGCATGTTGCTCGATTCCGGCCTCAAATTGCCTGAAGTCGCACAGATACTATCGGCCACTGCGCCCTTGTCGCTGCACCTGGCCCAAGAGGTTGAAGCACGTTTTGGCGCACCATTACAGGAAATTTACGGTTGTACTGAAACCGGCACGCTCGCCACACGTCGACCGACACAAACAGCAGAGTGGCGCTTATTCGCAGGGGTGAAATTATGTCGACAAGAAGAACTGGTCACCGCATCGGGGGGGCATGTGGCTCGACCTATCGTGTTAAATGACGTGATTGAACCCACGCATGATGACTGTTTTTTGCTGCATGGTCGCACCGCGGAGATGATCAATATTGCCGGAAAACGCAGTTCGCTGGCCCACCTGAATCATTTGCTAAACGCGATTGCAGGTGTAGTCGACGGCGCGTTCTATATGCCCGACGGTATGTCACACGATCACGTCGTGCGGCTGGCGGCATGCGTTGTTGCACCTACGTTGACAGCGCCACAAGTACTAAGCGCCCTGCGTGAGCATATCGACCCGGTGTTTTTTCCGCGCCCCCTGATATTTGTGGAAGCCTTACCGCGCAACAGCACGGGAAAGCTGCCGCACGAGGCGCTAAAAAACCTGATCCAGACACACCTCGGCGATCGCTCGTGATCTCACAAACGCCCTTGTCTATCGCCCCCCAACACCCGGCTTTCGCCGGGCACTTCCCGGGCAGCCCCATCGTGCCCGGCGTGGTATTGCTGGACGAAGCGTTGCATGCAATTGCTTGCGCCACGGGCTTGTCTTTGGCCGCATGCGAATTGCGGTCCATCAAATTTTTGCATCCCTTGACCCCTGGCGTGGCAGTCATGCTGTTGAGCGAGGTTCAAGCCAATGGCTCAATACGCTTCGATATTCTGGCGGGTGAGCGAAAAATCGCCACGGGTAGCGTGCTGATGGGTAAGGCCGCATGACATCAACGCCATCCCGTCCCAGTTCATCCGCTTGGGCGAAGACACCCGAGCGCAGCAATATGTTCATGCTGCGCATCATGACCTGGATATCACTGCGACTTGGTCGATCGGCCGGGCGAGTGGTGTTGCATTTAATAGCGGCGTATTTTCTTTTGTTTGCGCCCGCCAGCCGACGCGCCTCAAAAGCGTATTTACGACGCGCGCTGGGTCGGCGCGTCAAATGGTCTGATATGTACCGGCATTTTTTCTGTTTTGCCGCCACCATTCACGACCGCATCTACCTGATCAACCAGCGCTTTGATTTATTCGATATTGAAGTTCGGGGGCTGGCGGCGCTTCATGACCCGACGGCCGGGGAGGATGGGCTGTTTTTAATTGGCGCCCACATGGGCAGCTTTGAAGTTATTCGCGCCATGGGCAGACAAATACCAGACCTGCGCGTGAGCATGGTCATGCACGAAGACAACGCCTTGAAAATCAATGCCATGCTCACGGCCATCAATCCAAAGGCGTCGACTGACATCATCAGTCTGGGTCGCATCGATTCCATGCTCCGGGTTCGTGAGAAGCTCAATGAAGGCGCAGTGGTCGGCATATTGGCGGACCGTTCACTGGGTGAAGACACGATGTTGCCGAATAACTTGCTCGGCAGTGTGGCCTACCTCCCAACCGGCCCATTTCGGATGGCTGCGTTGCTACGACGTCGCGTGGTGTTTATGGTGGGCTTGTATTTGGGCGGCAATCGCTACCAGATCAACTTCGAACCCCTGGCTGATTTCACCAACACCCCGACTGATCAGCGGGTAGCGGCAGTAGCGGCCGCGGTCGAGCGCTATACCGCGCTGCTTGATCAATATTCTCGGCAGGCGCCCTATAACTGGTTTAATTTTTTTGATTTCTGGCAGCCACCCACAGCCGTTTCCGACACAAAATAAAATGATTCGTACCCGTTCCCCTATTCGCCCATTTTTTTTGGCATTCGCCGCGCTGCTCGTTGCGGCGATAACAGCGCCCAGCTATGCGGCCGATTGGGATATTGACCAGCTGATGAACAGTCTGGCGCAAACTCGTTCGGGTCATGCCCGCTTCGTTGAAAAAAAATCCATCGCCATCCTCGACCAGCCGGTTGAATCGTCGGGGGACCTGCTCTACACCGCGCCGGACCGACTTGAAAAGCGCACCCTCAAACCCAAACCCGAAACCATGGTGGTTCAGGGCGACAACCTGCAAATTGAACGCGGTCGGCAAAAAATTCAATTGCAGTTGCAGACCTATCCCGAACTGGCCGCTTTCATTGACAGCATTCGAGGCACGCTCGCCGGCGATCGCAAGGCGCTGGAGCGCAGCTACCAGCTCAGCCTGGAAGGCTCGGCACAAAGCTGGACGCTAAAACTGGTGCCAGTGAGCAGCAAGATGAAGCAAGTGGTTGCACTGATCCGCATAACGGGCGTGCGCGATGAAATACGCAGCATCGATATCACGCAAGTAGATGGCGACAGTTCCGTCATGCTGATCGAAAAAGTAGCCACGCCATGAGGGCGGCACTTGGGCGTCATGGCCGTCTTGCCATCCTGGCATGGCTGGCGTTTGTCCTGACTTGCGGCGTCATCATCAGCCGCAGTCAATTCACCAATGACTTATCCGCGTTCTTGCCGCGCAGCCCCACACCGGAGCAGCAACTGCTGCTGGAGCAAATCCGCGATGGTCTGGCCTCACGGCTGATCTTGGTGAGCATTGAAGGTACCGATGCAGCCACACGCGCCAGCCAGTCCAAACAATTGGCGAAAAATATGCGACTAAACCCTGCGTTTGTCAGCGTCAGTAACGGCGAGCCCATGACGGCCGAGCGTGACCAGGCTTATCTTTTCAATAATCGTTACTTGCTGAGTCCGGCCGTGACACCGGAGCGCTTCAGCGTTGCCGGACTCCATGCTGCTTTGAGCGAGAGCATTGATCTGCTCGCGTCGCCGGCCGGACTATTGGTCAAGTCCATGCTGCCGCGCGATCCCACCGGCGAAATGATGCAGTTGCTTGGCCAACTCAATGGCAATCGGCAACCCGCAATGATCGAGGGTGCGTGGGCCTCGCCCGACGGGATGCGCGCCCTGCTGTTGATCCAAACCCGCGCCTCGGGCGCCGATACGGACGCCCAGCTATTGACCATGACGGCCATTCGGCAGGCCTTCAATACCGTCGCAGGCGTGAGCCCAGGCGCCAAGCTCGAAATGACGGGCCCCGGGGTGTTTTCCGTGAAATCGCGCGACACCATCAAAGAACAGGTTTCGTGGTTGTCCCTCATCAGCATCGTTTTGATTGCAACGCTGTTGCTGCTGGTTTACCGCTCATTGCTCGCGCTGGTCTTGGGCTTTTTACCGGTCATCAGCGGTGCGCTGGCGGGGATCGCAGCCGTCAGCCTGGGCTTTGGTGCCGTCCACGGCATCACGCTTGGGTTTGGCACCGCGCTGATTGGCGAGGCAGTGGATTATTCCATCTACCTGTTTGTGCAATCTGAACAAAATATCGAAGATCGGCAGCATTGGATCAAGAAGTTTTGGCCCACCATCCGTTTGGGCGTTTTGACCTCCATTGTCGGCTTCGCCTCGTTGCTCTGGTCGGGCTTTCCTGGACTGGCACAACTCGGCCTGTATTCCATTGTGGGTCTGATTACCGCAGCAGGTGTGACGCGCTATGTGTTGCCACACCTGCTGCCAACCCATTTCCGAATTCGCGATGTATCGGCCGTTGGCCATCGCCTGTCGCGTCTGGTGCAGCGCGCTGCTGCACTGCGCTGGCCCGCGCTCATGGTGCTGGTGTTGGCGCTGGCGATTCTTATTCAACACCGGGACAACTTGTGGAGCAGCAACATCTCTTCCTTAAGTCCGGTTTCGCAATCTGATGTACAGCTCGATTCCCGCTTGCGCTCTGACACCGGCGCACCCGATGTGCGTTATCTGGTGGTGGTTTCGGGCGCTAGCCGTGAAGACGTGTTGCAGGCCAGCGAGCAGGTCTCCACCGTGCTGCAAACCCAGGTCGATCAAGGGCATCTGGCCGGATTTGAAAGTCCCAGCCGCTATTTGCCCAGCCTCGCCAGCCAACGTCTACGTCAGGCCAGCCTGCCCGCAACCACCGTACTACAAACAAATCTGGCGCAAGCGGTGCAGGGCTTGCCCGTCAAGTCCCCCCTGTTTACAGCTTTTCTGGCGGATGTCGAAGTTGCCAGCAAACAACCGCTGTTACAAGCGGCGGATCTTGAAAAAACGTCCATGGCGATGGCCGTTGACGCCCTGCTGGTTCAGCAAGATCGCCACTGGAGCGCCCTGTTGCCATTGACTGCGCTGGCAGACAAAGAGATCAATGCCGAAAGCATTCGCTCGGCACTGAATTCAGCCAGGCTGCCCAGCGTGTTGTTTATGGATATGAAAGTGGAATCTGATCGCCTGTACTCCGGCTATCTGAACGAAGCCATTGTGTTGTCACTGGGCGGGCTGCTAGCGATTGTCGGTTTGTTGTTCGTTGTTTTCCGGTCCGTCTCGCGCGTCGCGCGCATCATTGCCCCGCTGGCGGCTGCAGTTATAACGGTCACCGCTGGCTTGACGCTATTTGGCCAGCAACTGATGATTTTGCACCTGATTGGTTTATTGCTGGTGGTTGCGGTGGGGTCAAATTACGCTCTCTTTTTCGACCCGACGGATAACGATTCAAAAATCAGCCCCAGTACGTTGGCTTCGATGTTTTTTGCCAATCTCACGACCGTTGCCGGTTTTGGCCTGCTGGCGTTTTCCAATGTATCCATTTTGCAGGCGATGGGTGTCACGGTGGCACCTGGTGTGATTCTGGCGCTGTTCTACGCAGCGATTTTTGCCCGCACCGCACGTGTTTGAATCACATTGGCGCCCTACTTGGCTGATACGCGCCACGCTGTTGCTGCATGGTGTGGCGGTGCTTGTTTTGCTTGTATCGCCCATGCACTGGCGTTGGGTGCTAGCGGGATTGGTCGCCAATCACTTCGTTCTCGCCTTGGTTGGATTAGCGCCGCGTAGCCACTGGATCGGGCCGAACTGGACGCAACTGCCCGCAGCAGCCACTGCGCGCAATGAAATTGCGCTGACGATTGATGACGGCCCCGATCCTGTTGTGACGCCACAGGTACTTGAATTGCTTGCGCGTTATGGTGTCCAGGCTACTTTTTTTGTCATTGGTGCGCGGGCTGAACGCTATCCCGATGTGTGCCGGGAAATCGTGCGACGTGGTCACGCTATTGAAAATCATAGTCAACGTCATCGCCATAATTTCTCTTTTTTGGGAATGAGGGGGATCGCCAGAGAACTGCAGGCTGCGCAAGCGACGTTGACCGCGCTCACGGGGCAACGCCCCCTGTTCTTTCGGGCACCGGCAGGTTTTCGTAACCCGTTCCTTGACCCGGTACTGACACGTCTGGGATTGCAGCTTGTCAGTTGGTCCGTGCGCGGGTTCGACACGCGCGTGAGCAATTCCGAGAAAGTAAAACGCAAGTTGTTGGCCGGGCTGCGCCCGGGTGCCATCGTACTGCTGCACGATGGTAATGCCGCACGCACGCGTGCCGGCAACCCGGTTATATTGGAAGTGCTACCTGCATTATTTGACGCCGCAGTTGCGGGCAATTTGCAGTTTGTTAAATTGTCTGCCAAATTACTGACTTATGAATAAGTCCCATCATCCGTTAGCCTGGTATCGCCAGCTTGCAGCCGGCTTCATGCGGCACGTTTGGCTCAAAGCGATCGGCACGCCACTGTACATCGCCCTATTTTTTTGGGCTTACTTATATCTGCTTAAAAGCCCCATGTTTCCAACAACCGTGATGCCTTTCACGACGCTGGATCATTTAATCGGTTTCCAGCCGATGGCCATACCACTGTATCTTTCGCTCTGGGTCTACGTTTCGTTGCCTCCGGCGATACTCGCCACGCAGCGAGAACTCTTTGACTATGCAACCGCGATGACTGCAACCTGTCTGATTGGTCTGCTGATTTTCTATTTCTGGCCCACAGCGGTTCCCGCAGCCCAGGTTGATTGGGCTCTGTATCCCAGTATGGGCTACCTCAAAAGCATGGATGCTGCGGGGAATGCCTGCCCTTCACTGCATGTGGCCACCGCTGCTTTTTCAGCCGTCTGGCTCAATTTTATTTTGAGCCGTTTTGGAGCCCCGCGTTGGGTATTGGGCTTGAATTGGGCCTGGTGCGCTGGCATTGTTTATTCGACAGTAGCGATACGGCAACATGTCGTGGTGGATGTCATCGCGGGTCTGGTTTTAGGCTTATCGGCTGCTTACCTGTCATTATGGCGTCGTAATTGTGTTCAAATTCCTGTTTGATTTTGGTTTAATTTCATGCTGAAAACGCTGCACCTCTCCTGTTTTACGGCTACCAGTGCCATGGGGCGTGGGCTGGCTGAAACGCTAGAGGCGTTGCGCCAGCGCCGCAGCGGTCTTTTGCCCTGCGCCTTCGACAGTGTCGATTTAAAGACTTACATCGGCGAAGTTGCCGACGTTGATGCCGTCAACATCCGCCCTCAGTTGGCCGCATTTGACTGCCGCAACAATCGGCTTGCACAACTGGCACTGGAACAAGACGGCTTTGCCACGGCAGTCAGGACCGCGGTCGAGCGGTACGGGGCAGCGCGTGTCGGCGTATTTATCGGAACCAGTACGGCGGGTATCCTGCAAACCGAGTTAGCCTACCGTCGGCGCGACCCCGTGACGGGCACCTTGCCAGCGGATTTCAACTACCGCGGCACGCACAGCACTTTTTCTGTCGCCGACTTCACGCGTAACTATTTCAACCTGACCGGACCGGCCGTCGTGGTTTCTTCGGCCTGCTCTTCCAGCGCCAAAGTGTTCAGTTCGGCGCGCCGAATGCTGGCCGCCGGTTTTATTGATGCGGCGGTCGTCGGTGGCGTCGACTCCTTGTGCCTGACCACCTTGTATGGGTTCAACTCCCTGGGCCTGCTATCCGAGCAGGCCTGCCGCCCATTTGATGAAAATCGTAATGGCATTTCGATTGGCGAAGCCGCCGCCTTTGCCTTATTGGAACGCCTGCCCGATCATCTTGACGCAGATGCCGTGCTGTTACTCGGTGTCGGCGAATCAAGCGATGCGTATCACATCTCCTCGCCGCATCCGGAGGGTCTGGGCGCACGAATGGCGATGCAGGATGCGCTGGACATGGCGGGCCTGCCCCCGTCTGAGATTGACTATATCAATCTTCACGGAACAGCGACCCAGAGCAATGACGACGCAGAAGGCAAAGCCGTTCTGGCCCTGTTTGGGTCGGATACCCCGTGCAGTTCGACCAAAGGCGCGACGGGCCACACGCTCGGGGCTGCTGGCGGTCTCGAGGCTGTGATTTGTGCACTTGCACTGCAAAACGACTTGCTACCAGCGGGCTTGAATACCGTGCATACCGACCCCAGGCTGGACCTCAATTATCTGATGAACAATCGCGAACAACCCGTTGCACGTGTACTGAGCAACTCATTCGGGTTTGGTGGTACCAACTGCAGTCTGGTTTTTGGAAGAGCCAATTAAGCCATGACACTCACCGCCTACATTGAAGGTATTGGTCTGCTTGGGCCTGGTTTAAATAACTGGCCGAGCGCACAAGCCATTTTCTTGGGTCAGCAAACTTATGAGTCCAGCAGGACCGTTTTGCCAACACCGACCTTGTTGCCACCCGCAGAGCGCCGCCGCAGCGGTGCGATTGTCAGGCTCACTCTGGCGGTCGGCCTGGAAGCTATTGCCATGGCGGAGCAAGAAGCCGCCAAACTGAGCTGCGTCTTTTCCGCGTCCAGTGGGGATGGTGAAAACTGCCATGCCATCTGTGAAGTACTGGCCTCGGATGACCGGGCAATTTCACCCACACGATTTCATAATTCAACCCACAATGCCGCCGCCGGTTATTGGGGTATCGCCACGGGTGCGATGACCAGCGCATCGGTATTAAGCGCGTTCGATGCGAGTTTTGGTGCGGGTCTGCTCGAAGCCATGACCCAGGTCGTTGTAGATCACACGCGATCTTTACTGCTGGCCTATGACACACCCTATCCGGAACCTTTGAACCGCACCCGACCGATGAGTGATGCCATTGGTATTGCTCTGGTATTGGCGCCAGAGCCCAGCAAACATAGTCTGGCACACATCAGCGTTGAACTTACCGACGCAGCCGCGCACACCCTTGATCACAGTGCACTTGAGAATCTGCGTTCAGGCATACCTGCGGCACGCGGTCTGCCATTATTGCGTGCCCTTGCCCTGCGGACAAAAGAACACATCGTGCTTGATTACCTTGACAGCAGTCGTCTCGCTGTGACCATTACCCCGTGTTGAATTTCACCCCACGTGACCACGCCTGGATTGCCGCCCATATTCCACACCATGGCAACATGTGCCTGCTCCATAGCGTGCTGGCCTGGGATCAAAGCAAGGTTCAATGTGACGCCATCAGTCACCGCGACTTGACCAATCCTTTGCGCGCCCATGGCCGACTAGGGTCTGTGTGTGGTATCGAATATGCGGCACAAGCCATGGCCATCCATGGCGCATTAATTGCCGCGCCAGGACTCACTTCCCCCCGCGTCGGCTATCTGGTCAGTGTTCGCAGCGCGACCCTGCACACCGCGCGCCTGGACGATATCGCCGCCGATCTATTCATTGAGGCCAGCTGCATAACGGCCGGGCCAAACAACATACTGTACGAGTTCAACGTCAGCGCTGCGGGGCACCTGTTACTGGCAGGACGCGCCGCCGTGGTGCTCGATGCTGCAGCCCTGCTCATTCCGGGAGAGTCTTTATGAAAACTGCGCTGGTGACAGGCGGCAGCGGCGGCATTGGCGCCGCCATCTGTCGCCGACTCGCGGCCGATGGCTGCCATGTTTATGTTCATGCCCATCGTGGCCTGGAGACGGCGCAAGCGCTGGTTGACAGCATTCTTGCCAGCGGTGGCAGTGCCGAGACCGTGGCGTTCGATGTGACCGACCACGCGGCCGTCGCGGATGCGCTCAACCCGATCATCGAAACCAAGCCCATCCAGATCCTGGTCAATAACGCCGGCATTCATGACGACGCCATTTTTCCCGGCATGCGTGCCGAGCAATGGCATAGCGTCATCGATGTGTCGGTGAATGGATTCTTCAACGTCACCCACACGCTGATGATGCCCATGATTCGCAGTCGCTGGGGTCGCATCATCAATGTATCGTCCATCGCGGCACTGACCGGCAACCGCGGTCAGGTGAACTACTCTGCGGCCAAAGGTGCGATCAATTCCGCCACCAAATCGTTGGCGCAAGAAGTGGCCAGTCGCGGCATTACGGTGAACGCCGTCGCCCCCGGCATTATTGATACCGCCATGATCGCCTCGACATTCAAGGCCGAAGACATCGCCCGCATGGTGCCGATGAAACGGGTTGGTCAACCCTCTGAAGTCGCGGACCTGATTGGTTTTCTCGCCTCTGACCAGGCGGCTTACATCACCGGCCAGATCATCTCGATCAATGGCGGCATGATTTAACGGGACCCACGCAAGCTTATGACTGTCGCCTCCACTCTGTCCACGCACAAAACAGAAGCACTGCTGTTTTTCACGCTTCTGCAACTCACGGTGATTGTGCTGGCCGCCCGCATCGGCGGCGGTGTTGCGTTGCGCATCGGGCAATCGATGGTGGTGGGTGAAATTGTGATCGGCATCCTGCTGGGACCCTCACTTTTTGGCCTGCTCGCCCCGGATGTATTTCAGTACGTGTTTCACTCCGGCACACCAGAACCGATGCAGATGCTGTCACAAATCGGCCTGGTGCTGCTGATGTTTCAGATTGGTCTGGAGTTCGACTTTTCCCACTTGAGTGCGCGGCGCAACCGCAGCGCGGTCATGTGGATCGCCAGCTTCAGCCTGATTGCGCCCTTTGTGTTGGGTTTTATCGTCGGCCAAGCCAGTGCCGCCACTTTGTCACCGGGCGCGCATCCGCTGGGTACGGCGCTGTTTGTAGCCACCGCTTTTTCGATCACGGCCTTGCCCATCCTCGGGCGCATCATGATGGAATTCAACATGACGCGCACCCCGATCGGCGTCATCGCCATCAGTGCGGCAGCGATCAACGACGTCATCGGCTGGCTGCTGCTGGCGCTGATCACAACCCTCACCCTGTCAAATTTTGATGCCCCCAGCTTTGCGCTCAAAGTGGCGCTGGTGCTGGGCTTTTTTCTGGCGAGCTGGTTTGTGATTCGCCCATTGATGAAACGCATCCTGCACCGCTGCAACGCGCATTCGGGCGTGTTGTCGCACAACCTGCTGGGCATTGTGCTGGCGGGTATTTTCCTGTCGGCGATGACCACCTACCAGCTCGGGATTTTTGCCATTTTCGGCGGCTTCATGATGGGTGTTCTCTTGCACGATGAACATGCGTTTGTGCGCGCCTGGACCACACGCATCAGCCCGTTTGTCATGGTATTTTTCCTGCCCATCTTCTTCACCTACACCGGGCTGCGCACCAATATCGGCAGCCTCGATACCCTGCTGGCCTGGGGCTGGTGTGCGCTCATTGTCTTCCTCGCCACGCTGGGCAAATATGGTGGCGCTTATCTTGCCGCGCGGGCGGCGGGCATGAATCACGATGAAGGCAAAGTCATGGGCATCATGATGAATACCCGCGCCCTGATGGAGCTGATCGTCATCAATGTCGGCTACGACCTCGGCGTGATCTCGCAGCAAATGTTCACCATCCTGGTCATCATGGCCATTTTCAGCACCGTGGTGACCTCGCCGCTGCTGCGGGTCTGGCTGCCGCGTATCGGCATCCCGGTCCCGTCACGCTCGGAAAAAACCGAACGCACGGCGCACGAGCAGCATGGGTAAGCGCACGACAAACCCGATAAAAAGCCGCGTGTGCATCCACGTCAGCAAGACGTTATCGCGCAAATAGCGGAAGTGCGAGACGCCCCCCTCGCCAGCGCTCAGGTAGCGAACACGGGCTGGTAAATTGACCGGCTTCACGCCGCTCCAGCACAGCCGAACTGCCGCCTCGGGGTCAAAATCGAAGTGGCGCATCCAGGGTTGACGCCGCATGACTTTGCACAGCGGTGCAATCGGATAGACACGAAACCCGAAAAGCGAATCACCGATACCGGCCCACAAGGTTTCCAGATTGGCCCACCAGTTGGAGACCCGCCGGCCCTTGACGCGCAAACTCGGTGCACTGGCGTCGAATACCGGTACGCCCAGGATCATGGCTTGCGGTTGCTGAGCGGATTCAGCCATGAACGCCGGAATGCGATCGGCTGGGTGCTGACCGTCCGAGTCCATCGTCAGGGCGTGGGTGAAGCCCGCCTCGGCGGCCAGTTGAAGTCCTTGCAACACAGCGGCACCCTTGCCCTGATTGCGCGTCAATTCAACGATACGCAAACCGGTATCGTCAATGGCAAGAGCGTGCAAGCCGGCGGCCGTGCCGTCGGTACTGCCATCGACAATCACCCATACCGGATTCCAGTATTGGCGCGCAGCGCGTACGGTTTCAAAGACTTTGGTGCCAGGGTTGTAGCTGGGAATGATGACGACATGGGTTCTTGATGCGGCCATAGAGATTCAGTAGTAAGGTTAAAGCGGCGGGGCGACTTCTATCCCGGAAAGTGAACCAGGCGGATGAATGGCTGAGCCCTGGATCAATTCATTGGCAAAGTAGTCCTGCAATTCAGCCATGAAGCGCTGGGTATTTTCCGGCGGATCGAAACGACGCCCCAGGCGCACCCGATAGGTGAGGGGCATCACTGGTTTACGAAACAAAGGCCAACCTTTACCAAGGTATTTGGTATCCGTTTCGATCAAAACGGTTTGAACTGGCACGCGTGCCTGGTGGGAGATCAATCCGATGCTGCCCTTGAGCGGATTCACAGGATCGCGCGTCGTGCGGGTCCCTTCTGGAAACAACAACAAGTGACTACCATTCTGGAAATCCTCTACCGCCAAATGGATCATGTTGCGCAACGGTTCGCTGCCGATGTAGCGCGCCAAGCGTGAACCGGCACCCAGAAAAACATTGTCCATCAAGCTGGATTTCATCACGCAGGCGACATTAGGCAGACGTGAAATCACCATCACGGCGTCGAGCAAACACGGGTGGTTGGGCGCGATGATGAGTGGGCCTTCATGGCGCAAGGCATCGAGCGCCGTCAAATCGAAATGGCAACGTCGCGAGGCACTCAGACTGGCCAGATACAAACGAAACGCGGCCATGATGACCCAGCGTCCGAGTGCACGCCCCAGATGTAGCGGCAACAGCGGGTAGAGGATCACCGCAATGAATGTCCAACTGAGACACAGCAAGCCAAGCCAGATCAAGCCCAGGTACAGCACCAGATAGTCGTAGAGTCCAATTAATCTGCGCATGCGAGCACCGACTAAACCGGCTGCGAGGCGCTGGCTTCGATTTCAATCAGCAAGTCCTGCCGGCACACATCCGCCTGCAGGAACACGGCATTGAAACTCGCGCCTATGCGCCTTAGCATGACGTCTTTGATCGCCGCACAATCAGCCGTGTGACGCACGTAAACGCGATATAACAAATTGCTGAGCGAAAACAGGGGTTTGTTGACTTGAAGATTTGCCGCCTGAATGACAGCCTCAATATTGGTCAGGGTTTCGCGGGTCTGTTCCTGTACATCGCCGGGATGCATCGTGCAATGACCCACAATGCTGGCCGTACCTGAGACCAACAAAACCTGGTCAGCCCCCATCTGAACCAAACTGGCGCGCGAGAATGTCGGACTGCGCGGACCGTAGTTTTGCGGATAGTCATAGGCACTGATCTGCCGCGGGTTTTCTATTGCCAGCGGCGACTTGCGCCCAGCCAGAAAAGCGATCGTCAGCGGCCCGCCTGCCGTGCCCAGCGCGCAGGCGGCAGGCACATTGCCAACCACGTCACGCCTGCTCGCTATAAAGGCCTCCTGGCGCCCCAGATTGAACTGGCGATAGCGCTCCAAGTCATGGCTATGACCATTGATGTCCGCCATATAGTTCCAAAGGCGAAATATGAAGGGATAGTCGAGCGCCTCGAGTAACTCGAATATTTGCCGGTAGGCACGCTCCGTGGTGTGCTGCAACGGGGTCGATGCCGAGTCTGGCGCTGCTTCGCTTTCAGCGAGTTCGATCACACCAAACAACGAGCCGCCATCATGGCGGTAACGAATGTCACCGCTTTGACCTTTTTCCAGGACCGAACCACTGAGCCAAACCTCGCAGACGGCGTCCGATGGTGCTGGCATATTGTCCGTATGGCCCGACGGGGCGGAATGCATTTCACCGATCACTGGCATGGATACCCGCAACAAAGGGGTATCGATGAGGGGTTCTGCGAGGTACGTCAGCGGGTCTGCGACATAACAAATGGCACCCAGCACATGACTTTCCCGCTCGTGACTCAGTTGCGAAAATTCAGAGAAAGACAGATGGCGGTTTTTCAGTGATTCAACATGCTTGCTCATCAAGGCACCGTCGCAACCACGTCATCGATCGGTCGGATATTGCGCCGGCGCATTTTCCAGGCCTGAAAAGTGCGTTTGAGCGTAAATAAAGAGCCGAGATAATAAATGACCTTGAACATCACGATGGAGCGCGCCGTGGGCGTAGTGCCATAGACGTCGCCCGCCAACACCGAGAGCAAGGCTTCTTTGACCCGAAACGGATTACCCGGGTTCATGAACATGTCGCGCATGGTGGGATTGGTCACGCGATAGATAAACCAGGAAAAAACCTTGGGTCCATGGCGCATGCGTTGATCAAACTTTTTCAAGGCGGCAGCGGTCTGCTCTGGATGGCGCAGGCAGGTGTCCACCGTATCAGCACCATCAAAAGCGTTTTGCATCGCCAACATCACGCCGGATGAAAAAACCGGATCAATAAAAGCAAAGGCATCGCCCAGCAGCAGATAGTTGTCACCGTGGGTGCGCTCGCAGATGTAGGAGAAATTACCTGTCGCCTCCACCTCGGTTTGCATTTGCGCGTTTTCGAGACGTTGCACCAGCGGTGGACACATGGCAATGGTTTCTTTGAAGAACACATCCAGCGGCTTTTGACCCCGCGTTTTCAGGTAATAAGGCCAGGTCACGGCACCGATGCTGGTCAGGCCATCGGTCAGCGGGATAAGCCAAAACCAACCATGCTCAAACCAGAAAATTGTGATGTCGCCCGCTTTTTTGCCGTCATTGCGCTTTACGCCGGTAAAGTGCGCATAGACGGCCGTGCTGTTGTGCTTCTTGTTGCTATGCTTTATTTTCATGCGATTGCCCAGAAAGGTATCGCGCCCGGAAGCATCAATCACAAAGCGGGTGTTCCACGACTCCAGTCGCCCGTCGTCGTGCTGCGCCTGCACCTGCGCCCCCTTGGAGTTCGGCAAGAAAACCACTTCTTTGACCTGGCATCCTTCAATGACGTTCGCCTTTTTTTCGGCCGCATTGCGAATCAGGATTTCGTCAAACTCAGAGCGCCGAACCTGAAAGGACATGGGCATGGATTTATCCCACGCATCGGCAAACTCGACCGTCTGCTCATGATCATGCACAGGGGAGACAAATTGGGCGCCCCATTTCTCCATGCCAATCGCGCGCACCGCTTCGGCAACGCCCAGCTTCTCCAGCAAGGGCAAATTAGCCGGCAGCAGCGATTCGCCAATATGAAACCGGGGGTGATGGGCTTTTTCCAGCAAGGTGACTTGGTAGCCTCGCTCTGACAACAACGTAGCGGCAGTGGCGCCAGCGGGTCCGCCACCGATGACAAGAACATCGCATTCAGACGGTTTTGTAATTGGGGCCGTTACGTTGTAATTCATGGGTATTCTCACTAAAGATTCTTCGCGAGAGTTTATCGTATCGATCTCATCCGGAATTGCCCGTTAGAAGCCGTCGATCGGGTGCGCCCCGCGTTCATTGAACCGTAGAGAGTGGGTCATGTGCTTTTCCCCTCTCCATAAAGTGCGGTTGGCCATCAAGGTAGCACCTGCTCACAGAAACCGGCAGCAGAGTTGCGCGCCCACACTTCAAGCCTTGCCCACAACCACTGCAGGCCATCGCGCTGACCAAGCTGTTCGATCTGCAAGCCGTGGTCAGCACCGGGCAAGCGCAAGTCACAGAAGGGCGCGGAACGGGTGTGGGATTGCTGTGCAAAGCGCTGATAAGCAATAACGGGGACCTGGCCATCGGCGTCGCCCCAAACACGCAGCAGCGGCCATGGAGCCTTGCGCAAGGGCTGGGCCAGGCGCCAGTGCCAGAAGTCGCGCCAGTACCCGAGCGTGCGCCCCTCGAACAGGGTGTCGTCGCTGGCGTCTGACGCTTGGGCGCGCTCCAGTGCCTGCCAGGCCGGCCATTGACCCAGTCGTTGGGCCTGGAGTTCGCCAGCTTCGCGCGGATCAAGTCCGGGCGCAGAAACCATCACCACGCCGGCCAGAGCCGGCACATCAGCGGCCAGATAAGGCAGCAGCTCCGCACCTTCGGAGATTCCCACCAGCAGCACGGGCAGCATAGAGTCCGGCGAATGAAGTGGCTGGGAACGGGTGTTATGCGCTTGCAATGCCGCCCGGGCGTTGTCGCGCCAAGTCGACAGGGTGTCATTTTGGACAAAGGCCACAGAGCAGTCGGCAGCCAAGCCCGCGCCGACTTTCACCCCCGGCTTGTGCAGCACCAGCAACTCGGCATGCAACAGTCCGGCGAAATAGCGCGCGGCCACGGGCAGCCAGTCGGTACATCCCGAACCCGGCACCACCACCACCCGATAGCGCACGGGTGGGGCCAAAGCCGGACGCTTGAGAACCGCCAGCACCACCCCCGGACGGGCACCGGGCAAGGCATCCAGCGACCATCCGGCGGGGAGCGCCGGCACGGGGTCCGGGATGGCGCCGGTCAAGGCTTCAGCCCCCTCGCTCGCCTCCAGCAGGCCAGCCGCCAACACCAGGGCCATCACGGTCGAGCGCATGCGTACCACGGCGATGAACTGGTTGAGCCGCATCGGCACGCGCTGGACAGCCGCGTTACCTCAGGATCATCACCTGCTCGGCCGGCTGTACTTGCTGACCCTGCTGCATTGCAGGCATGGTCTGTCCGGGAACCACCTGAACGCCAGTGCGAACGCCCCGAGCCATATTCGGATCGGAAAATCCCAACTGTGAAACGATTTGCTCGTAGACGTTCAGTGCCAGGCTCTGCGAGGTTTCACGCATCACCTTGGCCCGGTTGGGCGGCATGACGTCGCCCCGGTTGGACAGCAGCTTGGTGTCATTGCCGGCACCTTGTGCCGAAAAAGACGCCTTGATCTCAAAGGTCTTGGTGTTGATCAGCGAAAAGTCGGCCAGCAAGTCCAGTCCATATTGCACGGTGGCACTGGTGGTGCCCTGCAGTGGAGAAAACTGGTCGCGAAATTCGACGTGCGACAAGGTGCCAAACAGCACATAGTCAGCGCCGCTGAACTCACCTTTTTTGATGCGCGCGATGATGTCCTTCACCTCGGGCTGACGCACCGGCTTGGCTACCTTGCCAGTCTGCAACTGATTGAGCGCCTGCTCGGCCTTGGTCGGCTGGGGGTTGCCGGCATCAAAGCCTTTACCCTGGACCAGCCGGAACGACGTGCCCTTGAGCAGCGCGCCCTTGATGTCGTTGGTGAAGGAACCGAGCTCGCGCTGTTCCATGTAGCTGTAGCTGCCAGCCACATAGGCGCCACTGGCCTGGTAGCTGGCCGATGCGCTGTAGCGGTTGGCTTGGACCCGGCCGCTTTCCTTGTAGGTGGCGGCTTCAAAGTATTCCGAGACAGCTTGGGTGTAGGCCAGGTCGGTCACGGCAATGCGCGACACGGGCTGCGCCTGCGCTGCGGCCAGCAGGCCCAAGGACAGTGCCAGCGCCGAGAGGGCGGGGAGAAAAGTGCGTCGTTGCATGGTGTGGCCCGGTTCAGCGCTTGCTGGTTTTTCGGATTTCTTTTTCATCCTGCCATTCGATGGAGCCTTCTTCCACATCGATCATCTTGAGCGTGAACTTGTAGAACACGTCCTTGGTGCTGGCGTTTTGCTTGACGATGCTGGTCAACTCGCCTTCCAGCGTGTATTTGGCGGCGGTCATCTTACCGATCTTGGCGGTGCTGGTCTGTTTGTACAGGCCGCTCTGGTTCTGGCGCTGCAGTTCGTCAACGCCCTGCTGCATTTCAGTGATAGAGCGTACAAAACGCACCTTGCCCGACTTGACCAGCGTGGTCTGGATCGAATTCATGACATTGGTGGTATCGATGTACTCGCTGGTCTTGTTCTTGACTGTGGAGATGGTGACCGTGGGACGGCCCTGGAAGATGCCGGTTTCCAGCAGGCTGCCGACCATCTTCTCGGCAATCATCTGCAGGTCTGTCGAGCCGAATTCGTTGGTGACAAGTTCCACGGACTTGGCGTCGCCGTAGTTCACCTGGCGGTCTAGTCGTACGACCGGCGATGAAAGGGTTTCACAGGCCGAAAGGCCCAAGGTGGCGCACAGCAACAGTGCGGAGGTGATCAGGCGGGACATGGAGGGTTTTCCTTGAAAGTTCTTGACGGTAGATGACAGTAGGCGGCGCTTCGTGTGGGACTCAGCGTGATTCAACATTCATTTCGAGGCGAAAGTCGGTGACGACCGACGACGGGGCTACGCTTTTGACGGTTTGCTGGGCTTGGCCCAACAAACTCATTTGTTTCCACGACTCGCCGTCGCCCACCTGGCTGCCGATGTTGTCAAGCCAGCGAAAACGGTAGAAGATCGTCCGGTCGGTGTTGCCGATGTTGGCCAGATCCGCCTGGACCATCAGGATGTCATTGCGCCTGACCACCCGCATCTCGGGAATCCGAACCCCATTGGCATCCCCGCGCAGCGCCACCTTGGCGGCAACAGCTGCCGGAGTTCCAGGGTCGTGTTGGGCGTGGGCCGTCAACGTCAGCGTGGTTGCCAGCGCCAGCATCAATTTTCTTACAGCTTTCATCGTTTCAACTCTCTTTGCGTCGGTCATGGGGTGGTTATTCTGGTGCTGTCTGCAATGCTGGTCACAACAGGTTTCATCACCGGCTTCTTGGGCGCCGGTTTGGACTTGGCTCTGGATGTTGTGCCGGCGCTTGCAGCCTCCGATTTGACGTCTGCCGCAGCCACCAGCGGCTGGCCGGCAAGCGTGCCAAAGTTTCCAACGTCGCCGACCAACACACTCTTGTCGTAAAGGCGCAAGGGCACGATGGCGTATTGCCCGCCCACCTTGACGTTGATGTTGAAGTCACGGCCGTTGATTTCGACCTTGTGCTCACCCTCGGGCAAGTAACCCCGCGCCACATAGACCCGGCCGGGCAGCATGCGCCACAAGCGGTCATCTGCCTGCTCAGTCACAGCCGATGCGATCGAACCTACAAGTGCACCAAGCAGACCTGCATTTTTCTGCAACTGGTCCTGCACTACCCCCTTGACGATGGCACGCGTTACGCCGCGAAATACCATGCCGGGCATCTCGTCCTTGAGCGCCCGGCGCGCCATCACATTGACATCAACCACCTTCTCCAGCTTGAATTCGCGGCCAGCAACCGAGAGCTTGGTCAACAGCGGGTCGGTTGCCGGTTCGATCGTCGGATAAGAAATGCTAACGGTGCGCAAACCACGACTCGTGGGCACCGGAATCGTGAAGGCCTTGGGCTTGCGCGCCGGGGCATCGCCAGCCTCCACCAAGAACAACACATCGGTCATGCGCTGGTGGCGCTTGTGGGTGAAGCTGGTGCGAGCATCCAGACCCCGCAGGCCGTCCTCCAGCACGCCGGTTTCTGGCTTGAGCTCGATGGCCTTGCGGTAGCCCGGCGCCGCCATGCCGGGCTCGTTCAACACTTCGTACAAAAAGCCTGCGAGGTAATGGCTCAGGGCGTTCTGATAACCGTTTTTCAGTGCCAGCACTTCAGGGTCGTTCAGCGTTTCAACCGGGTAACCGTTGATTTCCTTGCCGATCGCGCCGACACCCTTGGACTTGGCTTCTGCTTCGGCTGCCGCCGTTTCCTTGGCGCGGAACTCGGCAATCACAGCCTCGCGCTCGTGCGTACGTTTGATGTCAACCCGGGCGTTTTCCATATCTCCGGCTGCCACCCGATTCAGCGCCAGTCGGGTAGTCAGCCAGACCTTCTCGTAATCTTGGCCTTCGTAAACCTTCAGGCGTTCGCTGATGGTGGCGGCGCCCAAAGTGGAAAGTAGTTTTTGCGGATTGGTCTTGGCAGACTCTTCCCATTCCTTGACCTTGTTGTCGGCCAACAGAAAGGCTTGGGTGCTATCGTTGTATTTACGGTCCAGCCGCAGCAACTCGCCCCGCTCCAGGTTGTAGAGCAGCGCGACTTTCTCGTCCTCGCTGGTGGCCGATGCCTCAAGCGTCTTCAATGCGGCGGGAATCCCACCCGTCTTCTGAGACGTCTGCATTTGACCGGTCAGTTCGTCGTGGCTTTTCATGCTGGCACAGCCAGACAAGGCCAACACGACCCCGAGCACCGTCAACAAACGGCGCGGATTGATAACAAACATTTATTTACTCCCTGTTGCATATATTACATATTATTACCTGATGTTACGCAGCCGCCACCTGATAGGCTCCCGGGATGAAAAAAGCTGAGCTTGATTTGTACACGGACTATTTGTTGAGCACCTTTGGTGCTGCGACGGCGACGGGCTTGTCGGCGATGGTCGAAGGTGACGTCAGCCACGACCAGATCACGCGGTTTTTATCGGCTCAGGAGTACA